>Ga0315279_10001877_pt1 | contig 33345 bp, 24 predicted proteins | sample YL17G06_20_MG_FD_203694 | JGI IMG/M metagenome (GOLD analysis project Ga0315279, IMG submission 203694) | Sediment microbial communities from Yellowstone Lake, YNP, Wyoming, USA - YL17G06_20 | ecosystem: Environmental > Aquatic > Freshwater > Lake > Sediment | place: USA: Wyoming | collected...
AGCTGACGTCGATCGCCTCGGTCCTGGCGCCCGATCGCGTGCAGGCGATCCTGCAGAACCTCGCGACCGCGGTGCTCCAGATGAACCCGCACGTGGCCATGCAACTGCTGTCGCTCGAGAGCCAGACCAGCCAGACGGGCGCGGACGGGCCGCAGATCGCCGGGGCATGCAGCGACGAGGGCGTTGCGCAGTTGCTCGCGACGATCCTGGCGCTCGAGGGACAGGCTTCGCCGCGCATTGCCCAGATATTCGACCTCGTGGTGCCCGATCGCAGCCGCCGGCGCGACGTGCTCGACCGCGCCCGGACGCTCGCGCGGGGGCGCCACACCGGCGATCGGCCGTTCGACGCGTACTGGCAATCGATCGAGGAACTCCTGCTCTCGTACGACGATCAGGCGTTCGTCACGAGCGAGTACCGGGCGGTGCTCGACGGCACGGGCGCCGGCGACGGGGCGGCGAGCGGGCCACCGGTCGCCGAGCTCCCCGAGTGGATCGAGACGGTGAGCGAGCAGCACTTGCGCCAGCTGTCGATCGTCCTGTTGGCGGATCTCCTGCAACTCGAGACACAGACCGATCGAGCCGTCGTCGTCCTGAACCAGCTGGCCGATCTCGGCGACGACCTGCTCCAGACCGGCGCGTACGACGACGCCGTGCAGGTGCTCGAGACCATCCGCGAAGCCGCGGCCCGCGCCGACTTGCTGGTGCCGTCCGTGCAGGTGCTGCAGCGGCTCGGCAGCTCGGCGGGCGTACGGGAGGCGGTTGAGGCGATCGCGGATCTCGGGCAGGCCGAATGGGACCTGCTCGCGCGGTGTTTCCGGGCGATCGGCGCGAGTTGTCTCGACCTGCTGAGTGCGCCGCTCGTCGCCGACGGCGATCACCCGGCCGCCGGGCGGGCGGGCGACGTCTTTGTCGCCATCGGCGAAGAGGCGATCCCGGCGCTCCTCGCGCTGCTCGAGCAGGGTGCGAGCACCGTGCGCCGGCGGGTGGCGCCGCTGCTCGGCCGGATCGCGTCGCCGGCGGCGGTGCCCGCGCTGCAGGCGCTGCTGCGGGCCCACGATTCCCGCGTGCTGCAGGCGGCCGTCCGCGCGCTCGCCGCCATCGACGACCCCGCCGCCGCGCGGGCGATCCAGATCGCGCTGCGCGCGCCCGACAGCAAGGCGCGAGAGATGGTGGTGGATGCGCTGGTGGCCGTGGCCGATCGGCGCGTGGTCCCGATGCTCATCCGCGTGCTGGAGAGCAGCCGGCCGCTCCGGGGCGACTACCATGTGACGCTGCACGCGCTCGATGCGCTCGCGCGCCTGAGGGACGGCCGGGCCGTGCGCGCCGTCGGCGCCGTGATGGGCCTGCGCCGGCCGCTGCTGCGGCGGCCCTTCTCGCGCGGCAGGCTGCGCTCGCTGAAGCGATCGGCCGTGCGGACGCTGGTCGAGATCGGCGACAGCGCCGCCCTGCAGGCGCTCGATCGCGCCAGCCGGACCGGCGACCGCATGCTGCGCAGCCTCGTGCGCGAGCTGCACGTGGGCGCCGTGGCAGGTGCCGCATGAGCGCAACCATGTCACGCGACGTGCTCGTCCGCCGGCTGGCCGCCGCCACCCGGGCCATCGCGCTCTACGCGCGCGGGCACCCGCTCGTCGATCGCAGCGTCTCGGCGCTCTTCGACGCCTGCGCCGCCCGGCTGCAGGAGGCGCCGTCGCTCGTCATCGGCTTCCTCGACTCGGAAATCGTCGTGGACAGCGCGCCCGTCCGCCAGGCCGGCGGGACGCTGACGGGCTTCGCGCGCACGCTGGCGCGGCGCAATATCGAGAAGATCTCGTTTTTCCGCGGCCTCTCGCGCGACGAGCTGCGCGCCGCGCTGGAGATCGTGGCCGGCCGCAACGGGGCCGATTACGAGGCCCACGATGCGGTCGCCAGCCGGCTCGGCGCGGCCGGCGTCCGGCACGTGACGGTGGGCACCCTCACCCTCGAAGACACGGAACACCAGCCGCCGGGCATTCAGGCCGCCATCCGCGTCTACGATTCGGCGATGCGGACCGCCGAGTCGTTCTGGCAGACCGCCCGGGCCGGCCAGCCGCCCGACACGATGTCGGCGCGCAAGGTGATCAACAGCCTGGCGCAGGTGGTGACCGACGATCGGCCGTCGCTGATGGCGCTCACCACGCTCAAGCGGCACGATGCCTACACCTTCACCCACATGGTCAACGTGTCGATTGTCACGATGGCCGTGGCGCGCGCGCTCGGCGTCGAGCCGGGCCTGGTGCGGGAATTCGGCCTGGCCGCCCTCATGCACGATATCGGCAAGACGCAGACGCCGCTCGACATCCTCAACAAGCCGGGCAGGCTGGCCCAGGACGAGCTGCCGATCATCAAGCGGCACGTCGTCGACGGCGCCGAACTACTGTGGCGGCTGCCCGACATGCCGCCGCTTGCCGCCATCGTCGCGTTCGAACATCATCTACGCCAGGACCGGACCGGCTACCCCGAAGGCGCGAAACCCCGCCGGCTCAACTTGTGCACGATGATCGTGAGCATCGCGGATGTGTTCGACGCTCTGAGGACCAATCGCCCCTATCGGAAAGCGCTCGCGACCGACCGCGTGCGCACGATGCTCGCCGAACAGAACGGCACGGCTTTTCACCCGACGCTGCTGAAGCGCTTCATCACGGTCGTCGGACTGTTTCCCGTGGGCACGCTGGTGCGCCTCGACACGGGCGAGGTCGGCATCGTCACCCACGAGCATCCCGAGGATGCGTTCCGTCCCCAGGTCAAGGTCGTTCTGGATCCGGCCGGGCATCGGCTCGACGAACCCTACCTGGTGAACACATGGGAACGCGACGCGCACGGAGAGTGCGCGCCGGCGGTCACGGAGGCGGTTGACGCCGAAGAGGTCGGGCTCGATCCGCTGACGCTGTTGTAGCGCCGGCTCGAGCCGTCAGTCGGCTGCAGGGAACAGGCGGATGCCTTCAGGACAACCCGCTGAACCGCTGAGCGCCCAGGACGGCGCCCAACTGGTCGAGCTCGCGCGCACCTGCCGCGCCGCCGCGCGCGCGGTCAGCCTCTATCCGGCCGAACATCCCGCGATCCGCACGTCGCTCGCCCGCCTGTCCGATATCTGTGAGCGCGCGCTGACCGCCGGGCCCTGGCGGTTGACCATCGCGCCGGGCGAGATCCGGCTGGGCGGCCGCGGCCTGCCGCGCCCGGACAGCGGCGTCAGCGAGCTGGCCGACCTGCTCCACGCCCACCAGATCGGCGAGCTGATCGTCAACCGCGGGGCCGATGGCGAGCTGTGGCTGAAGTTCCTGCGCCTGCTCGCCACGCCGAACGAGGATCTGCAGCGCCAGGGCGGCATTGCGCGCGTGTGGGCGACAACGGGCGGCCGGCCGATCGGGATCCGCGAACTGGACTACGGCGCGGTGATGCGCCAGCGCGACAGCGGCGACGAGGCCTCCTGGGACCTGATCCTCAGGAACTGCCTGCAGGGCGATTCGATCGATCTCGACGAACGCATGCTCCGGATGCTGGCCGAGATGGCCGGCGATCCGGAGAAGCTGGTGGAACTGGCGCGGCGGCTCGAGGAGCAGGGGGCCGAAGAGGGCGCCATCCGATCGCCCGCGGCGGCGCTGCTCGCCATGCTGAAGAGCGTGATCGAGATGATCTCGCGTACCGAGCCGGAACGTCTCGACCCGATTCTCACCAACATGACGGTGGCGGTCGGCAAGTTCTCGCCCGACGTGATGCTGGAACTGCTCGCCTCGCAGCGCCAGAAGACCGGGGCGCCGTCGATCGATCTCACCGGCGAGATCCTCATCCGGCTCAACGACAGCCGGATCGCCGGATTCGTGGCCAACTCGGTCGTCGTGTCCCGTGGCGCCACCGCGCGCCTGGCCGAAGCCTTTCTCGCCCTCGTGCCCGAGCCGGACCGCCGCCACCACCTGCTCGGCCTCGCCCGCGAGGAGGTGGCCAGCTCGCCCCTGGGCAACGAGAACGACTTCGATCGGCTGTGGCAGGGCGTCGAGGATCTCCTCGGCTCGTACACCGACGACGCGTACGTCTCGGACGACTATGCACAGGACCTGAGCACCGCCCGGGCGCGAGCGTCGGAGGTGGACGTCATCACCGACGACCCACCCGACCGGATCGCCACCTGGCTCGCGACGGTGAGCGACGCGACCGTACGGGCGCTCGATCTCCAGCTCCTGCTCGACCTGCTGACGCACGAAGGCGACGGGGTCCGCTGGCGGGAGATCTCGGAGCTCGTCGTGACGCACGTCGACGATCTGCTCCTCATCGGCGACTTCAGCGCCGCCGCGCAGCTGGTCAACGGGCTGGCGGCCGTCACCGTCGACGACACCCAGACCGGGCGGCAGCCGGCCGCGATGGTGGCCATCGATCGCCTCATCACCGGCCAGGCGCTCGTGCACATCGTCTATCACCTCCAGGCCATCGACGACGAGGACTTCAAGCAGGTCAAGACATTGTGCCTCTCGCTCGGCGCGGGCGTCATTCGGCCGCTCGCCGAGATGCTGGCGGTGCAGGAGCGCGCCCGGGCACGGCAGCGGCTCACGGACCTGCTGCTCGCCTTCGGGGCGCTGGGACGGCAATCGGCCGAGCAGCTGAAGAGCTCGGCGAACCCGAGCGTGCGGCGCGTTGCGGTGCACCTGCTCCGCGAGTTCGGCGGCACCGAGGCGCTGCCGGACCTGGAATCGCTGCTCGACGATGCCGAGCCGCACGTGCAGCGCGAGGCGGTGCGCGCGATCCTCCTGATCGGAACCGACGAGGCGTACTCGGTGCTCGAACGGGCGCTCCGGTCCGGCAGCGCGCAGTCGCGCGAGACCATCCTGCAGCAGCTCGACAGCGCCGGCGACGAACGCGCCGCGCCTCTGTTCTCCTACATTGTGCGCCGCGGCGACTACCGCAAGGGCCTGCGCGCGATCTACCTGAAGGCGGTGAGCGCGCTCGGCCACCTCGGCGGCGACGAGGCGATCGACGCGCTGAAGCTCGCGCTGTACCGCGGCGAATGGTGGGCGCCGCTCCGGACGGCGGAACTGCGCCGCGCGGCGGCCCGTTCCCTGCGGCAGATCGGCGCGGCGCGCGCCATCGAGGTGCTCGAGGAGGCGGCCGACCGGGGCCCGCGCGGCGTCCGCACCGCGACACGCCCCTTCCTCGCCAAGGCCCGGGACGCCGGCGAGGCCAGACGTCCCGATGCGCGCGCCAACGCGGACCAGACAGGAATGCCAGGCCCATGATCGATCAGACCCGCCGCCTGCAGCTCGGCGACGAAATCGTCCGCCGGCTGGCGTCCGCCGTGCGAAGCGTGCAGCTCTATGCGAGCAGCCACCCGCTGGTCAATCGCAACATCGGCTCCTTCGCCGATACGCTGGCGCAGGTGCACCCTTCGTCGCCGACCATCACGATCGGGTTCGTCGGCGAGGAAATCGTCGTGGGCGAGATCCCGCTGCCGAAGGCCGGGCCGTCGCTGGTCGAGCTCGCCCGCCGGCTGCGCCTCCGGGGCGTCGAACGCCTCTCGATCGAGCAGGGCGTGACGACCGACGAGCTCGTCCGCCTCGTGCAATACCTGGCCGGCTCGCGACCCGCGCCGGGGGCCGGCGCCGGCGCCGCCAGCGACGACGCGCCGGACTTCGAACACATCAGGATCGGCAAGCTGTCGATCGAAAAACGGATCGAGGCAGCCACGGCCGACATGGCGACGATCCGCCGCCTGTACGACGACGCGGTGTCGGCCGTCGAGAACATCTGGGAGGTCGCCGCGAAGGACGGCGAGGTGGACGCGAAGACGGCCCAGGGCACGGTGCAGGGACTGGCCCAGGCCGTCGCGCAGAACCGCAACGCGCTGCTGGCGCTGACGGCCCTGAAGAACTTCGACAACTACACGTTCACGCACATGGTGAACGTGTCGGTGCTCACGATGGCCCAGGCCCGCACGCTCGGCGTCGACGGCCCGCTGCTGCGCGAGTTCGGCCTCGCCGCGCTGATGCACGACATCGGCAAGGTCCGGATCCCGGCGTCGATCGTCAAGAAACCGGAACGGCTGACCGAGGAGGAGTTTCGGATCATGAAACGGCACCCGGTCGACGGCGCCGAGATCCTGCGGCGCACCGCCGACATGCCGCCGCTGGTGCCGCTCGTGGCGTTCGAACATCACCTGCGCCTGGACGGCAGCGGCTACCCGGCGGTGTCGCGGCCGAGCCTGAACCTCGCCACGGTCCTCACCAGCATCGCGGATGTGTACGACGCCATGCGGTCGCAGCGCGTCTACCAGAAGGCCTTTCCCAGCGAACGCGTCGTCGAGGTGCTGAAGCGCAACGACGGCACGCTGTTCGATCAGCATCTGGTGCGCCGGTTCGTCCAGCTGCTCGGCATCTATCCGATCGGCACCGCGGTGCGACTCGACAACGGCGAGGTCGCCGTCGTCGTGCGCGTCAACGCCGCCGACCCGCATCGTCCCCGGGTGCGCGTGGTCGTGTCGGAGAACGGCGAGCACCTTCCACGGCCCTACGACGTGGATCTGTGGAACATCGAACCGGGCACGGGGCGGGCCTCGTCGGTGTCGGCGCCCGTCGACGCCGAGTACTACGCCATCGATCCGCTGACCTACCTGTAACGACGCTTCACCGGGACACGCTTCGCAGCTCCCCCGGTGGTGCGCCTCAAGCCGCCGGGCGATCTGCTATCCTGTTGTGCCATGCGCATCCTGCACGGCAGCAAGACTCGAGACCACCGGCGCGCCTGTCCCGGGCGCCTGATCGTCCTCCCGCTCGTCGCGCTTCTCGTGGGCGCCTTCGGCACGCCGCCGCTCGATTCGGCCGCCCCGCGGGCTGTCCCGCGATCCTCGCGGCCGGCGCTCGTCGTGGTCCTCGTCGTCGACCAGATGCGCGCCGACTACGTGCTGCAGTACGGGCACCAGTGGAAGGGCGGCCTGCGGCGCCTGATCGACTCGGGTGCCTGGTTCCAGCAGGCGCTCTACCCCTACTCGTACACGGTCACGTGCGCAGGGCACGCGACGATCTCCACCGGCACGTTCCCACGCACGCACGGCATCACCGGCAATTCGTGGTGGGACCGCGGCAGCGGCAAGAGCGTCGGATGCGCCGACGACCCCGCCGTGCAGTCGATCAGCTACGGCGCCCCGGTGCAGGGAGGCAAGAGTCCGGCGCGGCTGGCGACGGCGACCTTCACCGATCACCTTCGTGCCCAGGCACCCGTTGCGCCGCGCATCGTCACCTTCTCCATGAAGGAACGGACCGCCATCATGCTGGCCGGGCACGGTGCCACCGCGGTCACGTGGTACGATGCGGCGGCGGGCAGCTTCGTGACGTCCTCCGCCTACACGTCCGGCCCGGTGCCGTTCGTCGAGCGCTTCGTCAAGGCACACCCGATCGAGTTGGGTACGCCGTGGACGCCGAAGCAGCCCTCGGCTGTCTACCTGTATGCGGATGCGGCCGCCGGCGAGCGCCCCCCGGCCTTCTGGACGATGACGTTCCCGCACGCGCTGCAGCGCGAGCAGATGAAGCCTGGCCAGGCCTACGAGGCGTGGGAAGAAAGCCCGTTCTCGGACGCGTACCTCGAACGCTTCGGCGAGGCGGCGATCGAGGCGTTGCAGCTCGGAAGGGGTCCCGGCACGGATTACCTGGGCATCAGCTTCTCGGCGCTCGACCTGGTGGGCCACGACTTCGGCCCGCAAAGCCACGAAGTGCAGGACGTGCTGCTGCGACTCGACGAAGCGCTCGGATCGCTGTTCGCCGCGCTCGATCGGCGCGTCGGCCGCGCGCGCTACGTCGTCGCCCTCACGGCCGACCACGGTGTCTCGCCGATTCCCGAGCAGATGGCGGCGCAGGGGATTTCCGCCGGCCGCATTCCCGGCGCGGCGATCACGGCAGGGGTCGAAGAAGCGTTGCGGCCCGCGTTGGGGACTGCGAAGGCGGTGGCGCGCACGACCGGGGGGCAAGTCTACCTGACCGCCGAGGCTCGTGAGGCCGTCGGCCGGGATCCTCGCGTGCGCGACGCGCTGGTCGGCGGCCTCGAACGGATTCCGGGCGTTGCGCGCGTGGTCCTGACCGGCGAGCGTGGCCGCTGGGACGCGAACGATCCGCTTGCCCGCGCAGTCCTCTACACGTACTTCCCGGATCGCACCGGCGACGTGATTCTCATCCAGCAGCCGTACTGGCTCTTCGGATCCGCAGATGGCTCGGCCGCGAGCCACGGGACCCCGTACCGGTACGACACGTGGGTGCCGCTGTTCCTGTATGGAAACGGGATCAAGCCGGGGCGTTACGTGCAGGCCGTCAGCCCTGCGGACATCGCGCCGACGCTGGCGTGGCTGTGCGCGGTGACGCTGCCGCACCCGGAAGGCCGGCCGCTGGTCGAGGCCACGGTGCCGGTTCTGACCCCGGAGGGGGCGGGCTCCCGGCCGCCGGCTCCGGCGCGGCTGAAGCCCGGAGCCTGAAGCCTCCGGACGCCGCCGGCACCGGCTGTTTCTCGCGCTCGCCGCGCTGCCGCCCGGTGATTTCCGCCGGCAGATCCTCCGGCGCGACGGCCAGCGCCCACGCGCGCACCACGAGACGCTCGATCACGTTCTTCGGCTCGCGGACGGTGCCCGGCCAATCGCAGGCGGTCAGCAGCCGCAACGCGTCGGGAGACAAGTCGGGCGTCGGCACACCATGGCGCTGACTGTAGACGCGGAGAGAATACGGCAGCAGCACCTGCACGTCGTCGCGGCGCTCGCGCAGCGGCGGCACGTGAAGGTGGATCGCGTTCAGGCGGTAGAACAGGTCCTCGCGGAACTGCCCCTGCGCAATCAGGTCGGTGAGGTTGGGGCTGGTGGCCGCGATGACCCGCACGTTCACCGTGCCGATCACGCGGTCGGCACCCACCTTCCGGATCTCGCCCGTCTCGAAAAAGCGCAGGAGCAGGCCCTGCATCCGCAGCGTCATCTCCCCCACTTCGTCGAGAAAGACCGTGTCTTCGTGCGCGAGCTCGAGCTTCCCGGGCTTGTCGCGGTACGCGCCGGTGAAGCTCCCCCTCACGTGGCCGAACAGCTCGGATTCGAGCAGCGGTTCGGGCAATCCCGCGCAATTGACCGGCACGAACGCCCGTTCGCCGCGCGGACTGCGGGTGTGGATCGCCTGCGCCACCAGCTCCTCGCCAACCCCGCGTTCCCCCGTCACCAGTACCTTCGCGTCCGAGCGCGCGATGCGCTCGATTTCTTCCTTGGGAGCCCGCAGCCATGACACGAAAGCGGTTCACGGACTTCGCCTCGCGCGTGCTGGCGGCCGTCCGCCGCATCCCGCCCGGCCGCATCGCGACCTACGGCGACATCGCGCGAATCGCGGGCCGGCCTCGGGCTGCGCGCGCCGTCGGCAACATCATGCGCGCATGCAACCAACCCGGCGTCCCATGCCATCGCGTCGTGGCAGCCAGCGGGCGATTGGGAGGATACGGCGGCAACATCGGGCTCAAACGCAGCCTGTTGCGGGCCGAGGGCGTGAGGGTGGTGGGATCGAGCATCCGCGACGCGGCCGAACGCCGCTGGCCGGCGAGAGGCGGCCATGGCAGGCCGGGGCCCTCCAGTTCGCATCGTCCGCCAAAATCCGCTCCGACAGCCGTTTACGGGAACCCGGGCTCGTCCGGTGTCGTATCCTTCAACGGGCTGAGGCGGTGACCGCCTCACGCCCGCTCTTACTGACAGGACTGGGCAACCAATGGCTACCGGGATGCCGTCTAACAGAAGTGAAGACAGCCGTTCGGCCGACTCGACGCTGGTTGCCCGGTGTGTGGCGGGCGAGGCCGAAGCCTTCAAGGAACTGTACGACGCGCACGCCACCCGGCTCTACAATCTGGCGTACCGGATGGCGGGCACGGCGGCCGAGGCGGAGGATCTCCTCCAGGAGATCTTTCTGCAGGCCTTTCGGAAGCTGTCGAGTTACAGGGGCGAGTCGACGATCGGCACCTGGCTGTACCGCCTCGCGGTGAACCTCTGCCTCGATCGCCTTCGCAGCCGGCAGGAGAGGATGGATCGCGTGACGGTTGCCCTGGACGGCGAGGGCGGCCAGGCCGGCGGGCCCGCCGCGCGTCGGATCGATTCCGTGGTGCTGCGACTCGACCTCGAACGGGCGATCGAGCAGCTGCCGGCCAGTTACAAGGCCGCGTTCCTGCTGCACGACGTCGAAGGATTCGAACACCACGAGGTGGGCGCGATGCTGGGCATTGCCGAGGGGACGTCCAAGTCGCTCGTGCACAAGGCCCGCCTGCGCATTCGGGCACTGCTCGGCGGAAGCACGGCGAAGGGCTGGTAGCTGAGCCATGAACTGCGAACACTACGAGGAAGCGATCGGCGAACTCGCTGACGGCGCCGGCATGGACGAGGCGCGGCGGATCGCGGTGGAGGCGCACATCCAGGAGTGCGCGTCGTGCCGTGCGCTGCTGGCCGACCTGCGACAGATTCGCGCCGCGGCCGCGCACCTGCCGACCGAGGCCGTGCCGGACCGCGTGTGGGCCCGGCTGTCCGCGCAGTTGCCGATCCCGGCGGCCCCGGCGGGAAAGGCCGGCGTGTTGCGGATCCTGTTCGGCGGCCCGCGCCTGCGGTTCGCGTGGGGCGCCGCTACTTTGGCGATCGCGGCCCTGGTCCTCGTGGTCGCCCTCCCCCGCCTGCGTTCCGTCGAGAACCGGCAGGCTGCCGCGCCGCCAGCCGCAAAATCCTTGACCGGTGCAGTGCACGCCAACGGCGCCGAACTCGTCCAATCGGTTGAGGTGGAGTTGCGCCTGGCCGAGCAGCACTACGAGAAAGCGATAGCCGGCCTGGAGCAGATCGCGAAAGCGGGCGAGGGCAGTCTGGATCCCCGCGTGGCGAGCACGCTGCAGAAGAACCTGGGCGTCATCGATCAGGCGATCCACGACAGCCGGGTCGCGCTCCAGACGCAACCGACCAACGAACTGGCGCAGGAGAGCCTGTTCGAAGCGTTCCGCCGGAAAGTCGGCCTGTTGCAGGACACCGTGACGCTCATCAACGAGATGCGCAAGGGCAACCAGGCCGAGGCGGCGAAGATCATCGGAAGCATGAACAAGTCCTAGCGGGTACCGCCATGATCACCAAGCATCTCACCATCGTCCTGCTGCTCGTCGCCTCGCTGGTCGGGGCCGGCCCCGCGCTCGCGCAGACCGATCGCTGCACGGAGCTCTCGCGGCTGGCGGATCTCTCGAAGCTCGGGGATCTCTCGAAACTGGGGGACCTCTCGCGGCTCGGGGATCTGTCATCGCTGGCGCAGATCCCGGAACTTGCGGCGCTGTCGCAGCTCGAATCGCTGTCGCAGCTGACCGACCTGTCGCAGTTGGGGCGGCTTCCGCAGATCCGCGACCTTTCGCGCCTGAGGGGCCTCGCGCGATCCCGGGCCTTCAGGTTGCGGGGACAGGCCGCCCAACGTCGGGGACCCGAGCAGACCGAGCGCGTCACCAAGAGCTTCCGCGTCGGTCCCACCGCCTCGCTGTACCTGTCGAACATCTCGGGCGACATCACGATCAAGGCCGGCGCGGGCGCGGAGATCGTCGTCGACGCCGTCAAGCGGACACCGCAGGGACCCGACGCCCAGCGGCAACTGGCTGCCGTGACGGTCGAGGCGGTGCAGCAGGCCGGGCGCGTCGACGTCCGGACCCGGTACCCGGAAGGCGGCAGCAACATCCGGACGTCGGTCGACTACAGCCTAACGGTCCCGGCGGGCACGGCGCTCGACGTCCACTCGGTCTCCGGCGACATCCAAGTAGCCGGCGTCAAGGGCACCCTGCGCACGGACAGCATGAGCGGAGATGTGCACATCGAAGGCGCCGACCAGATCGAACAGGTGAAGAACGTGTCTGGCAACGTGACGGTGGACGGCGGCGCGGGCACTGACGTGCGCATCTCGAGCGTCAACGGCGAAGTGACGCTGCGCAACATCAAGGCGCGGAGCATCGACGTCAGCACGGTGAGTGGCGGATTGAAGCTGACCGACGTGACCGCCGATCGCGCGGGCGTGAAGACGATCTCCGGGGACGTGGAATACGTCGGCCCGTTTGCCCGCAGCGGCCGCTACGAGTTCACGGCGCACTCGGGCGATGTCCGGCTCAGCCCGACGTCGACCACCGGCTTCGAGATCGACGCCCAGACCTTCAGCGGCGACATCCGCTCCGACCTGGCCATCACGCTGAAGCCGGGCGAGGTCCGGCCGCGGCAAGGCCGACACGTGATGAAGGGCACCTACGGGGACGGCAGCGCCTTGGTCACGGTCCACACCTTCAACGGCGACGTCACCATCACGAAACGATAGCCACCTCGCCGGGTGACATCGGACGTCGGACATCGGACACCGGACACCGGACACCGGACGACGCGGCCGGCCCGGTGGCCGGCCCGTCAAATCGCCATCACGTCGAACTGCTCGTGGTGCAGGTGCGTGTCCGGCTTGAGGGTGACCTCCTTGCCGAGCGCCTGCCCGATCTCCCGCAGCACGCCCCGTTCCTCTTCCTTGAGCGCCCGCGCGATGTCCGGATTCACGCGCAGCACCACGCCGTGGCCGTTCAACTCTGGCCCGATCTTCTTCAGCTCCTCGAGAATCTCGTAGCAGATGGTCGCGCTCGACTTGATGACGCCGCTGCCCGAGCAGTACGGGCACGGCTCGGTCATCACGCGCTCGAGGCTCTGCTTCACGCGCTTGCGCGTGATGATGATCAGGCCGAAGTCGGAGACCTGCAGCGCCTTCGAGGGCGAGCGGTCCCGCTTCAGTTCCTGCTCCACCGCCTGAAAGACCTTCTGCCGGTTCTTGCGCTCCTCCATGTCGATGAAGTCGAGCACGATGATGCCGCCGAGATCGCGCAGCCGGATCTGGCGGACGATTTCCCGGATCGCCTCCAGGTTGGTCTTGACAATCGTGTCCTCGAGCCGGCCGTTGCGCTTGCCGACGTAGCGCCCGGTGTTCACGTCGATGGCCACCAGCGCCTCGGTCTGGTTGATGACGATGTAGCCGCCGGATTTCAGCCAGACCTTGCTGCGCAGCGCCTTGTCGATCTCCGACTGGACGCCGTACTCCTCGAAGATCGGAAAATCCTTGGCGTAGAGCTTCACCCGGCCCAGCAGGTTGGGCATGATGCGCTCGATGACGTCGCGGACACGCTGGTGCTCTTCCTCGTTGTCCACGCGGATGGCGGCGTAGTCCTCCGACAGCAGGTCGCGGAGCAGCTTCGAGACCAGCCCCTCCTCGCGGTAGATGACCGCCGGCGCGCGCGATCGCTCGGCGCGCTGCCGGACGTCGGTCCAGATGCGCTGGAAATAGGCGAGATCGCCGAAGATGTCTTCCTCGGCGTGACCGGCCGCGGCGGTGCGGATGATGACGCCGCCGGTGAACCCCTGTTTCTCGCGGAACTCGCGGACGATCCCGCGCAGGCGGGCGCGCTCTTCGCGCGATTCGATCTTGCGGGACACGCCGACGTGGTCGACCGTCGGCATGAACACGAGGAAGCGGCCGGCCATGGTCACGTGCGAGGTGAGCCGGGCGCCCTTGGTTCCCAGCGGCTCCTTGGCCACCTGGACGATGATCTCCTGGCCGTCGCGCAGCAGGTCCTCGATCTTCGCGATCTGTCCGCCTTCGCGCGGCAATTCGGTTCGCGCTTCGGCGTGACCTCGTCCGCCTTCGCGCGGCGATTCGGTTCGCGCGTCGGCGTGACCTCGTCCGCCTTCGCGCGGCGATTCGGTTCGTACGTCGGCGGGGTCCCCTTCGTCCTCGTCACCGCCCTCGAGTTCCTCGAACCGTTCCAGCGTGTCCACCACGTCGGACACGTACAGGAAGCCGTCGCGTTCGAGGCCGATGTCGACGAACGCCGACTGCATGCCCGGAAGCACCTTGGAGACGCGGGCCTTGTAGACGTTGCCGACCACGCCCCGCTGATTCTCCCGTTCGACGAACACCTCGGTCACCAGGTCGTCCTCGAGAATCGCGACCAGCGTCTGGTGACCGTTGGAGGAGATGATCATCTCCTTGGTCATACCCCATTCTCCACGCGCGGACGAGGATCCGGGCGAACCAGGTGAGAACGAGCGCGAGGCAGGCGACCGCCGTGCGGGCCCTTCGTCCGGCCGCCGATCGCCGCTTCGTCCCGGCCTGCCGCCCCTCGGCCAAGTCGAAGGGCGCGCCGGAACCTGCCTGGAGCGCGTGTTCGTTCACCCTCGTCTACCCGCCTTCATCCGCGCGTCAACTCAATTCGTGAAGCGCCGCATCCTCACGTTGAGGATGAGGCCGAAGCCGGCCAGCGTGGCAATCATCGACGAGCCGCCGTAGCTCATCAGCGGCAGCGTCAGGCCCTTCACCGGCGCGAGCCCGGCCGACATGGTGATGTTGTAAATCACCTGGAACGTGAAACTCGACAACACACCGACAACCAGATACGTGCCCAGACGGTCTTTTGCGAGCCTGGCCGTCTCGAGCGATCGCAGGATGACGAACAAGTACAAGCCGAGCGTCACGAGCACGCCGACCAGCCCCTGCTCTTCGCCGAGCGCCGAGAAGATGAAGTCGTTCTGAGCGACCGGCAGGTAGCGCAACTGGGCCTGCGTGCCCTTGCGGAAGCCCTTTCCCCAGACGCCCCCGGAGCCGACCGTGACGCGGGCCTGGATCTGCTGGTACCCCGCGCCGCGGGGATCCTGCGCCGGGTCGAGGAACGTCGAGATGCGGCTGCGCTGGTAGTCCTTCAGCCCGAACTTCCACGCGACCGGCGCCATGATGATCAGCGCCAGCAGCACGACGCCGAGCAGCCGCAACCGGAGGCCGGCCAGGTACGCGATGCCGAGAAAGATGGGCAGCAGCGTCACCGCGGTGCCGAGGTCCGGCTCCTTGTAGATGAGCACGAACGGCACGACCGTCATCGCGCCGCCGAGCAGGAGATCGCTGCCCGACGGGTTGCCGCGGCGGCTCTCGTCGAGGAACTTCGCGAGCACGAGGGCGACGGCCAGCTTCGCGAACTCCGACGGCTGGAGGTTGAACAGCCGCAGCGAAATCCAGCGCCGCCCGCCGCCGATCGCCGTGCCGAAGAACAGCGTGTAGAGGAGCAGGGCCAGGATCGGGATGTAGAAAAAATGCGAGTTGTCGGCCAGCGTCCGGTAATCGAGGCTCAGACAGACGACGAGCACCGCCAGGCCGATGATGATGGCGTAGATCTGCGTGACGTAGAGACGCGACGCGGCATTGCGCGCCGGGTCGAAGGTCGTGCTGTAGACCATCGCCACGCTGATGCCGCACAAGAGCAGCACCGCGGCCAGCATCAGCCAGTCGACGTGAACGAAGAGGCGACGCTCAATCATCGATTCCTGTCGGCTCAGGGCTCAAGGCTCACGGCTTACGGCCTGACTCGGCTCATGGCCTGACCAGCCCTGAGTCCTCGAGGCCCTAAGCCTTGAGCCGTAAGCTCTAAGCCTTCTTTCTCACCGCGGCACGCCCGGCGCCGCCGCGGTCACGATGCGGGGTCCTTCCGCCGGCAGCGTCGGCGGCGCCTTTGGCGCCGGGAACTGCGGCAGCGGCTTCCCGTCCTTCTTGGCGAAATACGTCTCCATCGCGTAGTGCGCGATCTTCGCCGCTTCCGTCCCGTGTACCGCGTGCTCGGCAAACACGACGCCGGCGATTTCCGGATTGTCGCGGGGCGCGAAGAACACGAACCAGCCGTTGTCCCGGAGGTCGAGGTCGGTCCGGCCCGCCAGCGCCTTCGCGCCTTCGAGCGAGATCACCTGCGCAGTGCCGGTCTTCCCCGCCACGTCCTTGCCCGGTATGCGGGCGTTGCCGCCGGTGCCGGCGCCGTTGACCACCAGCCAGAGCGCCTGGTGGAGCGTCTCCAGTGTTTCCGGCTTGAACGGGACCTGCGACTTCGACGCAGGTTCGGGCACCGGCGTCCAGCCGCGCCCCTCGTCGACCGCGCGCACCAGGTGCGGCACGTAGCGCGTGCCCCCGTTCGCGATCGTCGAAATGTAGACGGCCATCGACACGGGAGTGACCGACACCTGGCCCTGGCCGATCGCCACCGAGATCGTCTCGCCCGCGTACCATTTCTGGCCCGTCGTCGCCCGCTTCCACTCGGAGGACGGGACCAGGCCCTGGACCTCGTTCGGCAGGTCGATGCCGCTCTTCTCGCCCAGCCCGAGCAGCGTCGCCCACTTGTGGATCCGGTCGATGCCGACCAGGTTGCCGAGCGTGTAGAAGTAGACGTCGCACGACTGCTCGATCCCGCGCAGCATGTCGACCGTGCCGTGGCCCGGCTTCTTCCAGCACTTGAACGGGCGGCCGTAGAAGGTGGCGCTGCCGGCGCAGTGCACCTTGAAGTCCGGCTTGACGATGCCCTCCTCGAGCGCCGCGGTGGCGACCGCCATCTTGAAGGCCGACCCCGGCGCGTAGCGGCCCTGGATCGCGCGGTTCTGCAGCGGGCGCAGCTTGTCGGTGTTCAGGTCTACCCACGTCGCGCCGAAATCGGGTCCCCGGGCCGCAAAGGCGTTCGGGTCGTAGGCCGGCAGGCTGACGTAGGACAGCACTTCCCCGTTTCGCGGGTCGAGGATCACGGCGGCGCCGTTGTAGCCGAGCGTGCGGAACGCCTCTTCGGTGGCCCGCTGCACGTCGTAGTCGATCGTCAGCTCCACGCGCCGCCCCTCGGTCGGCTGGACCTCCTCGAGGGTCTTCACTTCCCGCCCGGCGCTGTTGACGACGACCAGCCGCTTGCCGTCCTGCCCCATCAGCAGCGCGTTGTAGACCTTCTCGACGCCCGACTGCCCCACGATGTCGCCCGCGCGCAGGCGCTGGCCGGCCAGCTGTTCCTCGGTCACTTCTCCGACGTAGCCGAACAGGTGCGCGGCGAGGTCGTCGATCGGGTACTGCCGCGTCGGGACTCGCTCGAAGATGACGTCCGGAAAGTCGAGGCGGTGCGCCGCGACCGCGGCGACCTGGGCGAGCGAGGCGTCCTCGATGACCGGGATCGGCCGGTACTTCGGCTCGGCCTCGCGGCGGCGAATGGTGTCCTGCAGGCGCGCCTCCTCGACGCCGGTCACGCTCGCGAGCAGGCGGATCGTCCGGGGCAGGTTCTTGCTGTGCTCGCGGACGATCGAGATGTTGTAGGAGTCGCGGTTCTCGACCAGGACCCGGCCGTTGCGGTCGAACAGCACGCCGCGCGGCGCGCGCAGCGGCAGCGTGCGTTGATGGTTGTTCTCGGCGAGCTCGTAGAAGCGGCCGTACTGGACGACCTGCAGGTACCAGAACGCCAGCGCGAGAAAGGCGAAGATCACCGTCAGGCCGTACTGGACGACCGTCAGCCGAACCGCGATCTTCCGCCGATCTCCGGGAACTGCCATGGGGCCTTCGGACGAACCACAGTCGATGGTCAACAGTCGATAGTCAATCGCTCACCTCTCAACGATGAACTATCGACTATCGACCCTCAACGAATCTCCATTCACTCGTGCAACCGTCCCACCTTGACGCTGCCACGCGCCGTCTTGCGCCGCTCGATCACGCCGGGCAGCAGGTCCGACAGCTGCAAGAGCACCGTGCCCACCAGTCCGTTGCCGGCCGCCTCCAGCAGCGTCAGCGGATAGGTGCGCGCGAGCGGGCGCAGTTCGAGCAGCGCCTCGAGGACCATGACGACGCCGACCTGCACGATCGACGCGCCCACGAACACCACGAACCGGGGAATCGGCTGCGAGACGATGAACTGCGTGCCGATGATCCCCGAGATGAAGCCGACCACCGTCTTGGCCAGGCCGCCGATGCCCACGATGCCGGTCGACAAGGCATCCTGCGCCAGGCCGCCGATGGTGCCGGCGAACAGGCCGACGACCGGGCCCGACGTCAGGCCGAGATAGGCCACGACGACCAGCACGAGATCGACGCCCAGGCGCCCGTGCACGAGGAACCGCGACAGCAGCGTCTGCAGCACCAGCGCCAGTCCGATGCCGAACAGCATCTTGATCGCGCTCACCTGCCGCCCTCGGTCTGGTTGACGCCCGGCTGCGCCGCCGGCGATCCCTGCCCCGGCTGCGGGCTCTGCACGACGAGCACTTCCTCGAGCGCCGAGAAATCGACGGCAGGCCGCACGTAGGCTGCCTTCATCGCGGTGCCGAGGCGCTCGACGCGTTCCACGCGGCCGATCGTGAAGCCCTTCGGGTAGATGCCGTCGATGCCGGAGCTGACGACGACGTCACCCTGCCTGATGTCCGCCGTCGTCGCCAGGTACTCCATGCGCAGCAGGTCCTCGCCGGTGCCGAGCACGATGCCCTGCGCCCGCGACCGCTCGATGAGTCCCGCGATGGCCGCGTTGCGATCCACCAGCAGCTGCACCTTCGCCGTGCCGCGGCTCGGCGTCACCACGCACCCGACGATGCCCGCCGCCGCCAGCACGGCCGTGTACGCGCGCAGGCCGTCCCGGCGGCCCTTGTCGATCGTCACCGTCCGGAAGTCCGGCGTGGCGCTGCCCGCGATCACCTGCGCGCCGGTCGTCACGAGCCCCGACGCCTCACGCAGATCGAGCAGCCGCTGCAGCCGCGCGGTCGCCTCGACCTGGCTGCGCTGCTGCTGCAGCTTCACCTGCAACTCGGCCACGCGCCGCTGCAGGTCGACGTTCTCGGTGCGCACGTTGCGCAGGTCCACGTAGTTCCTCCAGATCGCCTGGCCGCTGCCGATCATGCCGGCCGCGGCGTGCTGCACCTGGCTGAACGCGCCGAACACCACGGCCTGCAGCAGCGGGATCCCGGAGCGCGAGTTCACCTGTGCGGAAATCAGGACGATGTGGCCGACGGCGACGGCGAGGAAGAGGTACCCGGCGCGCTCGCGGATATCGGGAAGGGCCATTGGGGAACAGTTCGCAGTCGGCCGTCGGCGGTTCGCAGTTGCGCGACGACGAACTGCTGGCTGCCAACGGCCAACTTACTAATCAATCGAAATCTTCCGCAGCAGGTTGAAATCCGAGAGCATCTTGCCCGCTCCCAGCACCACCGACGACAGCGGATCCTCGGCCATCGCGAGCGGCAGGCCGGTCTCCTCGCGCAGCCGCTTGTCCAGGTTCTTGAGCAGCGCGCCCCCGCCCGTCAGCACGATGCCGCGATCGACGATGTCGGCCGAGAGTTCCGGCGGGGTCCGCTCCAGCGCCACCCGGACGGCGTCCACGATGACGTTGACCGTCTCGGCGAGCGCCTCGCGAATCTCCTCGTCGCTGACCGTAATCGTCTTCGGCACCCCTTCGATCAGGTGCCGCCCCTTGATCTCCATCGTTATCCGCTCCTCGAGCGGGAAGGCCGAGCCGATCTCGATCTTGATGGCTTCCGCCGTCCGTTCCCCGATGAGCAGGTTGTAGGTCTTCTTGATGTACTGGATGATGGCCTCGTCCATCTCGTTGCCGGCCACGCGCACCGCCTTGCTGTAGACGATGCCGGCCAGCGAGATGACCGCGATGTCGGTCGTGCCGCCGCCGATGTCGACGATCATGTTCCCGGACGGCTCGGTGATCGGCATCCCCGCGCCGATGGCCGCGGCCATCGCCTCCTCGACCAGGTGCACCTCGCTGGCCTTGGCCCGATACGCGCTGTCCTTGACGGCACGCTTCTCGACCTGCGTGATCTCCGACGGCACACCGATGACGATCCGCGGCCGGACCAGCATGTTCCGGTTGTGGGCCTTCTTGATGAAGTAGGTCAGCATCTTCTCGGTGACCTCGAAGTCGGCGATGACTCCATCCTTCATCGGCTTGATGGCCACGATGTTCCCGGGCGTCCGCCCGACCATCTCCTTCGCGTCCCTGCCGACCGCTTCGACCCGCCCGTTCACCTTGTTGATCGCGACGATCGACGGCTCGTTGACGACGATGCCCTTGCCACGCGCGTAGACGCACGTGTTGGCCGTGCCGAGGTCGATCGCCAGATCGGAAGAAAAGAGCGAGAAAACCGAACGCCAGCTCACTGAAATGCTCCTTCGTCGCAGGAGAGGGCTTATGGCTTATGGCTCAGGGCTCAAGGCCACCAAGGCTCGAGCCCTCCAGGCCGTGAGTCTCGAGCCCTAAGCCTTAAGCCTTTGTGATCACTCCTCCGCCCCCCCGGGCCCGGCGACTTCGATACCGTCCTTGCCTCGCTCCTTCACGCGGTACATCGCTTCGTCGGCGGCGCGCATGAGTTCCTCGGGCGAGGACGCCACGTCGGGCATGGTGGCCACGCCCACCGACGCCGTCAGGTGCACATCGAGGCCGCTTGCGGCCAGGAAGCGATGCGCCGCAATGCGCTCGCGCACGCGGCGGGCCACCAGCACGGCGCCGGGCGAGTGCGTCTCGGGCAGCACCAGCGCGAATTCGTCGCCGCCGAACCGCGCCACGATGTCGGTTTCGCGTGCGCTGTCGCGCAGCACGTCGGCCGTCTCCACCAGTGCGCGGCTGCCGGCCAGGTGCCCGTGGCGGTCGTTGATCGCCTTGAACCCGTCCAGGTCGGTGAACAGCAGCGAGAGCGGCCGGCCGTTGCGCGAGGCGCGCTTGGTTTCCCGGCGCAGCACCTGATTCAGGTACCGCGAATTATACAGGCGCGTGAGATCGTCGGTCACCGACAGCGCTTCGGCGCGCGCCAGCCGCATCGCGTTTTCCAGGACGACGGCGGCCGGCTCGAGCAGGCCGAGCATCGCCCGCTCGACTGCCGGCGACAGCTGCGGGTCGCGCTGTGACGCCACGACGTCGAACGCCACCAGAGCGCCCAGCGGACGCCGCCCGGCCAGGGGCACGGCCACCAGGCTGACCGCGGGCGATGCCGCCATGCGCCGGTCGGCCGCGAGGTTCGCGCTGGCGAAGCGCTCGCCGTGCCGCATCACCCAGCCGGCCACCTTCTGCAGCACCGGCTCGAATCCGGCCGGCACGTTGCGTCCGGCGACAAGCGCCGGTGGTGTGGACAGCTCCGCCACCATCACGGCATAGCCCGGCGCCGGAATCCAGTCGGCGAACTGCGCCATGATTGTTTCGGCCACCTTCGCCGGCTCGACGGCCGCGTTGGCCGCCTTGAGCAGAGCGGCCAACAGGCTTCGGCGCCGCAACTGGCCCCGAAGGGCCGGCTGAACCTGCTGCAGGCGAGTGGCGAGATCAGCCCGGGTCACGCGTGTCAGATGGCGTTCAACCTCGGCGGATGACAAAGGGGCGGTCAGGTGGCCGCAAAAACCCATTCGCCGGGAGAGCTTCGTGAGGGCCACCCCCGGATTGGCCGAATACGACACGATGGGTTGCGTGCGCCCCATCGCCACCAACCGGCGCCGGTCAGGCGAATGACCGGGCGCCAGCTCCCACAGAACCCCGTCAAAGCCGGTGGCCGAGGCCCGAAACGAACCGGATTGTTGGGAAAAACAGGTGACCGAGAAGCGGTTCGACCGGCGGAGCGCCGCGAGATGCTTCTCTACCTCGTCGCTGGCATGATACACCGCCAGCGCCACACCTGCCCGCTCAGCCCCACGCCGACGGCCGCTCGCTCGTGGGGCGCTGTCGATCCGCCCTGATGGTCCCGGCATGGGTGACTTGCGAACCGCGAACTCCCGTAAGTTCTTCTGTACAACAGAAATATACCACACCGACGCGCCCTTCCGGGCGGACATGACCGAAACGACAGCCGCCGTGCCTCGCGTAACGGCTTGGCCCTGCGCTTCGGCCGCACAGAAGTCTTTTCGGTCGGAGAAGTTCCCGGGACCAGTCCCGGCTGCAGGGTAACTTCTTGCAGCTTCGAAAGTTCTTGTCGTACCATAAGCGCTTGCCGTCTTCGCCACCGGCCTGACCGTCGGATCCCGGTTGCGCGGCTGGGCCCGGGCAGATCTCACCTGCTTTTCTGCCAGAAGCTTGACTCTTTTTCAGGGACGTTCTGAACCATGACGATGCTCGATCGGATGCGGCGCCACAAGGGGTGGCTCAAGTGGAGCCTCGCAATTGTCGTGCTCGCGTTCATCCTCCTCTACGTTCCGGTGTTCCTCGGAGACCGCTCGGGGTTCTCCTCCGCCGACGTGGTCGCCAAGGTCGAGGGGCGCGAGATCACCGCCGGCGAGTTCCGCAGGACCTACCAGGCGCAGCTGCAGGTCTATCGCGGCGCGTATGGCGGCAACATCAGCGACCAGATGCTGAAACAGCTGGGCATCGACCAGCAGATCCTCCAGCAGATGGTCGACGAGAACGCCGCGCTGGCCGAGGCCCGGCGCCGGGGCCTCACGGCGACCGACGACGAGGTGACGCTACGCATCCTGTCGTTGCCGGCCTTCCAGGAAAACGGCCGCTTCATCGGCGAGGCGCGCTACCGCCAGATCCTCGGCATGCAGCGTCCGGCGTTGACGCCGGAGGAATTCGAGGAGCAGGTGCGCAAGAGCCTGGTCATCGACAAGCTGCGCTCGGCGATCACCGACTGGGTGACCGTGGGCGACGCCGAGGTACAGGCCGAGTACGGCCGCCGCAACGAGAAGGTGAAGCTGGAGGTGGTATCGGTCCTCGCCGACAAGTTCCGGAACCAGGTACAGGTGAGCGACGCCGAGGTGGCGTCGTACTTCGACGGGCACAAGGCCGACTACAAGGTGGGCGAGAAGCGCAAGGTGCGCTACGTGCTGGCGGACGTGGACGCGATGCGGCCGCAGGTGCGGCTGTCGCAGCGTGAGATCGAGCGCGCCTACGACGACAACATCCAGATGTACACGACGCCCGAGCAGGTGCGCGCCAGCCACATCCTGCTGAAAACCGGAGAGGGCAAGGACGAGGCGGCGGTCAAGGCGAAGGCCGAGCAGGTCCTGAAGGAAGCGAAGGCGCCGGGCGCGGATTTCGCGGCGCTCGCGAAAAAGTACTCGGAGGACGAGGCGTCCGCGAAGAACGGCGGCGACCTCGATTACTTCTCGCGCGGGCGGATGCTGCCGGAATTCGAAGAGGCCGCCTTCACGCTCGAGCCCGGGCAGACGAGCGACCTCGTCAAGACGCAGGAGGGCTTCCACATCATCGAGGTGACCGACAAGAAGCCAGCCGTCACCAAGACGCTCGACGAAGTCAAGACGCAGATCGTGGAACAGTTGACGTGGGAGCGCGCGCAGGCCCGGGCGTCGCAGCTGGCCGGCTCGCTCGAGCAGCAGATCCGCAAGCCGGCCGACCTCGACAAGGTCGCGCGGGAGAACGGCCTGAAGGTGCAGGATTCGGGCTTCATCACGCGGGACGAGCCGATCATCGCCATCGGCCCGTCACCGGAGATCGCAGCCGCCATCTTCAGCCTGCCCGACGGGCAGGTGAGCGGCGCGCTGCAGACGCAGCGCGGCTTCGTCTTCCTGACCGTCACCGGCAAGCAGGCGCCGCACGTGCCGCCGCTCGACGAAGTGCGCGACAAGGTGCGCGACGACCTGAGCAAGCAGAAGGCGTTCGACGTCGCGCAGGAGAAGGCAGCGCAGGTGGTCTCCGAGGCCAGGGGCGGCGCGGACATGCAGAAGGCCGCCAAGGCCGCCGGACTCGAGGTGAAGACGACCGAGATGATCGCGCGCGAGGCGCCGATTCCCGACGTGGGCATCAGCCCGCAGGTCGACGCCGTCGCCTTCGCGCTGCCGGTGGGCGCGGTCAGTCAGCCGATCAGGACCGACAACGCCGTGGTCGTCGTCCGCGTCGTCGACAGGAAGCAGCCGACGCCGGCCGAGTACGAAGCCGAACGGCAGAAGACGCGTGACACCCTGATGAACGAGCGCCGCAACCGTTTCTTCAACGCGTACATGGTGAAGGCCAAGCAGGCGATGAACATCACCGTGAACCGCGAGGCGCTGCAGAAGGCGCTCGGGGGCTGACGCTCATGGCAGTTGGCGGTTGGCAGTCGGCAGTTGGCAGTTCGCAGTTCGCAGATGGCCGCTAGAGGGCAGACGGCAGCGCATCTGACCCGCCGTCTGCCAACCGCCAACTGCCAACTACGTCCTACTGGCTCCCCATCAGCGCCAGCGGCTCGCCGGGCCGGAACAGCAGCAGCGGTGCCGCCAGCACGTTCAGCGAGCGCACGTTCGCGAGGCGGGCGAACGCAGCCAGGTACGCGGACTCCCGGGCGCCGGCGCCCAGCTGGTTCCAGAAGAAGTCGTAGAGGGTGCGCCGCGGCGGATACACGACGAGTTCGACCTCGCTGTCGGCGGGGATCTTCGCGGACTGCTTCGCGAGGGCGATCGCCCGGTCGAGGCCGCCGAGCGCGTCCACCAGGCCGAGCTGCTTGGCCTGCTGCCCGGTCCAGACCCGTCCCTGCCCGAGCGCATCCACGCGTTCGGGCGTCATGTGCCGCGTCTCGGCGACCTTCTCGACGAACTGATCGTAGAACGCCTGCAGCTGCTCCTCGAACTTCGTGCGCTGCTCGGGCGTGAACGGCCGGAACGGCGACTCCATTTCGGCGTTGCGGCCCTGGCTCACGGCGTCGGCCGTGATCCCCAGCTTGCCCAGGGTCCCGCCGATCACCATCTTGCCCCCCAGGATGCCGATCGATCCCGTCAACGTGCCGGGCTCGGCGACGATCGTCGGGGCGGCGGCGGCGATGTAGTAGCCGCCCGAGGCCGCGAGATCGGACATCGAGGCAACCAGCGGCGTGGCGCTCCTGCGATCGCGCGTGATGACCAGCTCGCGCCAGATCACGTCGGAGGCAACCGAGGACCCGCCCGGGCTGTCGATCCGCACCACGATCGCGCGCACGGACGAATCGCCGCGGATCTTGCGGATCGAGTCGATCACCGTCTCGCTGCCGACGACGCCGCCCGAGGTCGGGTCGTAGCCGCTTCTGCCCGACGTGATGGTCCCCGAGACGTAGAGCACCGCGATGCGCGGTCCCCCGCCGATGCCGACCGACGACGGACTGACGCGGCTGTAGTCGTCGAGATCGATCCGGCGCGTCGCCCGCCCCCCGGCCTTCAGCTTGTCCTCGATCTGATCCTCGTACGCGACATCGTCGATCAGGCCGGCGCGCAACGCGTCCGCGGGCAGGAACGGTCCCTGGTCGAGGATGCGCCGCACCTCGGAAGGCGCCTTCTTGCGCGCCTCCGCGATGGCGCGCACCATCTGGTCGTACAGGTCGCTGTTGAGCGACTCGTCCATCTCGCGGTGCGAGGGCGTGAAGCCTTTCTGGGTCAGCTGGTTCCACGCCGTCTTGTAATCGCCGATGCGGTACATGTCCGGGTAGGCGCCGATCTTGTCGAGCGTGCCGCGCAGGAAGAGCTCGTACGTGGCGAGGCCGGACACGTCGAGCGGGCTCGAGGGGACCATGAAGATGCGGTCGCAGCCGGTTGCCAGGAAGTACTCGCGGTCGCCGCCGTATTCCAGGTACGCGGTGGCCGGCTTGCCGGACTTGCGGAAGTCGACCAGCCCGTCGCGGATCTCCTGCAGTTTGGCCCAGTAGGGCGCCTGCAGGCCGGACGGCGCCAGCAGGACGCCGCTGATGCGCGGGTCGCGCCCGGCCTTGCGCAGGTTCTCCACGATGGCCCGCACCGTCGGACGCCGCACGCCGGTCAGCCACCCGGCGACGCCATCGTCGGGACCGCCCTCGGCAAGCTCGCCGCTCAAGCGGAGGACGAGCAACGAGTGCGAGGGCACGACAGGTTCCCGCGTCATCAGCAGGTAGATGATCGCCAGGCCCGAGACCGACACCAGGCAGGCCAGGACGATCAGGGTGATGACCAGCGCAACCCCACGGCGTACAGCCACGGCGCTCCTCCTCCAGAAGATTCGATCGCCCGAGTATAACAAGTTGAGGAACGGATGAGGTCCACCTGTTGGTGGCCGCCGCATTTCGGCCCTGGACCCGCTCGCGGCCCATGTGCCCCTGCGCCCGGCCTGCATGCTTTTTTGTTGGAAAGCTCCGCAGAAGATCCGCAAAAGGCGGTAGAGTTACCGGGTTCACAGGAGAATGTCCATGCTCACATTGATTCGTCGTGTGACCGCGGTGGGGGCGGTGGTGCTCCTCTTCGCCGGGCTGGCGGGCGCCCAGGAGACGACGGCGACCATTACCGGCGTCGTCACGGACGACACCGGCGGAGTCCTTCCCGGTGCGACCGTCGTGGCAAAACACCTGGCGACCGGGCGCACCTGGCGGTTCGTCTCGACCACGACCGGCGCCTATACCGCGACGCTGCTGCCGATTGGCGAGTACGAGCTGAGGTTCGAGCTCCAGGGCTTCCAGCCACTGAGGGTGACCGGCATTCGCCTGGCGGTGAACGACCGCGTGGAGATCAACGGCCGCCTGAAAGTGAGCGGGGTCGCGGAGGTCGTGCAGGTGACGGCCGAGAGGGTCCTCATCCAACCGACGGCCGCGGTGCAGACGCTCGTCAGCTCGAAGCAGATCCTCGAACTGCCGCTCAACAACCGCAACTTCGCGCTGCTGCCGGCGCTGGCGCCCGGCGTCTCCAACGACATGGCCGACGAAGTCGGCGTCGGATTGACCAGCACCATGAACCTGTCGGTGAACGGCGCGCGGCGCAACGCGCTCAACTGGCTGGTGGACGGCGTCTCGAACGTGGACGTGGGGTCGAACATCACGCTGCTGTCCACGCCGACGCTGGACTCGATCGAAGAGTTCAAGGTCATCACGAGCAGCTACCAGGCCGAGTGGCCGCGCAGCGGCGGCGGCATCGTGAACGTCGTCACGAAATCGGGAACGAACAAGTTCACGGGCAGCAGCTACTACTACATGCGTAACGACGCGCTGAACGCGAATACCTTCTTCCGCCAGTTCAGCACCGACCCGGCGGTCAACTCCGCCGCGCCCTACCTGCGCTACGGCAACTTCGGGTACACCGCGGGCGGGCCGGTGCCGATCCAGAAGGAGAAGCTGTTCTTCTTCTGGTCGGAGGAGTGGCGCCGGATCACGCGCGCGCCCGCGTCCTTGACGGCCAACGTGCCGGATCCCGCGTGGCTGACCGATCCGACCAGCACGAACTACGTGCCTCCCGACCAGCGCGACCCGAATGCGGTGAAACTGCTGGCGGCGTGGCCGCGGCCAAACGTGGCCGGCAAGAACCAGTACCTCGTGTCGTCACCCAACATCAACAACACGCGGCAGGAAGTGATCCGCATGGACTACGACCTGTCGCCCGCCTGGCGCCTGACCGGCCGCTACACGCACGACCTGAGCCAGACGCGCGAACTTGGCGGCTTGTGGTACGGGACCGCGGTGCCCGGGGTCGCCACGACCGATACGAACGTCCCCGGGCAGGTGTTCGCGTTCTCGGCGAAAACCATCATCACCGGCAACATCCTGAACGAGCTGACCTTCCAGCGATCGGGCAACGCGATCGGGACGAGCAGTCCCGCCGGCACGAAGGGCGCGCGCAGCGACTACGGAATCAGCATCCCGGAGATCTTCTCCGAGAACAACGCGAACCGGATTCCGAGCATCAGCGTGAGCGGGCTCTCGGCGATCGGCTCGATGCAGTACTACAAGATCCAGTACTGGAACAACACGATCACGGACAACTTCTCGTGGTTGAAGGGCAATCACGCGATCAAGGCCGGCGGCATGGTGACGTTCGAGGCGAAGAACGAGAACGCGGCCAACGTGACGCAGGGCAGCTTCTCGTTTGGCGCCACCACCAACGGCCCCACCGCGTTCCAGAGCTTCCTGCGGGGCAACTTCGACGGCAAGTGCACGACCACCTGCACGTACACCGAGGCCGAAAAGGACATCTCACTGAACCTGCGCTTCAACCGGTACGAGATGTACGTCCAGGACAGCTGGAAGGCGCGGCGCAACCTGACGCTCGACCTTGGCCTCCGCTACGCGCTCTACCCGCCCGTGACCGACGTGAACAACAGGCTCGTCACCTTCGATCCGTCGGTCTACAACGCGGCCGACGCCCCGCCCTTCGCCAATGCGACCGGCACCCTCGTGGACTACACGAAGGGCAACAGGCTGAACGGGCTGATCGTTGCGGGCGTGAACTCGCCGTACGGGCGCGCGATCTACGCGTTGGACAAGAACAGCATCCAGCCCCGCCTTGGCTTCTCGTGGGATCCGACGAGCAAGGGCGACACGATGCTGCGCGGCGCGTTCGGCGTCTACTTCGATCAGCCGCTCATCGGCATCTTCGAGCAGGACACTTTCACGAGCCCGCCGTTCGTGAACAACATCACGCTGAGCGCCGTGAAACTGTCGACCCCGACGTCGGGCACGACGCCGACGACCTCCGGCGTCCGGACGATTACCGCGTCGGCCACCGACTTCAAGAACCCGCGGACGCTGCAGTGGAACATCACGCTGAGCCGGAAGGTGTTCCAGGGCGCGGCCGTCGAAATCGGGTACGTCGGATCGCGCGGCGACAACCTGATTCGGCCCACCTATCTCAACTACCCCGCGCCGGCCGATGTCGTCGCGCTGCAGACGACGATCGCGAGCGCGGTCAACCCGGTGCGGCCGTATCGGTCCTGGGGCGACATCACGTTCCGCGAGACGACGGCGATCAGCCGCTACAACGGCCTGCTCACCAGCTTCCGCTGGAACGCGGGCAACAAGGGCACGCTGAACGTGAGCTACACCTTGAGCCACAACCAAACGGATGCGACCAACGACCGTGACGGGGCTGACATCCCGCAGAACCCGGCCAATCCGATGGCCGACTACGCGGATGCGCGGACGGATCGGCGGCACATCTTCGTCGCGTCGTATATCTACGAATTGCCGTTCTTCCGCGACTCGAACAGCGTGCTGCTGAAGACGGCACTCGGCGGCTGGCAGATTGCGGGAATCACGAACGTGAGCTCCGGCCAGCCGGTGCCGTACATCTCGGTCACGACCAACGGCTACCGGCGCGGCAAGTTCGCGAACCTGGTGGGCGATCCGAAGGTCGGGCAGATGACCGGCGTGCCGGATGGATGGCCCGCCACCCAGGCCGGTTACTATTTCGATCCGACCGCCTTCGCGGTGCCGGCCGACGGGACGTTTGGCAACGCGGGTCGCGCGCCGTTCCGCCAGCCGGGCTTCTACAAGTGGGATCTGACGCTGTCGAAGAACTTCTATTTCAGCCACGGCAGCCGCCGCGTCCAGTTCCGCGCTGATTTCATCAATGCGTTCAATCACCTGAACTGGTCGTCGGATCCGACGGCGACCGGGCTCGATAACACCTGCACGTACTCGAACACGACGTGCAACGCCGTCAAGGATACGAATGACAGGTTCGGCCAGCTGATCGCCGCGCGTCAGATGCGCGAGATCCAGCTGGGGTTGAAGCTGTTCTGGTGAGCAAGGCCGAAGGCCTTGCTCTAGTCGAGGGCGAGCGCGAGCCGAACGGGTGAACGGCCCGACACATTCGGCTCGCACTCGCCCACGACGCTCCGCTGGCGTTTCGGCTATACTCGGATGTTCCAGCGTCCAGCGCGACGGCCGCGTTGGGAATCCCGCCCGTGCGGAAGTGGCGGAACTGGCAGACGCGCTAGCCTCAGGAGCTAGTGGGCGCAAGCCCATCGGGGTTCAAATCCCCGCTTCCGCACCAGCCTTCGCTCACCCTCAGCTTGCCCGACCTTCGGGTGAGCTACGGCTGGGCAAGCCAGCCTCGCGCGAAGGCTGTCTCGCCGAAGCGACGCGAGGAAAGCCTCTCGCCGGAGCGCCGCGAAGGCGGACGTCCCCTTTTCGTTGGTAGTCCGGCGTTCGGGCCCGACGGTCAATCCGCAGGCGCTGAGCTCTTCGCCGCCTCCGCCTGCAGGCCAGGGGCAGAATTGCCGGGCGGATTCTTCCGGCGGCGCCCGGTTGAACAGGAGATTGGAGGCCTATGAACAAGGCGCGACCCACACAGCTCAAGCGAGAGCGAGAAAAGTCCAAGAGAGAACGGCAACAGAAGAAGATCGCCCGCCGCGCCGACTCCAAGGCGCGCCGCGACGCGGCACCGCTGAGCGGTCTTGAACGACTGGACCAGGAGATCGCGCAGATCGTTCCGGGACCGCAGCCGCCGCCCGAAGAGGATTAGATCTCTGGGGGTAAACTGACGTCGAGCTGGCAGGAGCGATGCCCCATTTCATCCGCCGGTCCTGGCTTCTGGTCGGCGCCATCATCGCGCTGCTCGTGTTGCTGGGCGCCTTTGTGCTGGTGCGGTGGGCGCTGGACCCGGGCCTGCTGAAAACGGTGGCCGAATCGCGGCTCTCGGCGGCGCTCGGCCAACCGGTCGGCATCGGCACGGTTCGCGTGGTCTTTCTTCCCCGGCTGGCCGTGGTCGGAACCGACATCGTCGTCGGCGACGCGACGCACGCGGCAGGCGGATTTCTCGAGATGCACGCCATCCGCATGCATCCCCGACTCTCCTCCATTTTCAGCCGGCCGATTGTCATCGATCGCGTCGAGATCGACGGCCTGGCGCTGAACGCCCGCCGTGACGCGACCGGCCGCTGGATCCTGCCGCTACCCGCCTCGACCGGCCCCGCCGACGCGAACGCACAGTCCGCGATCGTCGACGTGGCGGAGGTCCTGCTCGAGGACGGCCGGTTGACGATCACCGACGATCTCTCGAACGGGCGAACCGCCCCGACGACCATCACCCCGATCCAGAAGATCGCGGCATCCGTGCACCGTGCGGGAGACGTGACGCAGCTGGAAGAGATGACTGCCTCGGTGGGACGCTCGACGGTGACCGGCAACGGCAGCGTCGGCCCCGACGGTCTCCGGCTCGGCCTCCGCTGGGCCGATCTCGCAGCCGCCGATCTGCCGCTGGTGTTTGCGCTGGTCGGAACGAACGCGCCTCCCGGCCTGGCAGTCGAGGGCAGGAACCCGCTGGTGCTCGATCTGCGCGTGGACAGAACCGGCGAGATCTCTGCGTCGGGCAAGGTATCGGCCGACCGGGCGGCGCTCGGAACGCTGACGATGACGTCGTTCCGATCGCCGGTCGAGTTCGGCATGAACCGCCTGACGCTCGGCGCGATGGCATTCCGCGCGTACTCGGGCACCGGGAGCGGGCGCCTGACGGCCAGCGTCGCCTCATCTGCGGTGTCGTGGGCCCTGGACGCCGATCTGCAGCTGGTGGACGTCGACCAGCTCCTGAGCGCGAATACGACGGCAACGCACAAGGTATCGGGCACCGGCACGCTCAACGCTCGGCTGCGCGGCGCCTCGCTTGCGCCGATCGAACGGGCGGTTGCCGGCACCGTGGCGATGTCCATCGCCAACGGTACGATCCGCGACTTCCCGCTCCTGTCGGCCATCTACGCCGGCCTGAAACTCGGCGGCGGCGGCGACCGGGATCTGCCCTTCCAGAAGCTCTCGGGGACATTCGCCGTCGCCAATGCCCGGGCAACGACGGCGGACCTCATGGCGAGAACGGGCGAGCTGACGTTGATGGCGGCCGGCACGGTGGGATTCGATCAGACGATCGCCATGAGCGGAGAGGCGGTGTTCTCGGCGGCGAAATCCGACGAGTTCGTCAGGAGCGTCCGGGAGCTGTCCGCGCTGAAGAACGCCGATGGCGAAATCGAGGTGCCCCTTGCGATCTCGGGAACGCTGGCCGCGCCGCACTTCTCGATCGACGTCCTCGGCCTCGCCCGCCGCGGCGTGGAGAACGAGATCAAGCGCCGGCTGGGCGACCGCCTGAAGGATCTCTTCAAGAAGATCAAGTAGGGGGCCGCGTGTCGCGCCAGACCAGCTCCTCGTTCGTACGCTGCTGGAAGAAGTCGGGGCATCGCTGGTCGCCCGCACCGGTAATGCCTCCATCGGGCGCGCACATCAGGTGACCCGCTCCGTCGTACAGTGTGCTTGGTTGATCGCAGCACTGCGGCGGGACGTAATAGACGGTCTGACCGTGGTAGGTGTACCGGTAGATGGACTGAGGAGGATTGCCGACAGGCGCGCTCTGGAACTTCGCGATCAACACCCCCACCCATGCGGGAAGCGGCGATGGCGACGTCGGGCTCCCGCCGCAACTCCCTGAGAAGGTCAGGCAGAGAACGGCGAGCACAGCCAGGGTCCTCACAGCACACCTCCGGATCAGGCGCAGCTGCCATTATACGACGCCGCAGGAAGAGTCTGGTCATGCGATCTCCGACGTCCTTCACGCGCCTGTCGTGGCTGCCGGTGGCCATGATCGCGGCGCTGGTCTCCCCCGGCTCTGGTCGAGCGGCGCACCGGCAGATGACCCGCGCCGACATCGAGCGCGCGCTGGTGGTCGCCCGCGGCACCGATGCCGAACGCGCCAGGTTCCACGAGCCCTACCTCGTCAGGATGAAGGGCGCCACCGCGGAGTACATTGCCGCCGAGCAGGTGGAAGTGATCACCGAGTTCCGGCGCTTCGAACTGCTTGCCGAAGATCATGCCCGGCGCGGTGACGTGCTGGGACCGCGGGGAGTACAAGACGCGCAAGAGGCGCTGCGGCCGTGGCAGGGACGGATCTCGATCGCGGCGCACCTCCGTTTCCAGTTGACCAATCAGTGGATCCCGGAACTGCCCGCCGTCGATGTTGCGATCGACGATCCGGACGCGGTTGCCGCGCTGGATGTCCGGCGCACCGGAACCTACAACATCACCGACCGCGGTTCCTCGCTCGTGGGCGCCGTCGTCGAGGGCGTGTTCGATGCCGAAGCGGTCGGCCATGGACTGCGTTCTGTCCGGGTCGTCTGGAAGGGAAAGGACATCGGCCGGGTGACGATCGATTTCGCGTCGCTGAAATGACCCGCCCCGAAAGTGGCGCCAGAGAGGGTCGACATGTTCCGCAGACTGCGCCTGCCACATCAGCCCAGGCGAAACCCGCAGCCGGACGCGCGAGACACGCAGCGGGACCAGCCGCTGGCCTGCTCGTTCTGCAACAAACATCAGGACGAGGTTCGCAAGCTCGTCGCAGGGCCGACCGTCTTCATCTGCGACGAGTGCATCGAGGTGTGCAACCACATCCTGGCCGATGATGCGGGCATGCTCGCGGAACGCCCGCCGGAGGTCGGACTGATCGAGCGACCGAGCCGGAACTGGCCCGCGAAGGCCGTAGGCGTGCCGTGTTTCCTGTGCCGGATGACCGTGCCGGCCGAAGAAGCGCTCGTCGTCGAGAACCGCGGCGTGCTCTGTTCAGGGTGTGCCGATGCCGTCGAGGCCGCGCTCGCGACGCGCCGCGGCGGTCCCGGGTAGTCTCCCGATCCGGCGGACGGGAAGTCGAGACCGTACAGCAGGCGATAGCCGCCATCGAGCGACGAGACCGACTCGTCGCCCGCGGCAGCGGGCAGTGGGACGACCAGGAGTCGGGCCCTGCGCCTCAACAGCCCGTGGTGAAAGTCGGCCACGGGCTGGCAGCGAAGCTTCGCCTCAAACCGCCCAGAAGGGCCGGTGGTGCATTGAGGCAGCGGTGTCAACGCGAAGGCCAGTGCCGCCGCGCGGCTCCGGCGAACCTTCGGGGTTCGGCCGCT
>Ga0315279_10001878_pt1 | contig 33337 bp, 41 predicted proteins | sample YL17G06_20_MG_FD_203694 | JGI IMG/M metagenome (GOLD analysis project Ga0315279, IMG submission 203694) | Sediment microbial communities from Yellowstone Lake, YNP, Wyoming, USA - YL17G06_20 | ecosystem: Environmental > Aquatic > Freshwater > Lake > Sediment | place: USA: Wyoming | collected...
GAAGTTTTTAAAAAATATCCAGGCCCTAAAATTATTATCCCGAATGGCGTAGATACGCAACTATTTAAACCAACAAATCCTGAAATAAAAAAATTCAGAGACGGAAAAATAAACATATTATTTGTGGGAAGAATTGAAAAAAGGAAGGGCCTAATTTATTTATTGAAAGCTTATGAAATTCTGCAGGAAAAATCAGATAATATCAGATTGATTATAGTTGGCGAAGGTGAGTTAAAAGAGAAAGCAGAAAATTGGGCCAGAAATTATAATTTAAAAGAAGTTTATTTTGAAGGAAAAAAAGAAGGAAAAGAATTAGCGTCTTATTTTGCTACTGGAGATATATTTTGTGCTCCTTCTATTTTTGGAGAAAGTTTCGGAATAATAATTCTAGAAGCCATGGCCTCTGGTTTGCCAGTAGTCGGCTTTGCCAATCGTGGCTATAAAGATTTCCTGAAAGGGAAAAAAGCAGAGGATTTTTTGGCGCCATCGAAAAATTATAAGAATTTAGCGAAGAAACTGGAAATTTTAATTAGAAAAGAAAACCTGCGAAAAGAAATTGGTGATTGGGGAGTAAGAGAAGCGAAAAAGTATTCTTGGGGAAAAATCGCAAGGCAAGTCCTAGATTTTTATAAATTCTGCCAAAAAAACAAAAAAAAGAGAGATTCTTTTGACCTTGAGGAAATAATAAAAAAAATAGTTAGTGGACAAATACAAGAAGAATAATGCCAAATTTTTAACCAAAAAGCGCCAGTGCGGCTCTTTTTGGTTAATTGTTATTTTTTCAAGCCCTTGACTTTAATTAGGTAATAATATAATTTCAGAATGGAGGTATGAAATGTCACGACGGACTCAGAAAGGGTACGATAGAGCTATTTCAGAAATGGATAAACTAGGGAGTTTCCTTGAAGTTCCGCACGAAGTAAGACAGATGGCAAAAGAACTCTTTTTATCATTAGCGAAAGAAAAATTCACTTATGGTCGCCCTGTCTTTGCAGTAGCATTCGTATGTTTGCTCTTTATGATAAAACAAGATCCTTCTTGTCAAGCTATCTCTTTCACGGAATTTCAAAGCGCTATCCCTCAATACCCAGGAATAATGATTTCTCCTCGTGATATCCGTAGAGTGTACAACCTGCTGGGTAAAAAATTCGGTGTGCCATCGCAAAAGTGCTCGATCCGGCCAAAGATATATGTTGAATCAATTGGTAAGAAGTTGAATCTTAGAGAAACAGTTTTACAAGAAGCTATTCAAATATCAGAAGAAGTACTTGAAAAAAAATTTCGCATAGGAAGAAGTCCTATTACTATTGCTGCTGCCTGTTTGTGCGCTGCTAGATTTTTAGCCAGGAAAAGGGGCGAAGAAGACAAATCGATTTGCAAAATAAGAAGAGAAATCGCTGAAAAGACTGCAATTACTGAGATGAGTATAGCCAAAACATTAAAGCTTCCATTTTTCCAAGAGAAACTTGGATTAGCACCATAAAAGCGCCTTTCGGCGCCTTTTTTGTTAACTTTATTATTGATCGTTAATTATTAATTGGTTTTATTTTCGGTCCTTTTTCCGTGTCTTCAATGTGCCAGCCCATACTTTTCATTTCTTTTCTTATCTCATCAGACTTTGACCATTTCCTTTCTTTTCTTAATTTTTCTCTTTCATCAGCTAATTTTTGTATTTTTTCTGGAATCTTCTGATTTTTTAGGGCATCTAAAGAAAGACCAAAAACTTTATCAAAAGACAGGAAGAGATTGTATTTTTCGTCATTCTTAATCTTTTTTGACTTTATAACTTCCCAGGCCAAAGCCAGGGCTTTCGGAGTATCTAAGTCGTCATTTATAAAATTTAAGAATTTTTTTTGGTAATCTTTAATTTGTTTATTATTTTCGACTGGCTGCCTATTATTAGTTTTTATTTCCATTATCTTTTGATAGAGATTATCTAAGGCATTTTGCGCCGACTCTAGGGCCGAAAAAGAAAAAAAGAGTTTTGAGCGGTAGTGGGTGGTTAAACATAAATAACGATAGGCGAGAGGATTAATTCCTTTTTCGATCAGGTCTTTTAGAGTAGTAATGTTTCCTTTTGATTTTGCCATCTTCGCCCCGTAGGAAGCCGAAGGCTTTCCTTCGGGGTTTCCTTCTTTTAGGACCACAAATTCACCATGAAGCCAAAAATTAGCTAAGTTTTGGCAAAAAGCTGCTTCTGTCTGGGCCAGTTCATTTGTGTGGTGAATAGGAATAAGGTCAATTCCTCCAGTATGAATATCAAAGGGTATCCCTAGATGCTTGGCTGACATAACCACGCACTCGGTGTGCCAACCAGGAAAACCCTTGCCCCAAGGTGAATCCCACTCCATCTGCCTTTTTACTCCCGGAGGAGCAAATTTCCATAAAGCAAAATCAGTTGAATTTTTTTTACCAGTTACTATTTTCACTCTCGCTCCTGCTTTTATTTTTTTTGGTTTTTTGCCTGATAATTTTCCGTAATCTTTTATTTTTGAACTGTCAAAATAAATTCCGTCAGAAATTTTATAAGTAAATCCCTTTTTTTCTAAAATTTCAATTAATTCTATTTGCTCTTTTATGTAATCTGTCGCCTTTGTCCAGATAGTCGGCTCCTTAATATTCAGGTTTTTTATATCTTCTTTGAAAACTTTTGTATAAAATTCGGCGATCTCCCAGGCGGTTTTGCCTTCTCTTTTGGCGCCTTTTTCCATTTTGTCTTCGCCGGCATCAGCATCAGATGTTAAGTGGCCGACATCAGTTATGTTCATTACGTGTTTTACTCTGAGACCATTATATTCTAAAACTCTTTTCAAAATATCTTCAAAAATATAAGTTCTTAGATTTCCAATATGAGCAAACCAATAAACAGTCGGACCGCAGGTATAAAGCCCAACTTCCTTGTCTTTTATTGATTTAAATATTTCTTTTTTTCGAGTTAAAGTATTATAAAATTTAATCATGTTTCTTTATAATATCTTACTTTAGATTTTATTCTTTGACAAACCAATTTGACAAAGTTTTGGTTAAATTTTATTCTATTTTAGGAGGAATAGAACGTTAACAAATAAAAAAGAGATAGAAAGAATGCATAGTCAAATAGAAAGCAAAGCAGTTATAAATTGGAACGCAAAATCGGATAAGGAGAGAAAGAAACCAGAAAAAAACAGTCGTATATCTGACAATTGCCCTGAATGCGGGAGCTCTAATCTTATTCATGACTTTGATACAGGTGAAACTGTGTGCGGTGATTGTGGGCTTGTCGTATATGAACAAATGGTGGATAAAGGCCCGGAATGGAGAGCTTATGACCCGGAAGAAGAAAGATTAAGAACCAGAACCGGAATGCCTACTAAGTTTAACAGAGCTGACAAAGGGTTGTTAACAGACATAGGTAAAGAAGATCGTGATGCTTTTGGAAGAAAGCTTTCGCTTAAAACCCGTATTCAGATGGGCCGTTTGCGGAAATGGCAGAGGCATTCAAGAGTTCAATCTTCGGTCGAGATGAATATTGCAAAAGCATTGTCCGAGCTCGACAGACTCACAGGAAAACTCCTGATTCCGCCAGCAACCCAAGAAAAGGCAGCTATTTTCTATCGCACTGTTGTAAAAAAACGCATAACCCGAGGTCATCCTATTATAGCCGTTGTTGCTGCGGCACTTTACGTCACTTGTCGTACTACCGGAACTCTCAGGACTCTTAATGAAGTCGCTGACGCAAGCTTGGCCGATAAAAAAGAGGTAGCCAAATGCTATAGATTGATAATAAACGGACTGGAAATGAAAATGCCATTTCAAGATCCAGTTAGCTGTGTTTCAAAGATTGCTGAAAAGACTGGTATTTCAGGAGAAAGTCAGGGACTGGCAATACGATTGCTTCGTGATGCTGGAGAAAGAAAATTCAATAAAATGGCTCATCACGGGAAAGATCCAATGGGAATGGCTGCTGCCGCTTTATACATTGCTTGTTTGATACGTAATGAGGGAAAGACGCAAAAAGACATTGCTGATGTTGCTGGAGTTACGGATGTTACAGTGAGAAACCGAGAGAAAACGCTAGTTGACACTCTGAAACTAGTATTGCCGCGACATTAAACTAGGGGGCGCAAAAGCGCTCCTTTTTCTTTAAATTACTTGACAAAATAGATGGCCGGTGATATAATATGGTTATTAGGATAAAATAGCTCTTTTAAAAGGGAAAAGAATTTGAGAGATGTATTTTTTACGGCGAGCTGTAAAAAATACATCTCTCAAAACAGGGTGAAATTATGAGCATAAGGGCAAATAAGAATATAATCATAATTCTCAAACCGACAAAACCAGTTACGCCAGAGATACAAAAAACTCTAGATGATTTGCAAAAAGTGTTGAGTCTTCAATTGGGAATAATTCTCAATAAAGATTCACAAAAAGCCGACCAACTGCTAAAGATAATGCTAAGAAATTTATCTAATGCATCAAAAGAAATGAAAGAATTCTTAAAAACCCCTTTCCCTCTTTTTTCTAGCTCGCCAACAAAGCTCATTTCATAAAAATAAAACGGCGGGCTGGAAAAAGGAGTAGTTCATTAAAAACAAAATAAATTTAATATAGAGGGGAAATTCTGGCCACCGAAATTGTTTATCAATTTTTGGTAGATAGTTTAGGTGGTCAGAAATTGAAAAACCATAAAAACGGAAGAGGAGCGCATACAGCACCTGACTTCGATGTCTGCGCTACATTCTATGAAGAAGAAGACTATGGCGGTTTGGATCCGAAACAGACTGTAGTGATATTCCTTAAAGGCGGCGACGAAAGCTTAACAGGCGGTACAATGGGCGATGGTATTGTACTCATTGATAGGGGAAGAGGTGAATTCGACCATCACGGAAAAATGGGAAATAACACAAGCGCATCATTGATGGCAAAGAAGTTAGGGATTACTGAAGACAAAAACATCCAAGTATTGCTTGGCTTAGTAAAGCGTAAAGACCTTCAAGGAGTGGCATTGCCTTGTGATGCTCCAGACATTGTTTCTTGCATTCAGAAAACACGAGATCTTAGCGATGAAGAAAAACTAAGACTTGGCATAACGATAATCCGGGCTGGGATGGAATTCAGAAAGCGCAAACTTCAGCGAGACAATCGCTGGGGACAAAAAGTCTGCATTGATTTCCTTGCTGAAAGAAAACCAGATAAGATACCAGAGAAATTCAGCCAGTACATTGATAAACTTCAGAACGAAAGATTTGATAGACCTTTCGACATCGTTGAAATCTTGGTAGGAGAGAAAGCGCAGTTCGGAGAAGAGGAAGCCGTAAGGTTCGTCAAAACTTTACTGGCGTTCGTCTTTAATGACAGCGTAAAGTTCTACCAGGCAAAGAGAGAATTCTGGGAAAAAGCCGAGAAAAAGGAGATAAAAGGTATTCTAGTGGTTGTTCACTGCACTGACAACGAAAAGTTTAATACGGCAGCAAGAAGCGAAGGAGCAGCAATAATAATCCAAAGAGACAGTGATGGGCATACGCAGATTTTCTTCAATACAGAAGATCCGCTACTAAACGACAGCATAGTTGATTCTATCGCTGCTATAGTACGGCTAGAGGAATGCTTACGTCAAGGGAATGCAATTCCAGATGTAGACTTAGCCCAATCCGAATGGGCCACTGGTATCGCTGAATGGTACTACTATAAGGCTCCGCCAATAGGTGGGAAAAAACCAGGACGATTCATCATGAACGGATCTTTAACGGCTCCTGACGTTCCATGCTCGCAGATTCCGCTGAGTACAATATTCGAAATTGTCCAGAAAGCTGTTATATTCAATCCAAATTTCAACTGGGATCGCTGGTTATGCGAGAGAACTGCATACTACATAAGCAAGAGAAAAATAACATCCACCTAACCCCCTCTTTTTTTATTTCAAGATTACATGCTTTACCTTAGCGAATCAAGGTTCTCGAACGAAGTGAGAGGTTCTTATTGGAAAAAATCTTGTTTTAAAGATTTTTTTTTGATATTATAAGTTAATACAAAAATAAATCAAAGGTCTTTATATTATTTTATAAATCAAAAATAAATTTTTAATATGCCCAGTAGAGGAATTTCGAACAGCTTCGCTGGGCTAACACAGGATTTCGAAGAAATTCAAATTCGAAATTTTCCTACTGGGTATGAAAAAAATTGATCTAATTTTAGCTTTAGTCACAGGCGAGGGTATTGCTTTGTTATTTATGTGGTTTTTGAAAAAATCTGGAAAAGAACTGGGATTTTTGAGTTTTGCGCTCGCTATTATTTTTCCAGTTTTAGCTTTAATTGGAATTTGGCTTGCTGATTTAATTGGAAGAAAGTTTTTGTTTGTTTATCAATTTGCAAAATTTATCTTAATTGGGGTTTTATTTGCTCTTTTTGATTTGGTTGTTTTAAATTCCTTATTGATTTACTTTGGAATTACGGCAGGAGTGAAATATGACATTTTCGTTGCAATCTCATTTATAATTGCAACTATTATAAAGTACGCAGCTGATAAATTCTGGGCCTTTGAAAAAAGCGAAAAAGAAAAAATGGGAACTGAATTTTGGAGTTTTTTTATTGTCACTTTAATAAGCGGGGGAATACAAGTATTAATAGCTTCGTTGGTTGTTAATAATATCGGTATACACTTCGGTTTAACTCCTTTGCTTTGGGCAAATGTCGGAAAACTATCAGGTATTGCTGTGGCCTCTATTTGGAATTTCTTAGGATATAAGTTTGTTGTGTTCAAAAAGTAAAATATGCTAAATTTAGTTTTGTATCGAAAATACAGACCGCAAACCTTTTCCGAAGTTATCGGGCAAGAGCACGTTGTTCAGACTTTGACCAATGCCTTAACTGCCGGAATGGTTTCCCATGCTTATTTATTTCACGGCCCCAGAGGTTCGGGAAAGACAACCATTGCCAGGATTCTTGCCAAAGCAGTGAACTGCGAGAACAGAAAAGAAAAAGATTTTGAGCCTTGCAATAAATGCTCCTCTTGCTTGGAAATAATGGCAGGCAGATCACTAGATTTAATTGAAATTGATGCTGCTTCCCATCGCGGAATTGACGAAATAAGGGAGCTGCGGGATGGAATAAGATTTGCACCAGTAAGATCGAAGTACAAAGTTTTTATTATTGATGAATCTCATCAGTTAACCAAAGAAGCGGCTAATGCGCTTTTAAAAACTCTGGAAGAACCGCCATTACATGCTATTTTTATTCTTGCCACTACAGAAATTCACAAAATGATACCAACGATTATTTCCAGATGCCAGAGATTTGATTTTCGGAAATTAACAATACCTGAAATTATAAAACGGCTGGAGATAGTTTCCAAAAAAGAAGGAGTTAAAATTGAGAAGCCAGCCTTAGAGTTAATCGCCTTGAACTCAGGGGGCGCAATGAGAGACGCCGAGAGTTTATTGGACCAGGCTTTGACTTTTTCCGGCACTATTGGTAGAGAAAGAGAGATAAAGGCAGAAGATATAAAAGAGATATTAGGACTGGTTGAAGTTGGCTTGATTCAGAAATTTACTGATTTTTTATCCCAAAAAAAAGCAGCGGAAGCAATTAATTTTCTTAATGAAATTTATGAAAAAGGAGCAGACCTTCAGGAATTCAATAAAACTTTAATTAACTATCTAAGACAAGTTTTAATTTTAAAGATTACAGGAGCAAAAGCCGGAAACCCGATAATTACTGGATTAACAAAAGAAGAATTTCAAAAACTGGAAAGTCAGACGCAGGTTTTTCAAGAAAATGATATTCGGAAGATGTTGGATTTATTTTTAGACGCTGAGAATAAAATGAAATATTCGCCAATAACCCAATTGCCTTTGGAATTGGCGATAATTGAGTCTGTTGGTCCAAAAGAATAAATTACTCCGGGGTCGTCTAACGGTAGGACAGGGCCCTTTGGAGGCTCTAATGAACGTTCGATTCGTTCCCCCGGAACAGAATTATTGGTTCGCCTGCCCCGTAGTGAAAGCTAAGCTTTCTACTACTGGGGAGTCCAAGCCCCGCAGCAGTCAGCTCGAGTATCGAGAGACCGAGACGCGTCAGAAATCGCCAATCAGGCGATTTTTTGGTTGACAAGTTTTTATTTGTTTGCTAATTTCTATTATCAGCTCTTTGGAGGTGAAATAATGGAAAGAAAACAAATAGAATCCAAAAAACTCCTCAGCTTAGTAAGGTTGCGGGCCTTAAAGGGAGTGACAGAAAAAGAATGGAACCGAGAACTTAAAGAGATATCGGATGAAACAATAATAAAGCTTTTTAATAATCCCGCCAAAATGATAGAAGCAGAAGAAAAGATAGTTGAAGAATTACTACTGAAGAGAATGAACAAATGGCCCATTGAAAAAATAATAAAAGCCTTGAGCGGCAGAAAAACTTACATTATAGCTATGGACGCCCTTGAAAGTTCACTATCGAGAAGAATAAGGAAAGGAACGGCTAAGACAGTTGTAAAGCTGCAAGAATCAATCGAAAAAACCAAGAACCACGTTGCAATGAGAATCTTTAGGGGATTGAATGAGAATATCAAAAAAATCGATAAAGAACGAGAAAAACTAGGCCTTAAATATTTCTTGTCCTAGATTATACCTAAGGAAAAATCCTTAGGTTTTTTATTTCCGCCCGAGAAGTTTACACTGAATTTATTGAAGTGTTTTTCTCTCGATGTTTGGTTTCGAAGCAAAACATTGACAAATTATTTCTTCGGGTGTATAATAGAAATATTAAAATAAGGTAGTTCTTTGAGAAAAATATAAAGGAGGAAAGAAATTATCTGCCTACCAGAAAGGATTTTCAAATGAAATCTTTTCTGGTGGGTAGATGGTAATAAAAAGCATAAGAGAAAGATATGAGAAATTCAGAGATAGAATAATTGATGATTACGACTCAATAACCGAAAAAATACTCGAAAGTAAGGGCGAACAACAACTAGAAGAAATTGCAGATCACTATGACTATAAATTGCAAGTTGTTTCTCCGAAACTTCTCGACATCGATGGAGAAGAGATAGATTTCTCGGTGGTCAAAATGCAAGGAGTCGGAGAGATTATTTCATTGACGCCAAACACCTATGGAGACTTGTGGTATGTTATTGGTTGGGCGCGAATAAAAAAGATTCTAAACATTGCCGAATACCTGATTATAGCTATAGGAGTAATTTCTTGGATAGAAAACCTGTTGAAAATGAATAGCTTGTTGGCTCCAACTCTTTTGGCCTTTATGATAGATTTAGGCTTAGCGGTATTTCTGTATCTACTTCAAGATTTTATTGCAGACATTCTTGGATTGTATTTAGCGAGGCTTTGGTCCAAAAAACTAAAACTCCCTCCTTTTTTTCGAGCTCATACTTGCGCTGAGTTTATCGAAGCGTGAGCTGGAAAAAGTTCAAAACGCCCCCGAAGGGGGCGTTTTGAACAACTACGAATGAATTTGTATAATGTAATTCTTTATAATAAAATGTCTTAATGGAGCAAATAATTTTTTCTATAGCGACTTTCTTCTCAACATTCCTTGGTGGTTTACTTGCTATAAGGTTGAAAAATAAACTTCATTTTATAATGGCTTTTGCAGCCGGAGTTTTATTAGGGGTTGTATTTTTTGATATCTTTCCCGAGATTTTTGAACAAGTAAAAGCAACTAATTTTAAGCCGATGGAAGTAATGGTTGCTTTAGTTATTGGTTTTTTGCTTTTCCATATTCTAGAAAAAACTATTTTAATACATCATGCTCACGAAACTGATTATACGGAACATAAACATCCTCAGGTTGGAGTCATTTCTGCTTTGGCATTAATAGGTCATAGTTTTATGGATGGCGTTGGTATCGGTCTTGGTTTTCAGATTAATGCTTCAGTCGGGACGATGGTTTCCATTGCTGTTATCTCTCATGATTTCACTGATGGAATGAATACCGCAACTTTAATGCTAAATCATAAAAACAGTGTAAATAAATCTAAGATTTTTTTACTTTTTGATTCTCTGGCTCCGATTTTCGGAGTTATTTCCACTTTATTTTTCAAACTCCCGCCTCATTTTCTGATTTTATACTTAGGATTTTTTGCCGGTTTTCTGCTTTATATCGGGGGAAGCGATATTCTGCCAGAAGCGCACAGTCGTTACAGTTCTTTTAAACTTATAGGCCTTACTGTTTTAGGAGTATTTTTTATTTTTGCAGTTTCACGTTTTGTGTAATAATTAATAGTAGTCTAGTAAAAATTAAGCTTGCGGAATTAAATTGGGAGTTAATAAGAAATTAATTTAAAATTTATATAGTTAACCTATGAAAAAAATTTATTTGTTTATAATAGGAATTCTTTTAATTATAATTATAATTTTAATTCCGGATATTTTGGTATTGAGAAAGAAAACGCCAATTAATGAGGGAGGCGCAGAGAATAATTTACAGTTCTCAGTGGTTTCAATTTCTCAAACAGACAGCTTTTACAACATCCAAGTTGAATATCCGCAATTTAAAAACGTAGACCCTGCTTTTAATCAGAAAATTTCTGAATTAATAACAGGAGAAATAGATGCGTTTAAAAAAGATTCAAAAGATAACTGGGAAGCGAGAAGAGCTACGGCTCCTCCTGAGAATCCCGTGCCCGAGAACCCGACAACGCCCTTTGATTTTATAGCCAGTTGGACACCGACCCAGCTGAACAATAAATATTTAAGCTTTGTTATAAATATTTACTCTTTCAGTGGCGGTGCGCACGGCATCACAGAGGTAAATGCTTTTAATTACGATGTGGCAAAAAAGAAAGAAATTACCATGACTGATTTTTTGAATTCATCGCCGCAATCTTTGGAAAAGTTATCGCAATTAGCTGCTCAGGAAGTAACTTCACAACTTGAATCCAGCGGGGTGCAGATAGATGATAATTTAAAACAGATGATTCAACAAGGTACGCAGCCAACATCAGATAACTACAATAATTTTAACTTCAATTATAATTCGCTGATAATCTATTTTGAGCAGTATCAGGTAGCACCCGGTTATATCGGGCCTGTGACAATTACTTTCTATAGAAGTACTCTATCAGAAAATTCTATATCTTCAGATTATCTTCAATAATGAAGAAAAAATTTTTAATTATTATTTTATTAAGCGCTTTTTTGTTAGGAGGATTGTTTTTTTTTATTTATAAAAATAACAAGAAAGATCAGGTTTGTTTTAAGGATAATTGTTTTAAGGTTGAGTTGGCAAAAACTGACGAAGAACGGATGCAGGGATTAATGTTTCGGAAATCTCTAGAAAAAAATAGGGGAATGTTATTTATTTTTCCTGGAGAAGGAATTTATTCTTTTTGGATGAAAGACACCTTAATTCCTCTAGATATAATTTGGATAAATCAAAACAAAGAGGTTGTTTTTATCAGTGAGAATACCCAGCCTTGTAAAGAAGACCCCTGTCCTCTTATTTCGCCTGATAAAAAAGCAAAATATGTTTTGGAGATAAATAGTGGTATCTCAAAAGAAATTGGCCTAAAAGTAGGGGATAGGTTGGAATTTAATATAAATGAATAATAAGTAATTTAAAATTTGACACAGTCTTTGATCTATTATAATAGAATGATAGAGGATGAAAGAATGAATAGAACGAATAAGCTTTTCAAAGATGAAATCAGATCTAGAGCTCGTAAACCGTCACAATCGATACCAGGACGCGGTCAATTTATCTCATTAGAACAAGTCGCATCTAGAGTTACGGATTTAATTCCTGCCAAAACTGTTCTTAACCTATTAGAGGACAAAGTTGTTGTAGATGAAGCAGACCTAAAGAAGTTGCTTGAAATTGCTAGCTCTAAAGATATCTTAAGTGCTGAGAAAGTAACGCAGATGGAATGGAGATTGAAAAACATGATTCCGCTTACGGTAAGAATGATTGCCGATAGAATCATAGAACAAAACGAACCCTATTACTCTTCTGCTCTTTTAAAACTGGTTCCGCAAGAACTTCTAGAGACAGAACTTATTAATGAAAATCTCCATGAAGTAGGAGAAAAAATCGATGCAATCCGCTTCAAAAAAGAAGACGAATTGTCTATAATGCTACAAATGGTAAAACCAGACGAAAAAGACATGCAGAGATTGAGAGAAGTGATCAATTATACGGATAAGATGGCTGGAGAATTAACTTCATCACAAAAAGAAAAAATCAGAGAAATCAAGTTCCTTAACAATCTGGCCCAGGTAATAATTCATCAGTAGTCCGAAAATCAACCTAAAAGCGACCTATATTGGCCGCCTTTCTTTATTTGAAATAAGTTTTTGGTTGTGATAATATTCTGGAGGTGATGGAATTGGCTGAATCAAAAAAAGACGAAGAAGTTGAGGAAGAAATAAAGCTCATCGAAATAAGAGAAGCAGAAAAAGCCGGAATAATCGGTCTTAAGGTTAGGGATGTCGCAAACGCGGTGATAAAAGACAACGAGTTGTTGTCTCTCGATGCTCTTTTAAAATCGATACCCGAAGAACTATTGGATACAGAAATAACTGATTCAAGTCTGCACGATGTTGGCATGGAAATCAAGAAAATCCGCGATAAACAAAGAGAAGATAAGATTCATGTAAGAAGTTTTCTTACTCTGCTTTTCGACAGAATAATTCGTTTATAGCAGTCCAACTAAAAAGCGACCACATTTTTGGCCGCTCTTTTTTTATCGTAATATTCTATTCCACCCTTTTTACGTATTCTCCAGTTTCCGTATTTATTTCAATCACGTCTCCTTCTTCTATAAATAGAGGAACATTGACTTTAGCACCAGTTTCCAGAGTTACTTGCTTGGTTCCAGCTTGAGCCCTTTCTCCCTTGACTCCGGGCGGGGCTTCGGTAATTTTTAACTGGACCTTAATTGGCAAAACGATATTAATAACTTTATTATTGAAGGCCATTCCATCAACAAATTCTCCCGGTTTTAAAAATTGGGCTGCGTTACCAAGTTTTTCTACACCAAAATCGAATCTTTTTGAAGAATCATTTTTCTCAACAAAAAAGAATCGATCACGGTGGAAGTACATAAATTTCACGCCTATTTTTGACATCTCTGCTTCTTCAAAAGTATCGCTTTGCTGGAGATTCTGGGAAAAGAAGCTTCCCGTAAGCAGATTTCTGGCTTTGGTTTGCCAAACAACTCTCCTTTGAGCCATTTTTAACGGTCGCACTTCAAGAATTTCATAGGGTTCGCCGTTAATAAGGATCCTTGCCCCTTTTCTTAAATCATTAGTAGTTAACATAGTAAAAGAAAAAAATTAATTATTATCATTACTTTTCAATTCGCCACTCTATTTCTTTTTCCTTGTCAGCGAATTCTAGCCAGTCGCCTCCGGGGTCAATGACAAACCATTTTCTTTTTGTTTCAGACCAAATCATAGGATTTCCTTTGTAATAAGGTTTTTTAACTATTTCTTTTGGTTTTAACCTGTCTAATTCTAACCATTTTTTGAAAACTGTTTCAATGGCATAATCCAAATTTCTCGATTTTGCCCAGCCAGCTACTTTATCTATTGCCTTTTTTGCATTTTCTATTGAGCCAGCAAGCTCTAAAAGTTGTTTGGCAGGTTTAGTAAATCTGGAATAAATAATCTTTCTTTTTTTGGCGTCTTTTTTGAGTTGTGTTAAATCTACATCTTTTGTTTCAAAATAATGGGTAATGACTTGTCTTATGGCCGTCTCTTTTTTTAAATCTTCGTAGTATTTTATTTTTTTCTTTTTCAGATATTCTTCAATCTTTTGGGCGATGCTTTTTCCCACGCCCGGAATTTTCTCCAGGCCCTTTATTCCATCTTTTTGATAAATTTCAGAAACGTCTGAATCTAATTTCTCTAAATTTTCAGCTGCTTTTTTATAAGCCCTCGGTTTAAAGGCCACTCCTTTTATTTCTAGGAGCTCTCCGGTTTCTTTTAATATTTTGGCGATTTTTTGATTTGTCATTTTTTGGATAATGCTAATCGATTTTCCTTAAGATTCCCCTGTAAAAATCTTTTGCTGATTCTAATTCTTTTTTACCCTTTTCAGTAATATGATAAACCCTTCTCTTTTCTCCCAATTTACTTTTTACAAAACCAGTTTGTTCCAGTCGATAAAGAACCCTGTAGGGAGTAATTTTCCCTGGTTTAAAACCGAATTTATTTTCAATTAAAGAAGGAATTTCCCATCCGTAAATAACCCTTTCTTTTAAAAGAGAAAGTATGTAAATCCAGAGGTTTTCAATTTTATTCGATTTTTGCAATCTTGCAAAAGGTAACATAGTTTTTCACAAGTAAGGCTTGACAATATGTTTTACGGCCGTAAAATATAATAATATGGCAAAACAAACCATTCGACGGGCTCACGGTGCTGAGCGAAGTCGAAGTATAAAAATAGCAATTACGGGAATAGGCAACTGTGCCTCTAGTTTAATCCAGGGTTTATTTTATTATAAAAATATAACCAGCGATGATGAATTAGTCCCTGGTTTAATGCACAATATTTTAGGTCCTTATAAGATTTCCGACATCAAGCTGGTTGCTGCCTTCGATATTGATAAAAGGAAAGTAGATAAAGATGTTTCAAAGGCGATTTTCGAACTGCCTAATTGTACAAAGATCTTTTGTAAAAATATACCACATATTGGAGTAAAAGTAAAAATGGGGCCGGTTTTGGATGGAGTGGCGCCGCATATGAAAGATTATCCTGAAGATAAAACTTTTCTGGTGGCAAAACAAAAACCAGTTGATGTGGCGAGAGAGCTGAAAAAATCGGGAGCCGAAATTTTAATAAACTATCTACCGGTCGGTTCGCAACAGGCAGTAGAATATTATGCTAATTGCGCTCTAAGAGCAGGCTTGGCCTTTATTAACTGCATGCCTGTTTTTATTGCCAGTGATGAAAAATGGTCGGAAAAATTTAAAAAAAATGGTTTGCCTTGCATCGGGGATGATATTAAATCTCAAGTAGGCGCAACCATTACTCACAGAGTTTTAACTCATTTATTTGCCCAACGAGGAGTAACAATCGACAGGTCTTATCAGCTAAATTTCGGCGGAAATACCGACTTTTTGAATATGCTTGCCAGGGATAGATTAAAGTCGAAAAAGATTTCAAAAACCGAAAGCGTTGAATCCCAATTGGCCAAAAGGTTAAGCTATGATAATTTACACATAGGTCCTTCTGATTGGGTGCCTTTCTTAAAAGATAATAAGCTTTGTTTTATAAGGATTGAGGGCAGAAAGTTTGGGAACGTGCCGATTGAATTAGAGCTCCGTTTATCTGTTGAGGATTCGCCAAATTCTGCAGGTTGCGTGGTTGATGCAATAAGAATAGCGAAAATTGCTTTGGACAGAAAAATTAGTGGAGCCCTAATTTCATCTTCCGCTTATTTTATGAAACATCCACCTAAGCAATTTTCAGACGAAAAAGCCAGAGAAATGGTCGAAGAATTTATTTTAAATAAACGCGACCGTTAATTATGACACCTTTTGAAAGATTTAAAAAATTAAATACCGAAGGAAATTTATGGATATACATTTTATTGTTAGCCCGAGAAGAGGAAGTTAATACGCAGGATATTACCCGGTTGATTTTTGAAAGATTCGGTTTTTTACCGGGTGAACTATTTTTACGAGGAGTTTTATTCAGATTAAGAAATAAAGGTTATATCAGTAGTGAAAGATTTAAAGGCAGAAGAGCTTATAAGACTACAAAAAAAGGCCTAGAAGAACTCGAGAAAGTGAAGTTTTTTTGCAAAGAAATGACAGAGAAGATTTAATCGCTCAAAATAAAAGTTTTTGTTAAAAACAATCCATTTTGGATTGTTTTTATGTTTGCATTGACAATTTTTCCAGAAAATATATAATTAAAAAATCAATTGCTGGAAAGATGGTGCTAGAAGTGAATAGTAGTTCTGATTTGGTTCCTCCAAGAAATAAGAGCATGAATGGGGTTTGTTCTGATTGTACAAAAGCAGGCTTGTCTCCTATTCAAACAAGGCTTTGCATGGATTGTCTTAAATGCGGCATTCATTGTAAATGCTAAAAATAAGTTCTTTAAAACAATAGAATATCCAGAACGGTTCTAAAAGAACCGCTTTTTTCTTTCAAACTTGAATTTTTAAGAAACATTTGATATGCTAGAAAAATTGAAAGGAAGGGGGGTGAAAGAATGAGTTCAAGAAAGCACTTTTCAAATCTAGACGGAGATAAGGGAGTGGTAAGAACTGCTGGGATATTAATGCCGGGAAGAGAAGCATTTGGTGGTTTGGATTTGCGCGCGGTAGTTAAAATAGCAGCGACTTATATAATCTGTCTTGAAAATGGACAAAAGGGTTGCGATGCAGTTGAAAGGATAAAAGAAGACACAGGTTTGTCACTAGAAGCTGTCAGGAAAGTTGTGGAAAGTAGACTATTGCCCAAGTTTTTACTACAAAAGATTGCCTTGAAGCGTAAAATCCTGTCCAGCAACGAAAAGAAAGCTGTTATTCCATATCTCATGCTATTAGCAGAAGGACATAATGACGATTCAGCGAGAAGAGAAGTAGCTAGAAAACTGAATAAACATCCAGATGTCCTACAGGATCAGCTTAAGCAAACGATCAAAAAAATATTATCCAATCTGAAATTCGACTCATTATCTTTCGAAACTTATTTCCCTTAACTATTTCGATCGCTCTTTTAATACAAATAACATCGCGGCTTTTTTAGCCGCTTTTTTCTTCATAAAAAATTCATAATCAGAGATTATAATAATAATCAGCTCTTTCTATTAAGGGAAAGGGTGAAAATATGGTTGGAAAAGTAAGTTTGAACGAAAAGTTGGAAAAAAATGCTATTTCTCCAGTAATGCCAATAATGACTAACAATTGGAATCAAGATGGAAGCAAGAAGAGAGGACCAGAAGAAATCAAGGCTGAACTTTTGAGAGCGGGGTTATGCTCCATGCTAAAAACTGTAGCAATGAGTCGTTGCAATCTTAGTTCTTCGCAGATAAAAAAATACGCCAGAATATTAATTGGCAAAAAACTTTTATCAGTGGAGAATAAAAACGGAAAGCAAGTTTTTGCAACGACACAAAGAGGAAAAATTTGGCTTGAGCAATTCCGGAAATTAAGAGAAATAGAAAACGGCGTAGGCCTTATTAATACCAGTTATATCACCTAAGAAGAGATATTTTTCACCACAACCTATGCGGCCAAAAGCCGCTTTTTTTTCTAGCGGTATTTTTCGGCAGTGAATTGATAGATGAGGAATTTTTCTTTTTTGGGGTCAATCATCGCTTTTTGGCAAGCAATGGAAATTTGCTGTTCAGCAGTTTTAATTTCTTCCAAGTCCGGCAATAAAAGGCCGCATTTGTAAGGAATGGCTCCGTCAAAAGTGACCTCGTCTCTTGTTTCAACAATTGGTATGCTTCTTACAATGATTCCATATTCCTTAGGGTCCAACTCGAATACATTTTTTACCAATTCGGGTTTATTCAGAAGGTAAACAGTATAAGAGAGATAGGATAATTCTTCTTCCTGAATTGGGCCGAAGCGATAATCTTCTCTCGCAGCAGCGATGGCATTATAGATTACTTCCTCAGCAATATTAACTCGAGTAGGCAAATAGGTTCCAATGCATCCGCGTAAATGTCCTTCTCTTTCTATGGTTACGAACACCCCTGATTTTTTGGTTAAAAATTCCTCAGCTAAATCTTTAGGAGGAGACATCATTTCCCCGCTTTTTATAAAGAATTCAACTGATTTTTTTGCTAAATTGACTAAAGGATGCATACCCAGTAGGAGAACCCAGTAGTAGAACAAGCTCACTACTGGGCAAGTTTCGAATTAAGATTTCGAAACAAGCAACCGTAGGAAGCGCAGTCCCGTACTAAATTCATTTTTAGTGCGGGGTTCCTCTACTGGGCATATTATTTTTAAAAAAATGATTGCGCTAAAGAAGGATAAAAAGATTTTAAAATTATTAAAGTTATCAGAGAAACAATGGGTACTGATATATTATCATCTATTAAATCTGATTTTTCAGCAATAGTGGCGAAAACCGCAGCTATTATTCCTGCAATGCCCATCCGTAAACCAATTAAAATACAAATAAAAAACATACCCAAAGATCCTTCCCAGGCTTTAATTCTTTTTTTATATTTAATATTCCTAATGATGCCAGTAATCCCATCGCCAAAAGACATAAAAAGAATTGGTATTACTCCAAGCCAAAAAGTTCTGTCAAAAAACCAACCGATTAATATAGAAACACCCCACATTATGGAAAAGTTAACTTCTTGCTTATTTTCTTTAACCTGATACCAATTATAAAGCCGATTTTTTCTATGAGGCAAATAGGTATAAATCGCCAGAATAATAGCGGATAAAAATGGTATTATTGGCTCTTTGTATAAAATCGGAATCAAAAGAGCGGTAGCGCCTGAGGCCAAAATATGAATCGTTTTTCTTCCGAAATAAGTTGCGGAATCTGGAGGATAATTTTTTTTAATCGCAAAGTCATAAACCCAGCGCGAGACAATTTTCATTACAAACAAAACCCAAAAAAACAGGGGAATGGTAATCCAAATATCGTGTAGAAAATAATCAAGTATTAACATATTTCATTTTTTCTTTAATTCTTTCTGCTTCCGTTTCTACTACCTCTCCTTCGTATTCGCCGGAGTGAGCGGGCACACCGCTATAAATCGGCTTCTTTTGGTCTAGATGAAGGTCAAAAATTAAATTTTTTGCTGTATTCTTTATATAGAGGTGAAATCTTGGATAGCCGTTTTTATAAAGAGGCCGAACGAAAATCCACTCCGAGTTCTTCTCATCTTTTTCCTGAAATCGATAGCCAGCTTTCCTTATTAAATTATAAACATTATCCTTTAGAGTGTTTTTATTTAAAATAAATTCCATTTATTGAATTTTAAAATTTACCAATAAGTATCCAACGCCGAAAGGGCCCTCGTAAGAAAGAATTTCTGGCTCCCAGTTAAGACCGTCCAGGACCCCCAGCAAAATTAGTATTGACCTGAAGCCGCATTCTCCAGCTGCCTCAACGAAATCAGGATCTAAATTTAAAATTCCTTTTATATCTTTTTTTTCTATTAGGTCTGTTAATTTTTTATCAAATTTTTTTCCTTCAGGAGAATATCCGCCCGGCGCATTAGCTAATAGACGGTGCGATAAGTCACCAGAAGCAACAATGCCTATTTTCTTATTCGTATGGATAAGAGAATAGGAATCTATAGCTTTTTTGAGTGTTTTCCCGAAATTATAATGAATTTTAAAATCTAAAAAAGAAAAGGCAAGATGTACTAATTTAAAATTGGGACACCCTTGAGATAAAAAATAAAGAGGCACTAAACTTCCGTGGTCCAATTCAATAAGGTCTATTGATTTTATTGGAATTTTTTGTTTTTTACAGTTTTTTTCTATTTCTTTAATTAATCCATAGTCATTTTTGAAAATAATTTCTGTTTCAAAGTCTCCGAAATTCTGGAAATTTCCCGCAAAAGAAAGAGCTTTATTCACAGTAAATTGATCGAACTGAAGCGGCGCATGAGGAGAAATTAAGACAAGGGTTTCGATTCCGGATTCACCAAAAATATTCGCTAATTTTTTCATTCCTTTTATAGTTTCCGGAACTAATTTTATATCTTCCGGCTTGCCGATTGTCGGAATAATCAAAGGTGGATGCGGGCAAATAGCTGCGAAATTTAACATATTATTTGATTATTAAATTAATATCAGTGCCGCACTTTGGGCATTTTCCCTTTTTGTCGTGACGGTGAATGACATAATTTGTTCTATTTATTACTACCTCGCCGCATTTGGGACATATCGTATTCTCAGAAGGGAGACCGGGAACATTGCCCGTATAAACATATTTTAAACCAATTTCTTTTCCAATTTTCCAGCCTTTTTCTAATGATTCAACTGGGGTTTCGGGCAAATGCTGTAGTTTCCAAGATATCTCTCCGGAAAATTTAGAAATATGCCAAGGTGTTTCTGGTCCCAGTTCTTCTTTAATAAATTTTGCAATTCCTTTAAACATTTTTTCAGAATCTGATAAAGTTGGAATAACTAGTGTTGTAATTTCAATCCAGACTCCTGATTTTTTCATTAATTTGCAGGTGTCTAAAATTGGCTGAAGTTTAGCTCCGCAATTTTTTTGGTAGAAATCATCAGAAAATCCTTTTATATCAATATTATTAGCATCCAGATAGGGGATTACTAATTTTGCTGATTCCTCTGACATAAAACCGTTGGAAACAAAAACATTTTTCAGTCCGGCTTTCTTAGCTAGTTTCATTGTTTCTAAGGCATATTCAATAAAAATTGTCGGCTCGGTATAAGTATAAGATATGCTAGGTAATTTATTTTCCAAAGCAATATCAACTATTTTTTGGGGAGGGATATCGTCGCCAGGGATTTCTTTCGCACTTTTAAAGGATTGAGAAATATCCCAATTCTGACAGTTCATACACCTTAAATTACAACCAACGCAGGCAATAGAAAGAGAATAAGAGCCGGGTAAAAAGTGGAACAGCGGTTTTTTTTCAATTGGATCAATGTTAATGGCAATTACTTTTCTGTAATTCAAAGCGTATAATTTCCCTTCAATATTTTCCCTGACACCGCAAATGCCTCTTTGCTTTGGCGAGATAGTACAAAAATGGGCGCAAGTATGGCATTGAACATTTTTATCTTTTAATTTTTTGTATAATATAACTTCTTTCATTCTTTTATTATATACCCTTTTTTGTAATTTTAAATAAAAAAGAGGGTTAATTTGCCCTCTAATTTGATTGTTTCTCAAAGAACGATTGTTTTAAGCTTTTATTTTCTGCTTCGTAGTTTCCTAAGTGCATATTTGATTTCTTTTTCGCCCTCGTGTCTTGGAAGTAGCCATCTCACAATGTTAATGCCTGGAGTGCTAGCGATACAATCTTCACACAATGGTTTTTCAGGAGTTAAGCCGGTTGCTGAAGTTGGCGAACATGAATCGCAAATTGCTATTGCGTCTTTGCTGCAATAGAAACATTTTTGGACCATTTCCCATTTGAATTCCCATTTGCCTTCAAGATAGGGGAAAATATATTTTTCCCAGAATAATAGTTCTTGGTCTACTTCGTCAGGATACCCTCTGTTTAGATATTGCATAAACTCTACTACCATTGCTAGTTTTGTATGTTTTGGAATAAGTCTTGGTAGAGGTTCTTTTACTTGTAAAAGAACGCGCGTTGCAGCTAGACTTCCTTCATCCACCAGATCTTCCTTACGGACTAGGTGTTTAGCCTTCCAGGTTGTCCAGATGATGAAGGCTGTTCGGTTCTGAAAAACTTCGGGTTTTTTCTTTTCGGGGTCAAATCTGAACTGGAATGGTTTCAGGTGTTCATATTTTTGCCAGAGCATTTGGATTTTTATTTGTTCATTGAAGCCGAAAATGTCTCCTTTTTCATTCTCATAGCCTTCGAAGATCTTATTCATTTTTTCAACGAACTGTCTTTCTTCTGGGGTAAGCGCTTCCAGTGCATACTGGTTGATCATATCCAATTCTTTGATGCCGGGAATTGTAGATAAGTCTTTCAAATCGATTTTCTCCTACATATAAACATAATAAACACTTTGAGTTTTGTCAACATTTTTTGGACTGTGATATAATTCAATATATGCCCAGTAGAGGAATTTCGAACAGCTTTGCTGGGCTAATCGGGAAAATTTCGAAGAAATTTTTCATTCGAAATTCTCCTACTGGGTATGCATCGAGTTTTTATTGCTATAAATTTACCAGAGAATATAAAAAAAGAGCTGATTTCTTATCAGGAGAAATGGCCGGAGTTGCCGGTCAGATGGACTAAAAGAGAAAACATTCATATAACTCTTGTTTTTTTAGGATCTGTAAGCGATGAGGATATTCTTGAAATTTGCAAGATTGCAAGAGAAGTAGCCGAAAGGCATAGCGCATTTCCAATAAATTTTAAGAGGATTTGCTACGGACCTCCTGGAAAAATGCCTCCCAGAATGGTTTGGGCAGAGGGAGAAAAATCCAGAGACTTAGGAGGTTTGCAGCAGGATTTAGAAAATTCTATTTCTAATATAAATATTGGAAAATCAGAAAAAAGAGAATACGCTCCCCATCTTACTTTAGGAAGGATTAAAGAGTGGGAATTTAAAAAGATTGAACCAGAAGAAAGACCGGAAATTGACTTCGAAATCAATTTAAGTTTTGAGGTAAATTCGATAGAGGTAATGGAGAGTGAATTAAGAAAAGGGGGGCCAGAATATACTATTCTAGAAAGCTGTTTACTTTCTAGCTAATTCTGAAATTAAAAACTGTTTAAAAATTGAAAATTAATAATTAAAAATTATGAAAGTGCATTTTATCGGTATCGGAGGAATTGGCGTTTCGGCACTTGCTCAGTATTTTATTCATATAGGGCACGAAGTTAGTGGCTCTGATTTGGTTTCTTCTGAAATTACAGAAGATCTAAAAAAGAAGGGTGTGAAAATTTTCATCGGGAAACACAAAAGAGAAAATATAAAAAAAGATATTAGTCTGGTTATTTATACCGGAGCAGTTTCAGAAGATAATCCAGAGTTGAAAGAAACGATAAAGAAGCAAATTTTGACACAGAGTTATGCTCAGGCTTTGGGAGAATTAACTAGAAAATATTTTACTATTGCAGTTTCCGGGAGTCATGGGAAAAGCACTGTTACGGCTATGATTGCCTTAATTTTGATAGAGGCTGGTTTTGATCCGACGGTAATTATCGGGACAAAATTACGAGAGTTCAATAATACAAATTTTAGATTTGGGAAATCAAAATTTTTAGTGATAGAGGCCGATGAGCATTTTGCTTCGTTTTTAAATTATTGGCCAAAAATTATTGTTTTAACAAACATTGAAAGGGAACACCTGGATTATTATAAAAATTTAAAAAATATACTAAATACTTACGAAAAATATGTTTCGCACTTAAAGAAAGACGGAATTTTAGTTTTGAATAAAGACTGTGGCAATGTTTTAGAGATTTCGCGAAAAATAAAAAATAAAAAATTCTATTCAATAAAACAAGAGGAGGCGCAGAAAATTAAAAAAATTATGAAAATTCCTGGCAGATTTAATATCGCGAACGCACTCGCTGCTTTAACGGTTGCCAGGGTTTTAAAAATTTCTGACAAAATTTCTATTGAAGCTTTATCAGGATATCATGGTGCCTGGAGAAGATTTGAGATAGTCAATGGCTATCTGAATAATAAAAAATTTACAATAGTTTCGGATTATGCACACCATCCAACAAAAATCCGGGTGACATTAAAAGCGGCGCGAGAGAGGTTTCCAAAAAAGAAAATCTGGCTCGTTTTTCAGCCCCATCAATACCAGAGAACCTATTACTTATTTGATGACTTTATTAAAGTGCTTAAAAACGCCCTTCGACCAACTCAGGGTAGACCCCCTGTGGATAACTTAATTATTACTGATATTTTTGACGTAGCAGGAAGGGAGGAAAAAAAGATAAAAAAGACTGTTTCTTCAAAAAAACTAGTCAAGGCAATAAATCAAAAAAACACCATTTATATATCTAATGCAGGCAAAGTTTATCAATACCTGAAGAAAAACCTAAAGGGTGGGGAAGTGGTAATAATAATGGGAGCAGGGGATATATACAAGCTAGTTAGCTATTTCAATAAGTAGGACATAACGATAGGACAATTAGGACAGATAAATAGGAATGGTAGGACATAACTAATTAAATAAAAGTAAGTAAATTTAGGCATCTAATACAAAGTTGACCTGGAAAATTCAAGATAACCATCTTATTCAATAACTATCTGATTATCAAAACAGGATTAGTATTGTAAGTCACTAGAAAAAGTGACTTTTTTCTTTTTATGTCCTAATCATTGTGTCCTAAATTTATGATAGTATAAAAAATTATTTAAAAAACACTTGACAAACATTCTTGCTTTAATCTATATAATAGTAATCCATTAAAAAAGCGGGAAATCTGGACAAATTTTCCGCGAAAATAAAAGATCTGTTCTTTAAAAGTCGAAACTCATCTAAATATAATTAAACTAATGGCTTATGAAAAAAAATCAAAGCATCATTAAATCAATTCTGGCGACTTTCTTTGTTATCGTTTTTAGTTTTTCGTTATCTGGCGCTAAATCCAAAGCAATGGCACTTTCCAATAAGGACACAATCAATTCTTTGAAGCAACAGATTACCGATGTGCAGGTTCAAATAATGGGAAAACGAGTTGAGCTTTTAAAGCAACAGATAGTTAGTGTCCAAACGAAAATAATGCAGCTTCTGCAGCAACGGATTACTGCTCTACAAGCCCAGATAGCAGAAAAACAAACAGAAATAGCTAGTTTAACTCCTTCTACTCCCGCTCAAAAAGTTGATATATTAAAGCAGCAAATTGCCGATATTCAGACTCAAATAGCCGCAAAACAAAAACAAATAGCCAGTTTGACTCCTTCGACTCCTGCTCCCGTTTCTCCTTCTACCTCTCCTTCTCCTTCTACCTCTCCTTCTCCTTCTACTTCTCCTTTTTCCTCTGCTCCTACTCCTGCTTCTACTTCAACACCTGAAGAGTCAATAGGTTCAGAATCTACTGTGGAGAATCCAGCTCAAGGAGTTAGTACAAAAGGCGCCCTGGCTTCTATTACCGGTTTTTTCAGTACCAATAATTTCTCTCAGCTATTATTTTTCATTGTTATCGTGATTATTGCATTAGCAGCACTAGCCTTATTTAGATCAAAAAACAAAGAGAAAAATTGGATTTCATACCTAGTAATTTTAATTGCTCCATTTATTTATCGCTTATTTTATTCGAAGAATTGGCTAATTTTACTTGCCCTATCAATTCTTCTTTTAATCGGCGATTGGATGTTGCAAGGAAGAAAAGAAAAGCAAGTACAGATGGAAATATAGAACCGTGTAAGTATTTAACAAAAAGCAGTCTGTTTTACAGACTGCTTTTTGTTAAGGTTAGGTCAAGGTAGGACTATTTTAAAATAAATTAAAAAATGTCCTAATGACTACGTCATTCGGAATTTACTTGACATACTTGCTTGGTTAAATTATATAGTAGTAAATTGAAGATATGGCCCAAAAAGGGCCTAGCTCTTGACAAGATTATGATTATATGATACTATTAAAAAGTTGATTAAACTTAATAATAATAATTAATAAATTTTAGTCGAACTAAAAATATGAAAAAAATAATTAAGTTATTCGTTTCTATATCCACTATATTTATGGTGGTATTTTCGCCAATTGTTTCTGCTTGTTACGTTCCTCCGCAGCCGGATCTCACGATTACTAAGACAAATAATTTAGGCGGGGGCAATGCTGTTGTAGGTACGCCATTTACCTGGAAAATCAGAGTTGAAAATACCGGCAATGCCACAGCAACATTTCATAAAAACGAAATGATAGTTAAAGACAATATGCCGTCAAGCCACGTGGGAACTTATGAAACAGTTTCCGTATCGGCTTCGGCCGGAGTAACCGGTGTGCCGTCCAAACTTGATTGCGACCAAAACGGTGAGGATGATGCGGATCTTGTTTGTAGAGTTAAAAATACCAACGGTTATTCAATCACAATTCCGGCTGGCGACTATATAGATTTTTCTGTAACGGTAAACCCGACATCAATCGGAACAATTACTAATCCAAAGCCTGGTTCCGGTAATATTTGTGATGTAGACCACGAACATAAAATTGATGAAAGCAACGAAAGCAACAATGCCTGTTCAGATTCCGTAAATATTGTTGCAGCCCCTGTTTGCGGCGATGGAATCAAAAACGGCCAAGAACAATGTGACGGTACCGATGGAGTTCCAGAACACTATACTTGTACTACTCAATGTACTTTAGAATATGTTCCTTTTTGTGGCGACCAAATAGTAAACGACAGCGAAACTTGCGAAATAGGCCAAACCCAGCCTTGCGAAATCGATGGATACCAAGGTAACCAACCTTGCAACCAAGATTGTATGGGCTGGGGCGAATGCATCCTTACTGAATCTTGCGGAGATGGTATTTTAAATGATAGCGAGCAGTGCGATGCTGGAACTCAAACTTGCAGCCAAGAAGGAATATGGAGCGAATGCGTCCAGGACAGTCAAGCTGGAACTGAAAATTGCAGCAATGGCTTAGATGATGATTGCAACGGTTTAATAGATTGTGCTGATGATGCTTGTAAAGCAGAACAATCTTGTGCAATTCCAACTGAAACTCCAGCCGAAACTCCGACTGAAGAGCAGCCAGCTGAGGAATCTGTGCCAGCTCCCGAATCTACACCCGAAACTGCGCCAGAATCAACGCCTGCCGAAACTCCACCAACAGAACCGACACCTCCGCCAGAAACTCCTCCCGAACAACAGACACCGCCGGCAGAAACTATTCCGCCTGTAACAGAATAAGAAATAATTATGAATTCTTTGATTAACAAATTGAAAGAATCAAAAAGAATTATATTTTTAATAGCAATATTTATTATTTTAATTATTGTTAGTTTAAAGTTTTACGCATCAAAAGTTACTGCTCAAATTATTCCGGTTTCCGTCAATATCAGTCATTTAGCTTTCGGAACAGTTTTTCCCGGAGAAGAACTCCAGGGAAATTTTATAGTTACTTATGGAACTACAGGAGACGGCATAAATTACAGAATAGTCCAGAGACCAAAACCCTGTCCGACAGAAAATCCAACTTGCGGTCCTGGCGGATATTATAAAGACCTCTGTTCATTTTTGGAAAAGGTAAACGTTGACCCAGGAGAAACCGACACCGAAAACCAGGCTTTTGTCGGGCCAAATGACTTGACCGATACTTGGGTTGTTTATTTTAAAGTGCCAGCCATTATGGGCAATGTTGCCCAGGATCACACCGGTGGCATAATTAGTGAAGAAGGTGATTATGGCTGCGACATCGCCATTGATATCGATATTAAAGATATCTGCGATCCGGCTCAAAATTTGGTAATCAACGAAGGTTTTGAGAGTCCGGTGGTAAACACTCCTCAGAACTGGAATATCTATGATAGTTTAAATTTACCAGGTTGGCATGTTGAATGGGTTTCAGCACAGCCGCCATATAATGGTTATCCTCAGCCTGTTAATGCTTATTTAGAGTTACATCGTTTAGTTATGGCGGGTTGGCTTCCTCAAGAGGGAAGTCAGTATGCCGAGTTAGATTCTGACTGGGATGGCCCCACAGGTTCATTAAATGGCGAACCGGCTTCCGCGAAAATTTATCAGGATATTCCGACAATTCCAGGCTTAACCTATAACATTAAGTATTATTTTTCGCCAAGACCGAGTACGCCGAGCACGGACAATGTTCTTGAGTTTAGTTGGGGCGGAACAGTGAAAGACACGGTTAGTGCAGCTGGAGGCAGTGCTACTAATTGGATTGAAAAGACATATAGTTTTGTTGCTACCGGAAATACTACTCGTATCCAGTTTGCTGACTTGGGAACTCCTAATTCTTTAGGAACATTCTTGGATAATGTCAGTGTGACGTGCCAATTACCGTAATAATAAAAAAATTTTAGACATAAATCCAAAAACGCCCTCGCGGGCGTTTTTGGTTCGTCTTTTTCCAACTTACAATACAAGATTATAAGTTCGAAAAAAAAAGGAAAAAGAGATTATAATGGAACAGGTATATTTTCTAGTTCCTTAAGAGTTTTTGCTCCGAGAATCTTGTTAATTGTTTCCTTCATCCATTTCTGCATTTCCAAGAAGTCTTGGAAGGAGTTTGGTTCGTATATTTGGGGGGTATGAAGAATTATTGATATCAGTTTAACTTTCCCGCATGCCACTTCCGAAGGACAGCCCTTACAACTTCCATGTTCTGTCAGCCACTTTTCCGATTCAGGCTTTCCTATTAAGGGTTGGTCTCCATGTTCTTTTACAATTTTTTCTGCTCTCATCGCGAGTACACTAACTAGTCTATTCACCGGGTCTGATATTTTTTCTACATTTCTCATGAAAGAGGTAACGAGGTGCGTCGTCAGCAAGAATTCTTTGATTGAAATCTCACTTCTGCCTCTTATTTTCCAGAGGTAAACTGTTGCCTCGGTGCTATATTCAGCATACTTGCACGCCTCGCTTATTTCTGTTTCAGAAAATCCTAGCTCTGATATTTCCGTTTTCAATGTTTTTTCTAGCTCTTTTTTATATTTCTCGAATTCTTCTTTAGTTATGCCGATAGCATCAAAAATTGCCCTTTGCCCATGATCTATCTTATCCAAAGGTATCATTCTTTCCATATTTTTGCCTCCGTAGAAAAGAAACTAAAATTTAACTTCCTTTCTGCGGAGGCAACTCTCTTTTCCCGTGTGTTATTAAAGAACTTATTCTTTTTCCAGCCAACGAATTTTAATTGGCTCGAAAAAAAAGGAAAAGAGAAGGAGATTATTTTTGAGATGATTGTTTGATATGTTCCTTGTATCTATTAACGATATATGCTGCTATTTCTTTTGGCGTGTGTTTTCCGAATGCCCAGGCTTGTGCTGCCCACAATGCAAGACTAATTCCTTTGTGCAATACCGAATTCGGATCCGGTAAGGATAATCTGTGCTCTTCACCGATACCATGCGGATATTCGATAATGAACTCTTCCTCAATGGCGCCTATTCCTTTTGTCAGAGCAAGTTTTATCCCTGCACGCATAATTTGCTGTTTTTCAGTGTTTCTTATCGTTTCTCTTTTGAAGCCTTTAGCCTTTATATAAAGTATCGGAATTTCTTTTTTGTTTTTATTCTTTATCGTCTTTTCACCTCCATTCTAGTTAAGCGAATTATCTGCCAACAAAATGATAGACAATTTGCTTAACTAGATTTTTCTCTTTCCCAATATAATTTAATTAAAAGAGCTATTTTCTTTTTCAACTTTTAACTAATCGTTATAAGCTGAAAAAGAAAAAGAAGAGGGGGTTTTTGATTAAAGGCTTTTCAAAGACATCCAAGCTTCTCTTGCTAATTGATTAACAAGCTGTTGTGTCTCTTCAGGAGTTGCTGGTTCGTTTGACAAAAGATTTATTATTACAGGTGATTGTCTTACCAACCGGATCGAAGTCTCTTCTACTTCTTGGTACGTTGCGCTTTCGCGCGTCAGTCTATCAACTATTGGCCTCAAGAATGCTAAGGCAAGCTGCGGATTTGGGCTCTTATAGTGTGACAGCCAATAACGCATATTGATCGTGATGCGTCCATTTCTCACCTTTATCATCAAAGGAGTCTTTGGTAATGCTATTTCCCCATGATGCTTATTCATCGTGTGGAGCAGTTTGGCTTTCCCATGTTTTGAGAAAGTTTTTGAAATAAACCTTCTCTTTTCCGAAAGACTTCCGAACCACCACCAATATGGCACTGTCTCCAATATCTCGTAGATGACAGCTAGTGCAAGTTCAAATTTCGCTTTCTTACTGTTATTATCCGTCTTAATGATGATTGGTTGGATCTGTTCCATTGCTACTCCATCAATTTTTGGATATTGAACTATCATCCTTTCTGCCTCTGCGGAAAAGAAACAGGTTTTTTTATTTCTTTTCCGCAGAGGCAGTTTCCTCTTCTTTATATAATTTTAATGTGCTCTATTTCCTTATTTTAACTAACCCGCCTAATTTTTACAAAGTAAATTTTGGCGGCCGAGCTCAAATAAAGAAAAAGGGGGTGAGGTGTTGCGAAAGCTTATTAGAAGCTTAGTTTTGCTCGTGGTCTTTTGGTTCCTGCTTCCAGATTTCCATCTTGATACCTTCGATGAGCGCGACATTTTCTACCGTTGTAATTATTGTAAAGGCCTCAATTGAATAAAATTTGCCCTGGCTAGAAAGTTCAATCACTTGATGGTCGAATCCTAGTTCAACTAATCTTTGTACAATATCCTTTATTGCTTGTGGAGCTTTTTGGTATTCTGGGCATTTGATAAAGTGTGCTGTTGTTGTTGTCTCAAGATGAGTCTTGAAAGATGCATCTATTATGCAAATTTCAAAATCTACTCCCTCTGTTTTTAGAACAAAGTTGTTAGATTGTAGTTCTTTGTTTGACACTTCCTCGAACCAGCACGATATGTCCGTGATCGCTCTCATTATTATTGGTCGCACGTAGGAACGTAAAGCAAAGAAAGATATGCTTGTTATTTCCGAAAGGAAGTCAATCCTTGGAATCAAATTTCTCTTTGCTCTTTCTTCTAAGAAGTCGTGTACGCTCAAAAGATCGAGCATTGCTTCAAAGCGTTTGATTCTCTGTGTTTTTTCTGAAAGTCGCTGATAGTTCTTGTTTATATCCCAGAATCTTTTCATCACTTGATCTTCGTTACTTGTTTTCGCACTTTCGCCACTAGGTTCACTAGATTCTTGACTCATTTTTATCACCTCTGTTCCGTTTTAGCAAATTATCTATCAACATTGATAAACAATTCGCTAAAACGGAATTTCCCCTTTTTATATTGAAAAGAACTTTTTTCCTTTTTCCAGACCACACTTCGCTAAAATCATTGTAAAATACTTCGATAAATTCAGTCTAAACTGCTTCGAAAAACTAAGCGCAAGCATGATCTCGAAAAAAGAAAAAAGGGAGGAAATTATGGTACTATTGTAATACCACTTGAGAGTCTTGCGATTCTGTTGCCGACTGCGACTTCCATTGGGACGCTAGTAGAAGCTAGATTGTAGTACTTTATCGAGGTTTCACCGTCTGGCTTCAGTAAAAGGTAACAACTTGCTAAGTCTCGGTACATAGCCTTGACTTCATAGACCCGACCTGGTTCTAGGCTTGTAATTGGCGTAGAGATATGATAGTTTGTTCCGGTAGAAGCATCTACTGCTAACCAAAATATCATACCTACAGCGAACATCACAATACATAGCGCTACAGACAGTTTATTTTCCATTTTCTCACCTCCATTCATATTCCGCAGATAAAAAACTATTTTCAATTTACTATCTGCGAAATATGAATCATCCCCCCTTTTTATATTTTAAAGAACTCTTCTTATTTTCTACCTTAATTATAAGAACCTTTCGTTTCGCTCAAGAACCTTGAAATTAAACTTTTTTATAACGATTCTTATGTAGTTTAATTATAGCAAATTAATCTTATTTTGTCAAGTCACCGCGACTAAATTTTAGCGTGAAATTAAAGCTGCCACAATTAATTTATTGTGCATTATTTTTTGGTTAAGCTGGCTTCACTAGACACCATCTATTTTGGTTTATATGATAAACTAAATAATTAATACTTAATATGCATCAAATACAAAATAACATTCTTCGCAACTTGCTTTTCAGGGAAAAATTGAGATTTTCGGAATTGAACAATCTTAATCTTTCAAATGATCATTTTAATTTTCATTTAAAAAGGTTGATAGCAAAAAAATTGATTGAAAAAGATGAAAAAGGTTTTTATAGTCTGACTGCGAGAGGAAAAGAATATGCTAATCGTTTAAACACAGATCTTCAAAAAGTTAAAATAGAAAGACAAGCTAAAACAAGCTGTCTTGTGGTATGTTTCAAAGATACTGGCCGAAGCAGAAAATTTTTGATGCAACAAAGATTAAAACATCCATATTTTGGATTTTATGGATTTGTTTCAGGAAAGATCAGGTGGGGTGAGACTATTTACGAAGCCGCTTCCCGTGAATTAGAAGAAGAAACAGGTTTAAAAGCAAAACTGGAATTGGCTGGCATTGAACATAAAATAGATTATTCCAAAGACGATAAGCTTTTAGAAGATAAATATTTTTATATTTTAAAAGGAACAAAACTATCAGGAGAACTGCAGGAATCATTCGAGGGAGGCAGGAATATCTGGTTTACAGAAAAAGAGATAAACAGACTACCCGATTTGTTCGGCGATATAATTAAGATTGTAGACATTATTAAAAAAGGAAAATTAACTTTCTTTGAAAAGAAATACAAAGAAACCCGCTATTAGGTTGTTTTGTATCTTCGAAAAATAAAAATCCTTGGATTTCTCTAGGGTTTTTATTTTTGATATAATTAATTAAGACGACTATGAAGATTTTAATCATTGAAGACGAGGAAAAATTAGCTAAAGCATTAAAAGAAGGCCTGGAACAGGAAGGTTTTGTTGCTGATTATGTTTTGGACGGAGAAAAGGGCCAGCGAAGGATTGAAATGTATCATAGTAATTATGATCTAGTCATCTTAGATTTGATGTTGCCTAAAAAAGACGGAATTACTGTTTTAAAAAGCATCAGAAAGGAAGAAATAACTATTCCAGTTTTGATTTTAACTGCCAAAGACACAACTGATGACATAGTTCTTGGTTTTGAAAGTGGTGCCGATGATTATCTTGTTAAGCCATTTTCCCCTAAAGAATTGTTTGCAAGGATAAAAGCGCTTTTGCGTCGGCCAAAAAAATCTTTATTAACTGAACTTAAAATAGAAGATCTAATCCTTAACCCAAGCACTAAAAAAGTTTTTCGGAAAAATAAAGAGATTCAGCTTACTCTGAAAGAATTTAATTTGCTCGAATATTTAATGAAAAATTCTAATCAGGTAATATCGAGGGAGCAAATTTTATTGAATCTCTGGGGGTTTGAGTTCAAATCATTCAGCAATATTATTGATGTCCATATTAAAAATTTAAGAAAAAAAATAGGCGGGGGAGGAAAAACATTGGAAACAGTCCGCGGAATGGGATATAGACTCAATGATTAATTCTTGCTATTATCTTCATAAAAAATTCATCTATTTAAAATTATAATAAAATTAGTTCTTTGATTCCGTTGTTGAAGGAATATAGTTTGGCGGAGGGTACAAACTTTAAAAAACCTTCAACGATCCTTCTATCTACCATTTAGGATTGTGGTAGATAGCTCAAAACGTGTCATGATTGACCCCTCCTTTTATAATCTGTGACACGTTTTGAGCTAATTTTTCAGGATGCACATTTTTCAATGTTTCATTTATCAAAAAGAAGACCCCTAGGTAGGTCCTTTTTGGTTTATTTTATGCTAAAATAAATAATACTAACTAAATTTTGGTTTAATGATTAGTTGGTTTAACAAAGAAACAGATAGGTATAAATTAATATTTGAGTTGTCTCCTGAAGCTATTGTTATTATTGACCCAAAGGGCAATATAACCGACATAAACGGCAGAGTTTATGATTGGCTGGGCTTTAAGACTGAAGAACTTGTTGGAAAAAAGATTAGCGAAGCCCCATTTTTAAATGAAGCAAGCCAGATAATGCAAGGTACCCATTTCTTAGGACACCTTCTCTAAGAGCAAACTCGACCTTTCCTGATGCCTCTGGCTGAATAATGCCGGAGGCATTTTAAGTACGGTGTGGATTCTGGTGTTGTTGTAATCATGAA
>Ga0315279_10001879_pt1 | contig 33319 bp, 29 predicted proteins | sample YL17G06_20_MG_FD_203694 | JGI IMG/M metagenome (GOLD analysis project Ga0315279, IMG submission 203694) | Sediment microbial communities from Yellowstone Lake, YNP, Wyoming, USA - YL17G06_20 | ecosystem: Environmental > Aquatic > Freshwater > Lake > Sediment | place: USA: Wyoming | collected...
TCATCCCGCGTTCGCTTCGCTCACGTCGGCCTTCTCCCCACGGGGGAGAAGGTGCAGTTACGGTCATGCACACGTGAGGACCAAGGGCGAATTCAGAATGCAGGATTCGTAACCGTTCGAGGGGATGATGGCAGACTAACAGGGACGAACACGGACGAACACGGATGAACACGGACGAACACGGACTCAACGCTCCGTGCCCTGGGTAGGCCGAACGGTTACTGCATTTTGAATTCTGGCTTCATCCTTGCATAGTTCAGGCCGGCTTCTGGCTCGACTCGTCCATCCGGCGTGCCGCCTCCATCAGCAGCGAGGTGGTCGGCACTTTTATCTGGTCCTCGGTTGCGATTTCACGCTGCGTGAAATCAAACGGGCCGGCGGTCCAGGTCAGCGCGTAATACACGGCTTCGGCGCCGGCGTGGCCGTCGGCGGGAGCCCCAGAGCCCTGGACCAGCGCGTCCACCACGCGGCCACCACGAAAATACAGGCGCGCGGTCTCGTTGGGCCTGGTGAGCACCAGTTCGCCGCTCTTCTTTTCCATCTCCAGAATGATCAGCAACGACGACAGTCCCATGTTCTGCAAAGTGCCATGTATGCCACTGGCACGCAGCAACAAGGTCTTGCCGCTGGCGGGCGCCGTCAGTTTGCCGGTAAAGGCCTCCGCGGCTTCGGTGGCGCTGCTGGCGGTTGCATTCTCAGGCCTTGCCAAAATGGCTGTTTCAGCAGGCTGCGCCGGTTCCGGCTCAAAAACGACTTGGAGCTTGTTGAAGTTCTGCCCGGCCGCGGCGAGCGCCTTTTCGTATGCCTGGTTCTGCGGCGAAAACCTGAGCAGTTGTTCCAGATCCCCATCTTTCAGAAAGCGCGCCAGTCCTTCGGCAGCCCGCTCCGCAACAGCATCGGACGTCTTGGGGCCGTAGCTCCAGACGGTCATGGGGCGCGGCGCCAGCCTGCGCAAGCTAACCGCGCGCCGGCCGGGAGGGGGTGGGTCGCCCTGGGCCGGCAACTTGGCGACCAAGCTGCTCAAGAAGAGCTCGCGCTGGAAGAACAATACCGGCGTCAGGCCCATCAACTTATCCAGTTCCAGCAGGAGTTCGTCGGCCCAGAAGGTATTGACCACGAAGATCGCGGGCGGGGTGTTTCTTTGCCTCATTGAGGCCAGGACGGTGCGAATCTCGTCCAGTGAAGCGCCGAAGGGCAGGGGCGCAATCCCGCGCCGGAAGAGCAGCGCCATCAGCTTGCGGCAGATCGCCAATTGCGCGTTCTCCTGGCTTTGCATTACCTCAACGAACATTGGGAGCCGCGTCATGCGCCAGAAAGCCTCGTCACCGCCTCAGTCCCCGTGTATAAGCGGCCATACGCCGCCTGCAAGGTGAAAACAATCCGCAGCATTGACCGGGGCAGCCCTTTTCGCTTGCACATTTCGGAAAGCGCTTGACACACCCCGCGCCTGGGGCTAGAAAAACAGTGTTCTCGCCAGCCGTTGTGCATTCCATCCTTCTGTGTGTACCCATTGCGCTGGCGGGGTGGTGTGTTAAGGTACTTATCCTCTTCCTGAAACAGTGCTGGCTTGCTGGTACCGCGGATGCACGCTGAAACCCTCTACTTGATTGATGGCCATGCCCAGTTGCACAGGGCGTATCACGCCATTCGCCCGGGCAGCATGCTGGCCGCCGACCGCAAGACCCCGACCAACGCGGTCTTCGGCTTCGCCCAGATGCTGCGCAGCCTCCGCGGACGCTTCAAGCCCGACTTGCTAGCCGCCGTCTTTGACCCCCACGGTCCCGTCAAGCGCGAGGCGCTCTATGACGAATACGCGGCCAGGCTGGGCAAGGCTTTCAGCGGCTACAAGTCCCAGCGCGCCGGCATGCCGGACGACCTGCGCCCGCAGATTGACCTGGCCTTCGAGTTGTGCGCGGCCTACGGCATTCCGGCGATCCAGGTTGAAGGATACGAAGCCGACGACGTGCTCGGCACCATGGCTTCGCAGGCCGTCGCCAAGGGTTTCAGCGTCGTCATTGTCACCGGCGACAAAGACTTGCTCCAACTGGTTACGGACCGAGTCAAAGTCTACGACCCCATGAAGGACATCGTTTTTGACGCGGATGCCGTGGTCCAACTGAAGGGCGTCAAGCCGGAGCAGGTCGTGGATTGGCTGGGGCTGATGGGCGACGCCAGCGACAACATTCCGGGCGTGACCGGCGTGGGCGAGCAGACCGCGATCAAGCTGCTGCAGGAGCACGGCAGCCTGGAAGCGGTGCTGGCCCATTTCCAGGAGAAGTTCGCCGACCGGAAGATGGAAATCCTGGACTTCGTGGCGGCGCATGAGGCCGAAAGCGAGAAGGAGAAGGACCAGCGCAAGGCCATCAAGCCGCCCAAGGGCGTCAAGGTAGTTGAGGCATACCTGTTCGCGCAGGGCGAGCGAGCACGCGCCTGCCGCGAGCTGGCAAGGTTGAGTCTGGATGCTCCGGTGACGCTGGACCTCGACCGGCTGCACTGCCGGCCGCCTGAAGCGCCCAAGCTCGCACCGTTGCTCAAGCGGCTCGATTTCCAGACGCTCTTGCGCGACCTGGATCAGGAGAGCCTGGCACGGCATGAGCAGGAGGTTGCGGCGCCGCAGGCTGGACAGCCTGCGCCACAGGCCAGGCAGTACCACATCATTGACGACGATCGCAAGCTCACGGCCTTCCGCCGGCAGTTGCAGCAACAGAAACGCTTCGCCGTGGATACCGAGACCACCGGCACCGGTGCGCGCACCGCTGAAATGGTCGGGATGTCCATAAGCTGGCAGCCCAACACTGCGTACTACCTGCCCGTCCGCGGCCCGATGGGGGCGGCGATCCTGCCGCGCGCAACAGTGCTCCAGGCAGTCAAAGCCGTGCTCGAAGACCCGCACGTTGCCAAGATCGGCCACCACCTCAAGTACGATCTCCAGGTGATGCGCAGGTGCGGGATCGAGCTGCGCGGGATCGCGTTCGACACCATGGTGGCAGGCTGGCTTCTGGACCCCGGCGCTTTGCGCCTCAGCCTCGAGGAACTTGCTTACAAGTACTTGGGGCTGCGCAAGACTCCCGTGACGGCGCTGATCGGCAAGGGCAACCAGCAGCTCACCATGGACCTGGTGCCTGTTGCGGACGTGGGCGCGTACGCGTGCGCGGACGCGGATTACACCTGGCAGCTTGCGGGGAAGCTTGAGCCGCTGCTGCAAGAGGCCGGGCTGGAGCCGCTCATGCGCGACGTCGAAGTGCCGCTCATCAGCGTGCTGGCGGATATGGAGTGGACCGGAATCAAGCTGGATGCGGATTTGTTGCGGCAGATGTCCCGCAGCCTCGAAGAACAGCTTGCCGTCCAGGAAGAGGACATCTACGCGCTGGCCGGAGAGAAGTTCAACATCAGCAGCACGCAGCAACTGGGCCGCATCCTTTTTGAGAAACTCGGCCTGGAGTCCAGGGGCAAGACTTCCACAGGAAGGGACTCGACCGCGGAGGAAGTGCTGACGCAGCTCGCCCGCCAGCACGAATTGCCGCGCCGCATCCTCGATTACCGCGGCATGCTGAAGCTGAAGAACACCTACGTGGACCAGTTGCCGCTGATGGTCTGCCCGCAGACAGGGCGCATCCACGCCAGTTTCCACCAGACCGGCGCCGAGACGGGCCGCCTTAGTTCGAGCGATCCGAACCTGCAGAACATCCCCATCCGCAGCGAACTGGGCCGCTCCATCCGCGCGGCCTTCAAGCCCGGACAGGAAGGCTGGAAGATCCTGACCGCGGACTATTCGCAGATTGAGCTGCGCATACTGGCGCACTATAGCCAGGACAAGGCCCTGCTGGACGCCTTCGCCAAGGGCGTGGACATCCACCGTTCCGTGGCCGCGCGCTTGAACAAGGTCGCGGAGAAGGATGTCACGCGGGAGCAGCGCGCTCAGGCCAAGGCGGTGAACTTCGGCATCATTTACGGACAGACGGCCTTTGGCCTGGCGAACACGCTGGGCATCTCGCGGCACGAGGCCCAGGCGATCATTGACGCTTACCGCAGCGCCCACCCTCAAGTGCAGGAGTGCGTTGACGCCATTGTGGCGCGGGCCACGGAGCAGGGCTATGTGACCACGGTCCTGGGGCGGCGGCGCTTCGTGCCCCAACTGCGGGCCTCCGATCATGCGGCCCGCGCCCTGGGCGAGCGCCTGGCCGTCAACACGGTCTTCCAAGGCTCGGCCGCCGACTTGATCAAGAAGGCCATGAATGATATCCATCTGGTCTTGACGAGCGAGGGGTGGGAGGCGAAGACGATCCTGCAGATTCACGACGAGTTGGTGTTCGAATGCCCACCGCAGGAGGTGAAGAAGCTTTCCGCGCTGGTAAAGGAGAAGATGGAGGGGGCGTTGAAACTCAACGTCCCGCTGGTGGTGGAAGTTGGCGTGGGGGACGATTGGCTCAGCGCCAAGGATTAGCGTTCAACGCGAAAGGACAGAACTATGCCTCGTCCAGGTTCATCCGCCCCAGGCGGCACAGGTTCGCAGGGAGGCGCCAGTCTGCTTGCGAATTTCGATCCCGAAGTGCGCACCGACTTGCAGCGCCGGCTGAATTTTGGCTCCATTACCAATGAGCATGTGGCGCAGCTTTACAGGCTGCTCACCAGCACCAAAGAGGACGCCGATCCCGATTCCATCGCGGAACTGCTGGATTTGACCGAGGGGATGGCGGCCGATGAATTCCGGGACTGGGTGGATGAGCGGATAGCCCGGGACTAGATTTTGGATTTTTGATTTTCGATTTTCGATTGAACAGCAAGTGCGGAGGCTACGGGGGATTGGGGATTTGCGATTGGCGCAAGCTGTTAAATCGAAAATCGCAAATCGAAAATCTAAAATCACTTCTTCGAGTCCCTGGTGATGAAAGGTTGAGGCATCTAATGTTGGCGGGCCGGAACAGGAAACTGGTGGTGGGACTGATGGGCCAGATCTGCGCGGGCAAGAGCACAGTGGCAGAGGCCTTTAGACGGCATGGCGCAATCGTATTCGACGCCGACCGGGCGGTGCATGAGCTTTACACCAGGGCGGAGGTGGCCGAGGAGTTGCGTGCGCTTTGCGGGGAAAGTGTGCTGGATAAGGAGGGCCGCGTGAAGCGCGCGGAGTTGGGACGGCTGGTGTTCTCCGACCCGGCGAAACTCAAGCGGCTGACCGAGGAGGTGGTATTTCCGCGAGTCAGGGCCTCGTTGATGGCGGAACTGGAACGCTTTCGGGCCTCAGCAGGCCCTGTCCTGCTGCTGGATGCGCCAACGCTAGTCGAGGCCGGTCTGACGGGGTTGTGCGACCAGGTGGTTTTCGTTTCAGCGCGCCTCTCGCGCCGGCAACAATGGGCAAGGGGGCGCGGGTGGAAGGCGGATGAACTTGACAGGCGCGAGGCCTGTATGCTGGACGAGGAGCAGAAGCGCCGCGTGGCCACAGCCGTCATCAACAACGACGGCACGCGCGAAGACATTGAAGCGCAAACAGGCAAACTCCTGGCCACATGGGGTGTTTCGTGGCCTGTGGCAAGTGACAAGGAGTTGGTTTGAACAGGAGCCAAGAGCCAGGAATTAAGGGCCTGAAGAAGAAGAGGAGCTAGACCATGTCCGCAGAGAATAACGCATCCCCAGCACCCGTAACGCCGCGCAGGGGCCGCCCGCGCCGGAGCAGGAAGGAGGTCTCCGAGGCGCCGACGGCCGTTGCGGCCGGCGCGCGTTCGGCAATGATCGAGGATCTGGCCGTGGCCCAAGCCGCGCCACCACTAGCGCCCCCTGCACCTCCGGCGGCGCCGCCGCCGCCCCTCACCCTTCCCTCTCCCCAAGGGGGAGAGGGCGGGGTGAGGGGGGCCCAGGCCGCGCCTGCTTACGGCGATGCGGCCGCGCCGGAAAGCGCGTTGTATGGCACGGCCGCTCCCCCGGCGCCTTCGCCCAACCGTGCGCCCGCCATACCGGGCGTGGCGCGCTCGGTAGGACCGATCACCTACATCAGCGATCTGAAACGGCAGTCCATTGCCGAGCTGCACAACATGGCCAGGAGCCTGAACATCGAAGGCTTCTCCGCGATGCTGAAGCACGACCTGATCTTCCGCATCATCAAGGAGAAGGTGAACCAGAACGCCATCCTGATGGGCGAAGGCGTGCTCGAAATCCTCCCGGACGGCTTCGGCTTCCTGCGCTCGCCGGACTACGACTACCTCCCGTGCCCCGATGACATCTACATCTCGCCCAGCCAGATCCGGCGCTTCAATCTCCGCACCGGCCACGTGGTCACGGGCCAAATCAGGCCCCCCAAGGAGAACGAACGCTACTTCGCGCTCTTGCAGATCAAGGCCATCATGGGCGAGGAACCTGAGAGGGTGAATGAGAAGATCCCCTTCGACGACTTGACACCTATCTTTCCGACCAGGCGTTTCATCCTCGAGACCGGGCCGGACGACATTTCCATGCGCATTCTCGACCTGGTCGCGCCGATTGGCCGCGGGCAGCGCGGTTTGATCGTCTCCCCGCCCAAGGCGGGCAAGACGGTGCTGCTCCAGCAAATCGCACATTCGGTGGCCCGCAACGCGCCCGAGGCGATTCTGATCGTGCTGTTGATAGACGAGCGGCCCGAGGAAGTCACGGACATGGAACGGAGCGTGAAGGGCGAGGTCATCGCCAGCACCTTTGATGAGCCGGCCGCGCGGCATTGCCAGGTTGCGGAAATGGTGATTGAGCGCGCGAAGAGGCTGGTGGAATACGGCAAGGACGTGGTCATTCTGCTGGACTCCATCACCCGCCTGGGCCGCGCCTACAACACCGAAGTCCCGCATTCCGGCAAGATTCTCACCGGCGGCGTGGACGCCACGGCCCTGCAGAAACCCAAGAAGTTCTTCGGCGCCGCGCGCAATATCGAGCAAGGAGGCAGCCTGACCATCATCGGCACCGCGCTGGTGGACACCGGCTCGCGCATGGACGAGGTGATCTACGAAGAGTTCAAGGGCACGGGCAACATGGAAGTGCACCTGGACCGCCGCCTGATGAACCGGCGCCTGTTCCCGACCACCGACGTGAACCTCTCCGGCACACGCAAGGAAGAACTGCTGGTCCACAAGGACGAACTCCAGCGCATGTGGCTGCTCCGCAAGTACCTGCAAGACCTGAACATCGTGGAGTCCGTCGAGTTCCTCATCGAGAAGATGAAGAAAACGAAGAGCAACATCGAGTTCCTGCTGTCCATGAATGTGTAGGACTTCTGAAGCAGCTCTTGGCTCTTAGCTCTTGGCTCTTGGCATTGCCACGCTGCCTCGCACCCAAGAGCGAAAAGCCAGGAGCCAAGAGCTTTCAACGCAGGTGGCGTGGCATTCAGCGCCCAGGCCGGGTATTATTCAAGTGTCTGTTCAGTCCGAGCCGCGACCGTAAGGGAGCGGTGGCTGGCGCTTGCTGACGCGCGCGGCTCGGACACTGAACGGCCGGTTGGGGAAGGGCACAGACTATGGAGCAGATGGTTGGGACTAAGCCCGCGCCGCTGCCAGCGGCGGCACAGCGCCCCGCTCGGCTGCCACAGTTGCAGGGCGGCGACCACTTGACGCGCGATGAATTCGAGCGGCGCTACAACGCCATGCCACGAGTCAAGAAGGCGGAATTGATAGAGGGGATTGTCTGCATGCCGTCACCTGTTTACTTCAACCACGGCGGACCGAGCTGGGCGATAGGCGGCTGGCTTTTCACTTACCGCGCGGGCACGCCTGGCGTCCAAGGTTGCGACAACACGTCCGTGCGCCTGGATCTTGACAATGAGCCAGAGCCAGACGTGTTTCTTTTCATCAGCCCCGATTGTGGCGGGCACGCACGGATCGCAGAAGACGGCATGGTTGAAGGCGCACCTGAACTGGTCGTAGAAATAGCCGCGACGAGCGCCAGCCGCGACCTGCACGATAAGCTGAACGTCTACCGCCGCAATGGGGTCAAGGAATACATTGCCTGGCGCGTGCTCGATCAGGCCATTGACTGGTTTGTTTTGCGCGGCGGCGCGTACGAACGTCTAACGCCCAGCAAGAACGCAGCCGGGAAGGAAGTGTATAAGAGCGATACGTTCCCCGGCTTGTGGCTGGACGTGCAGGCTATGCTCAGGGACGACATCCCCGCGGTGTTGGAAGTGTTACGCGAAGGGCTCGCCAGCGGCGAACATGCCGCGTTTGTCACACGCCTCGTTCAAGTCCAAAGTGAAAAGGCAAAAGGCAAGAGTTAACTGCGATCCTGCCACTACTTTTGCCTTTTTACTTTATGTTCTCCCGCGCCTTGATTTCCTCCCGCAAGGTCAGCGCCTGGATGAACAGCACTGTGTCCACGCCGGTAACTAGAATGGAGGCCAGCCATAGCAGCAGCCAGATCAGCGCAACGTCCGGCCATCCAGCCGCCAGATTGCGTATCACAGGGAAAGGGAATGCCACTATGCCGGCAGTCGCGGGCAGTGCCAGCATCCCTGCTACGATGCTGACTAGCCGCGCCAGCGGACGCTCAAGTTTCAGCACGGTGCAATGCCGCAGCCCCCAGGCCGCTCCCGCCAAGAGCAAGCTGCTGGTCAGCAGGCAAAGTTGGAACATCTGGCCGAAGCGTCCGGGGCCGTCCACGGGCGTGGAGATCAGGCCCAGCCTGGACAGACTGTTCAGCACGTCAAGCGTGAACTTGACCCCGAGTGACAGGACGAGCACGATGGCCAGCAACTCAAGCAGGCGGAACGCATAAAGGAAGAGCGCGCGGAAAGCGAAGTACGCCACCACCGCGCCCGTCGCGAACTGCATGAATGAGTCCAGGATGCTGCGCAGATAGGGAGCGCTTTCGGCGCGCACAGCCAGCCACACGATGCTGAGGACGTTGGCGGCAAGCACGCCGCAAAACCACCAGAACAGCGTGCGCTCCGGTCCGACTGGAGGGGGAGCTTCGGGGGCTTCGTCTTCTTCCGGCTGGCCCGGCCTTGGCTCGGTGGATTGGATGCCGTCGCTCGCCACTGGACCCCCGAACCAGCTCTTAGCTCTTGGCTCTTGGCATTGCCTCGCCGCGCGGTATCTAAGAGCCAAGAGCCAGGAGCTAAGAGCTTTCCACCGTCACGTTGCGCTGAGCAGCCCTTGCTCCACAAAGCTTACAAAAGAACCGTCTCCGATTATCACGTGGTCGAGCAAGCGGATGCCCACGAGCCGCGCCACGGACTCCAGGCGCTTGGTGATGGCCTTGTCGGCTTCGCTGGGCGCCGGGTCGCCGGAAGGGTGGTTGTGCACCACGGCCACCGCGGCCGCGCGTTGGGCGATGGCGCGCGCGAAGACCTCGCGCGGGTGGACCAGCGCCTCGGTCAGGCTCCCGGCGCTTACCTGCTCTTCGGACAAGCCGCGGTTCTTCTGATCCAGCGTCAGCACAATGAACACTTCCTGCCGCAAGTCGCGCAGCCGCAAGTGGAACATATCATAGAAGTCCTGGCCGCAGGAAAAGACCCGGCCGCGCAAGCGTTGTTCGCCTGCCCATACCCGGCACAGCCCCGCCGCGGCCTGCAAGCGCGCTTGCGCCTCGTGGCCGAGGCCCAGTTCACGCAGCGCCGCCGGTCCGGCCGCGAACAGGCCGCGCACGCCCCTGGCGGCCTTCAGCAGCGCCTCCGCCCGCGCGATATCCGCCGCGCCGCATTTCTCGCTTGCCAGGAGGAACGCCAGGAACTCGGCGGCGCGCAGATCCGTGGGCCGCTGCGGCCCGGCCTGCTGCAACTCCTTTGCCAGGCTCTGCCCGAAAGCGCGCGCGTCCTTGGCGCCCGCTGCCAGGTAGCGGCACTTGTCTTGCAGGGCGCAGACGGCGCAACGCGGCTCCTGCGCGCAAATGCCGGGCTCCAGCACGCCCGGAGCGCCGGAGGCGAACAGCTCTATCCATGCTGCCACCAGCCCCAGCGCCTCCCCGCCGGCACGCGAAAGTTCTGTCAGGAGCGCATGGTAGGCCCGCAACTGCTCCGCGTTCTCCTTCCCCGCGTCCAGCACGCCGTAACGTATCAGGAATCGCGCGCTGCCGGATTTGAGCGGAGGCGCGGCGGCGTCCGCGCTTTGCGTGTAGCGCCAGCGTTTCAGCAGCGAAGCGAGTCCCTTTCCGGCCTGCGCGCGTGCGCCGGCCTGAATGGCCTCCAGAAAACCCGCTCTGCCCGCTGCGCTCGCCTGCATTTTGTCTGCCGCCTAGCCCACGCAACACCTTTTTGACCGCAGATCGACGCAAATGGACGCAGATGAACGCAGACGGGATGACAGGAACCAGCCCTCTGTCTTATACCTGCGTTCATCAGTCTCATCTGCGTTTATCTGCGGTTTCATCTTCTTCGTCTCTGCGCCATCAGGTCAGGCAGGTGCCTGAACTTCCCGTTCAGATCCAGACCGTAACCCACCACGAACTCCTTGCCCACCTCAAATCCAGCGAGGACGCGTGGCGCGGACCTGGCTCGCGGCACGGCGCGGCGCACAAGAACGCAAGGCACCACTGTTCTTGCGCCGCGTTTGCGCAGGTGCTCCATCAGAAAGCTCATGGTAAGGCCGCTATCGTAAATGTCGTCTATCAAGAGCACCGTGCGGCCACGCAATTCCAGCTCGGGTTCAAGATCCTGCAGGAGCATCACCCGCCCGCTCGAACGCTTCCTCGAGCCGTAGGACTGGCAGCGCAGGAAGGCCACTTCAAAGGCCAAGCCCGGCGGCAAGTGCCGCAGCAAGTCTGCCGCGAATATGAACGCGCCCTGCAACACCACCACCGCGACGTAGGGCGAGTTGCCAACTCGCCCCACAACAGGACGCCTGGCGTTCCTGAGCGCCGCATGAACTTCGCGCGCCAGTTCCGGCATGCGCCGCGCGATCTGCTCCCGGCCCAGAAGCAGCTTGAGGGGCTTCGGTGGTGTGCTGGAACGTGCGGGCCGCATCGCGCTCAAGCCTCCTGAGCCGTCTTCAGGATTTCATCGAGAATCGCGTCAGACTTCATCCCGGCTGCCTCGCCTTCGAAGTTGAGTATCAGACGATGCCGCAACGCCGGCAGCGCCGCCCTGCGGATGTCCTCAATGGCCACGTGGAAGCGGCCCTTGGCCAGCGCGTTGAATTTGGCGCACAGCACCAGTGCCTGCGCCCCGCGCGGCGAGGAGCCGTACTTCACGTAGGAACGCACGGTGGCGATTGAGCTGGCCTGTTCCGGATGCGTGGCCAGCGCCAGGCGCGCGGCGTAGTTAAGCACCGCCGGCGCGGCGGGAACATTGGCCACCAGGTTGCGCCCCGCGAGAACCTCGGCGCTGGAGAGGATCTTCGCTGCTTGTGTTTCGGCGCCGCTCGTCGTCCGCTCCAGGATGGCGACCAACTCCGCAAGATCGCTTGGGGGCACCAACAGCTTCAGCATGAAACGGTCAAGCTGCGCTTCGGGCAGCGGATAGGTCCCTTCAAGCTCGATCGGATTCTGCGTGGCCAGAACAAAGAACGGTTGCGCCAGTTCGTAGGTCTGCGTGGCCACGGTGACGCTGTTCTCCTGCATGGCCTGAAGAAGCGCCGCTTGGGTCTTGGGGGTGGCGCGGTTGATCTCGTCACAGAGCACGGCGTTGCCAAAGATGGGACCGCGCTGGAACTCGAAACCGCGCCGGCCGCGCTCGTCCTCCGTCAGTATCATCGTGCCGACGATGTCCGCCGGCATCAGATCGGGCGTACACTGGATGCGCGAGAACTTCAGGTCGAGGGTCGCCGCCAGGGTCTTCACCAGCAGCGTCTTGCCCAAGCCGGGCAGGCCTTCGAGCAGCACGTGGCCGCCGGCAAAGACCGCCGCCAGCAGGCCCTCGACAATCTCCTGCTGGCCGACGATCACCCTCCCGATCTCCGCCCGCAGCCGGTCCGCGTTCTCGCGGAATTGCCTGGCTTGAGCCTCGATGTCAGCCATGGTGAACCCTCTGCGCTGGACTCAATCCTGAAAGACCATTTCAGTTTGCTCCGTTTTCGCTGGTGCGCGCCAGCGAAGATGGCCAGCCGTCCCTGCCACCTGCCGAAGGACAGCCTCTATCGTGGTCAGGGCAGGCAGGCGGCCGTCACCCAGCACGCTTTGGAGGAACTCGCGGACTCCTTCGGGCGTAGTGGCGTGAGCGCCCAGCCGCCGCAGGTATCGGAGGATGTAGTACCGGACCAGATGATTCTCGTCGTGCTGCCCCACAAGTTCGGACGCTCTGGCCAGATTCCACACCTTAGTATCGGCGTCGAACAAGAAGTGCCGCTCCAGGATAGGGACCAGATCCCCATGTTGCCGGCTGAATCTGTCGAGCAGGCCTTCCTCAAGAAGGCGGGGGACCACAACGTGATGCAGGTGCTCTGTGGAAGCACCAATGTGCCGGATGATCTCGGCTTCGCAACTGGAGCGGACTACGGTCAGCCCGTCTGCGGTGGCGGCCGCGCGCCGGAACTTGGCGTTGACACCCGTCTTCCTGAAATTCAGCACCAGTTCCCCGGACAAAACTCTCAACGGGTTTTTCTTCTTGTGCATGGACCACACAACGCCGACAGGTTGAACCACGGTATTGCTGTACTGGAACCCCGCGTCTTCGCAGGCTGAAACCAGCGCCTCCCAATAGCTTGTGTCCCGATGAGCAAAGACGATGCTCAGCCATCTGCCCGGCTTGAGGACCGTCCGCATCGCCTGGATCGACTCGCGCAGGAGACGTTCATAATCGCCTCTCGTTCTCTTCTCAGAGCCACCCTCTATGACTTCCTCTCTCCTCTCAGTGGCGTTCACTTTCATGTTCAGCCAAGCGGTCCACATGGTGGAAAGGTCCAGGTACGCTATGTGGGCGCCGTAGGGGGGGTCAGTGTAGATGTAGTCTACTGACTCAGGCTCGAGCCACCTGTCGAGCGTGGTAGCGGAAGCGTGGTGGAAGCCGGCCGTGCAGTCCTCCTGGTAGAACCCGCCTATAAGCCGGTTCGTTTCGCGCTTCGCCGCGACCAATTTCCTGAATCGTTGGGCGAATTGCGGCCAGAGTGGAAGCTCCACCGTCCGCTTGGCGACTTTGTACCGGTAGATGCTGAATACTGCGCTTCCCCCCCTGCTCTCCGCGCGGTTGGTTGCGGAAAGGAACGTACGGTTTATGCGTACTAGCGTTGCTGAAAACGCCATTAGCAGAAGATCGCGTGCCTCGCGGTTCCTGACCTCAACGATGGCTGCGCGGAGCTTGGCAAGCCCATGCAGCATCCGCGGCGTAAACAGTTCTTCGACGTAGCGAACATCCGCGTTGGGAGGCAGCGGCACTTTCCTCGGATACCATTCGCGAACGGGAGTTGAGGCCAATTCCTTCTCGGGCTGTTTCCAGATTTCCTCGATGTGGTGGCGGCACCGGTCCTCGACCTGGCCGAAGGCCTCCTGCAGTGCGCCGATGTCAACAGGCGCGACGGCAGTTTGCTGCGCAAGGAAGCAGGCCCAGGGGTTGATGTCCACGTAGACGGCCTTGCGCTTCAGCACCAGGGACTCAACCGCGGTCACACCGGAGCCGCCGAACGGGTCCAGCACGGTGTCACCAGGCACAGTGAAATGCTTGATGTACTCCTGCACCACATTCCATGCCCGTTTCGTAAAATACGGGTGGCTGCCGTAGTGCCGCTGCGCCTCCTGCTTGGCGGGGCGGATGGCACGATCAAGTGGCGTATCCGGCGGATTCATGTAAGGGCCTCGATCCAGCGGCTGACACTTCGCAGTTCAATGACATCAGTATAGCCGGAAAGCACCTGTGGACTGTCATGCTCCATGCAGACCACCACAACTCGGCTTTTCCTGTGGGCGTCGTGGTGGGAATCCAGGAACCCGCTCGACCGTTCCTCTATCTCGACGGGACAGGGATAGGGAGTCAGGCTGCCGAAGGTGAACGTGGCGTCAGGGCAGTCGACGGGGCGGCTGGTGTAAACGCCTAGGTTGATTCCGAGACGATGCAGGACGCCGCTGGCTCGTAGGATATCCACCTCTAAGACCTTCTTCTTCCCCTGGCCGTGCTGCTTCACCAGTTCGACAATCTGCGATATGAACCAACAGCGGCACGTTCTGCAAAGGTCAAGTCCGTGTTTGAACTGCTCTTGGAGAAGCTTCGACCTGTGGTTCTGCGTGAAGGTAAGCGGTTGCCGCTGCCGGTCTATTCGTTTCAAGGTCTTGGTTCCGAAAAACTTGATCTGAGACGGGGAGATCACCAGTGCGACATCATCCAACGTGTCCTCGAACACGATCCGTTCTATGTTATCTGACTTCAGTCCGTACCAGTATGCAGCCTGAGCGGCGATTTGCCCCGCTCCCTTCTTTATTACCTGAACGCGATCATGCCCAACCGAACCGACGTTCTTGGAGACGGCGACCAGCCCCGTCTCCGCGATGCCGTAAGGCGTCCACAGGCGCAGAGGAAGGCGCTTTCGGGCACCAAGGACCGCGCTGACGTTCTCGCTCAGTCCCTGGAGGTAGTATTGGGGGCCACCGCTCTTTATGGACTGCTTCTTCGTCTGTTCAATCCATCCCATGCCTGCGCTCCGTTTCCCGTCGCGCCTCGGTCTCGCGCCGCGGCCCGCTCATGCTATCAGTTCCTTCATCTCCCGTACAGCCTCGCGCAAGCCCACGAAGAGCGCGCGGGCGATGATCGAATGGCCGATGTTCAACTCCTCAAGCTTCGGTATCCGCGCCACCGGGACCACGTTGCGGTAGTTCAGGCCGTGGCCGGAGTTGACGCGCAGGCCGAGCGAGAGCGCCTGGCGCGCCCCGCGCTGCAATTCCTCGAACGCCCTGGCCACCGCCGCCTCGCCAGTTGCGTTCGCGTAACGGCCCGTGTGCATTTCTATAAAGGGCGCTCCCGTTCTGGCGGCGGCTTCGATCTGCGGACCGTCGGCGTCAATGAACAGGCTCACGATGATGCCGGCGCCGCAGAGCCGCTTGACCGTTTCTTTCACGCGGGACAGTTGTCCGGCCACGTCCAGCCCGCCTTCGGTGGTGATTTCCTCCCGCTTTTCCGGCACCAGGCAGCAGCACTGCGGCTTGTGTTTGACTGCGAACCTGACCACGTCCGAGGCGACGGCCAGCTCCAGGTTCACGCGCGTCTGCACGGTCTTGAGCAGGATTTCGATGTCGCGTTCCTGGATGTGGCGGCGGTCTTCGCGCAGATGCACGGTGATCTGGTCGGCGCCGCCGAGTTCCGCCTCCGCGGCGGCCCAGACCGGGTCCGGCTCATAGGTCCGGCGCGCCTGGCGCACTGTGGCGACATGGTCTATGTTCACACCGAGTCTGGCCATGGGTTCATCTCTTGGGCTGGAGCGGTGCGGCCAGCGCGCCGCGGACTTCCACCGTGGGCAGCGGCCCGCCGTTGACTCCTCGCACCTGCAAACGCGGCGGGGCGAAGGCCCGCACCTGCACGCGTTGCGGGCCGAGCACGGTCGCTTCGTCCTTGGGCAACTCCCAGTTCGTGGGCCAGTCCGCCAACAGCACTATGCTGGGTTTGACATCCGGCGCAGCCAGGTCGCGGGTTTCGGCCTGCACTTCGACCTCGACCTTGTCCGGCGAGATCGTCATGGCCGTGCCGGGCAGAGCCAGGGGCCGCACGTCCAGGGTCAGACGCATAGCCGCCTGTTCGCGGTGCACGGGCACGGTGGCGCGCACCTGAGTGCCGCAGCGGAACGCGATCCGCCGGCCGCCGGCTTCGACGGACGGCGCGATATTCACGTCTTGCACCACGTCCTGCTCGGCATTCGTGATGTCCACGTTTTCAGTCCAGACGTTTCCGATTTCATCCAGCTCCTGGCTCGGCCCTTCGATGCTCACCTGGTCCGGATCGGCAACCCCCGCCTCCGCCACAAAGCCGGGATGCACCTGGCCCACGGTCTTCACCCGCACGCGTTTGACACGCTTGGCCGTGGAAACCAGATAAACGGCCGGTTCTTTTTCGTCCTTGGAAGAAATGGCGAGCACGTCGAAGCCTTCTGCCTGCACGTCCCCAAGCTCAATACTCAGGGGGTTCCGGCCGGGCGCGGGGTTGCTCAGCACCTTCCTCTGGAAAGCGATGCTGTCGCCGGTGACGAACTGCAAGCGCCGGCGCGGCCCGCGCAACAGCACCAGGAACTTGGGCAGGGGGCGGTCCGCCGCCAGCGCCCAGCCCGCGGGCAGGACCATGTCGGACTGGCGCATGGCCACGACAAAGTCGCGTTTGTCCGTCAGCTCTCCGTCGCTGTAAAACCAGAGCAACACCGCCAGGGCCAGGCAGATCGTCTTAAGCAGCCAGTCCTCTAAGAGCAAGGCCTGGAGGGCGCGCAGGGTTCCGGGGAAACTCGGCATGGCCATGGGCGAAAGCTCTCGGCTCCTGGCTCTTGGCTCTTAGATAAGGCGCGGCAAGGCAATGCCAAGAGCCAAGAGCTAAGATCTGCTATCTTCGTCTCTATCACAAAAAAAAAATTTCTCAACAATTGTGTTGACTATCTTTGGGGCCGCCGTATGACACGGGGCTTAACGGACAGACAGCAGACAGCCACGAGCGAGACGCTCGTGGTACCACGGGCGTCTCGCCCGTGCCGGTGATGTGAGGGGACTTGCTTTTTCCGAAGTGCCTGGAGAAAGAAGGTGTTTATGCCGAAGCCGGCTCAGTGCATCGTTGAGGGCTGTCCCAGTCCGTCTCACGCCAAAGGCTACTGCAGGAGGCATTACGGCCAGATCTGGCGCCGCGGCATGATCTACAACGACACGCCGCACGAACAGACGAGCGCGCCCGAGAGCGGCATGCGCCGCGACGACCGCCTCAAGGCGTTGGAACGGGAACTCAGGAAGGCCCAGCAGATGTACGAAGTTGTCGTGGGCTTCCATGGACGCATCAAGTGGCGGCGCGAAATGGAAGCCGTGCAGTACGAAATCCGCAAGCTGACGGACGACGAAGACGAAGTTGAAGTTGAGGCCGAAGATCCCGAGCGCGAAGCCGGCGCGGCCGGCGTGGGCGCGGGAGCGAAGAGCCATCCGTCAGACGCCACGCTCTGAACCAGCTTTTGGCTCTTTGCATTGCCTTGCCGCGCCGTATCCAAGAGCCAAGAGCTTTCCGCCATGCCGGGGAAGTCAGACGCCACGCCTGCGCCGCGCCAACCCAAGACGATGCGCTGTGCGTATTGCGGCAAAAGGTTCCAGTTCACCACCATGGCCGCGCACCAAACCTTTCCTTTCTGCTCAGCGCGCTGCCGCGAAGCGGATCTGGGAAACTGGTTCAGCGGCCGCTACAAGGTGCCCGGCCAACCCGAGCCGCCCGAGCCGCCCGATGGGCCCGAAGAGTACTGAGTACACAGTACTCAGTACTCAGTACTCAGTGCTATCCCTGTTTCAGCGCCTCGCTGACTTTGGAAACCTCGAGGTCTAGAGTCGGGGAGAGGGACAGCGGCATGAGGAAATAAGCGAAATGCGCGCCTCTCGTTCCTTCTATTGCGCACAGTGCGGCGAGGCCGCGCTCCGCGGCGAAGTGCGCGTGAATGATTTTGTGGTTCTTGATATAGACGCGCCCCTCGCCTGACGGTCCGCTGATCCTCAGCACCCCGTCCTTGGCGCCGGCCATGCGCACGGTGGCTGCCAGGCCCAGATCCCCAAGCCGGCCTTCAATAATAGGCTTGAGGCCCTCCAGAGCGGGCTCGACTTCGTCCTGTGCCGGGGCCATGGCCAGCATTTCCGCCAGCGGGGCTTGGGCGGCCGCGGACGGAGCCGGCCGCGCTTCGGGACTCGACGACCCGCCCACGGCCACGCCGGCCTTGAATTGTTCCGCGAGGTCCTTACTGGCTTCCAGGATCTCGAAGACGTGGTGGCCCTTTCGCGCGGCGGGCGCTTCGGCGATTGGCGGAGCGGGCGGTGGGGCTTCCGGCGCCTGTACTGCCTGTGCCGCTTGCTGTTGCGCCGCGACGATGCCGCGCAGGCACACCAGTGCCAGGCGCGCGACCTCCGGGTCCCTGTCTCTGCGCAGGCGCTCCAGCAACTCGGCGGGCAGGGGGTCTCTATAAAAAGGAGCCAGAGCTTTTATGGCTGCCAGGACCACTGCCCTGGACGGCGGCCCGCTGCCGCTGCCCAGCATAACCGACTGGCCCTGGTGGCGCAGCAGTTTGGCCACGGCTTCTATGATTCCCCGTTGCCCTGCGGTGCTGAGGACATCCAAGAGAGGGAGAAGCATGGCCTCGTGGGGCGGTATGGCGTCGGCGGCCTTGTTCAGTTCATCCAGCAGCGCCTGCTCTGCCGCCGGATCGTGCATGTTGGCCAGGGCTTGGACCCACAGCCTGCGCAGCTCGGCATCGCTTTCGGCGCGCAGTACGTTTAACAGGACGTCCATGGCCACGCCCTCACCGCGCCCAACCAGGAATTGCAGGGCGCGCCCGCGGACCTGGCCATCCGCGTGGTGGAGCAGCGCCGGCAATTCGGCCCACAGCGCGGGATCGTCCGGCATTGCGGAGGCCATCTCAAGGAGGCGCAGGGTCGTGGTTCCATCCGCCTCCCGTCCCAGCGCGATATAAAAGAGCCGCAGTGCTTCCGGCCCGATCTCGCGCAGGCGCATGGCCAGGCGCAGAGCGTGCGCGACATTCGTTTCAGCGCGAATGCGGTCAATCACGCAACTCCAGACGGCAACCCCCAGGACCTGGAGCAGGCGCACCGCCGCCGCCCCTTGTTCCCCTTCCGCCGTCAAGTCGCCCGGCAGCGCACGGGCGAAGTCAGTCTTGGCCAGCGCCTCGCGCGCTTGCCGCGCGATGTTGGCCCCTTCATCCCGCAAGGCCAGACGCCAGCTCTCCTCGAGTTCCGCAATCCACTGCAGGTGCTCCAGCGCCCGCTGCCAGTTGCCCAGGCGGTAGTGGTGCGCGCAACGATTGCTCAAGTGGTCCGCCAGGAGTTTCAGCACCGCCTCGCCGGTCTCGTGCGTGCACGCCTCCAGCAGAGCGTCCTCAAGGACGCGGATGGACACGGACGACTGTTCCAGGAGCCTGCCCAGGAGGTAGGAGAGCCGCTCCACGGCCTTCATCCGTTCGCGTTTTGTGGCCGCCCGGAGCGCGCCGGCTACGTGCTTGGTCAACTGCTCGGCCTCCGCTTCCAGGCCCGCCACGCACAATTCGTCCAGCACGTCCACGACATGGGGAAACATCTGTTCACTCAACAGGGCGCCAGGGGATTGGCTCAGAATGCCCCGCAGCCTTTCCTCGGCGGTAGCGCCCTCCAATGACGCTGCCGCCTGCAGCAGCCAATCCGGCAGCAGCCCGGGCTCCGCGCCTTTGAGGTCCGTTTGCGCCAGCAAATCCTCGGACCGTCCCTGATACGGCTTGGCGATCAGTTCTGCCAGCCTCCGCAATGCCTCGCGGACCTGTTCCGCGCCTGTCGCTGGCAGCACCTTTGCCGCATCCAGTGCCAACTGCAGCAACTGGCCGTCGCGTGGCGGGATGGCGGCCAGCGCTATATGCGCCTCGCTGGCTGTCTGCTTGAGCCGTTGCGCCGAGGTGGCCAACAGGCTGGGCATCATGGACTCGCTTTTCTCCATGAATTGGTCTGCCATTTCCGCCCGCAGTTGGTCCCGCGCCACTGGGTCCAGCACTCTCTCGATGGAAGCCAGCGTTGTGTCCACCAGGTCTGAGAGCGCCTGGTGCGCGGCGACATTGCTGGAAAGGAATGTGCCCTCGCCGCTGACGATCCGCTGCTCGCCCTTCAGTTCCACATACCGCAGGTCGTCCACTTCCAGGTGCTGAATGCCTTGTTCACACAAAAATTCATTGACTTTCTTGCCCTCGACCCGCGGAAGCTGCTTGCGTGCCAGAAGCTGCAGGAAAGGGCCGAGCTCCACGTAGGAAAGGTCCGTCTTGAAACTGATGCTGCCGACCCCGGCGCCGGTCATGATGTTCTCAATATACTCCAACTGCCCGCGCAGACCCGTGGGCGTTTCCATGCGCTCGCCGTTGACGAGCGCCTGGCCCCTGATCACGGCCAACTTGAAGCCCTTGCTCGCCTCCAGCATCCTCGTCAAAGCCGCGAAAGTTCCTTCGCATACTCGCTCAAACTGCACCGTGCCGGGGCTGTAGAGGAGGGCTTGGGACAACCCCGCGCGGAATTCGCGCACGGCCTGGATGCACAGTTCCGTTTGCGCTTCATTCAGCGGCGAAATGCGCCTCGTCGTTCCGGACCGCATGGGCGGAAGCGATACCTGCTGGCGCGGCTGTGGCCCAGGGCTGGTCTCCATGCTGCGACATAATAACGACGAAACTCGAAACTCGAAACTCGAAATTCGAAGGAAACGGAAAAACCCAAACTCCAAATCCCCGAAGCAGGATGGCGCGCCAGGTTGCGGCTATTTCTGTTTTAAGTTTCTCTGTTTCCTTCGGATTTGGGATTTCGAGTTTGGAGTTTCCAACCGTCTTACAGCCTCCAGAATCGCGTTGCGCGCCTGCGCCGGCGGGGGGCCTCCAGGTGCGGCAGTCCCTTGATGCCGGCGTGAATCTGGGAGATGGCTGTCTCCAAGTCCTTGAGCAACACGGAGGCGCTCTGGTATCTCTCCGCCGGGCGCTTTCTCAACAGCCTGCCCAGAACCTTGTAAGCAATCGGCGGCAGGTGCGGATCAATGTGCCGCGGCGATTCCGGAGTATCGAAGACCTGCCTTTCCATGATCTCCTTCGCGTCCTTGCCTGAGAAGGGCACGCGGCCCAGCAGCATGCGGTAATAAGTGCAGCCCAGCGAGTACAGGTCCGAGCGGCAATCCAGGGGCAGTCCGCGGGCCTGTTCCGGCGCCATGTAGTGCGGGGAGCCGAAGACACCTTCGGATTGTTCCGCCTGGCCCTTCGCGTTGAGCGTCTTGGCGATGCCCAGATCGGAAAGGCGCACGTCGCCCCCGGAGGTCAGCATCAGGTTGTCGGGCTTGATATCGCAATGGACTATGCCAACCTTCTCTGCGTACTCCAGGGCGCGGGCCGCCTGGATGATGATCTGGGTGGCGCGCAGCGGGTCGAGCTTGCGGCCTTTGGACACCAGGTCCTGGACCGAGCCGCCGTCAACATACTCCATGGAGTAATAGTAAGTGCCGTTCTCTTCACCGGCCTCGTGGACCTGGGTCACGTTGGGATGGTTGAACCTGCCGGCAGCGCGGGCTTCGCGCAGGAACCTTTCGACGAAGGAGCGGTCCTGGGTCAGTTCTGGCGACAAGATCTTCAGCGCCACCTGCCGGCCCAGAGCGATCTGGACGGCCTTATAGACTTCGCCCATGCCGCCTGAGCCGATGCGCTCCAACAGTTGATAGCCGCCAAGTTTCTTGCCGGACAATGCGCCCTCAAGCGGCTGGTTGTCCGAGCGCAGGGACAAGAGCGTCTCGCCCACACGGATGGTTGAGCCTAACGGCAGGGCGCTCTCGCTTGTAATCCGCCGTCCGTTCACATAGGTGCCATTGTGCGACTGCAGATCGGCGATCGCATACTGGTCGCCGTGGCGGCTGATGCAGAAGTGCTGGCGCGAGGCCAGCGCGTCGGTGAGGACCAGGGCACAAGTCCTGAGACGCCCGACTACGATAGAGCTAGTTGGCAGCTCAAGGTTAAGGCTCAAGCCCTTCTCATTGCCGCGTTCCACAACCAGCCGCGCCATGGAAAACCTCCGGATTTTGGATTTTAGATTTTGGATTGGCAGCGCCGCGCCGCGTTTTCCGCCAAGCCTGTTGCGTTGCAAGAAGCTGATGCCATGCGGAAAAAATGGCCAGCCATTGCACCTTGGTTCGCCCACGTAATCCAAAATCCAAAATCTAAAATCCAAAATTCCTATCTGCCAAGTTCCCGGCTGCGCTCGGCGGCGCGCCGCACCGCCGCGGTAATGCTCTCCTTCACCTGGTCCCTGTCCAGCCGCTCCACAGCCGCCTGCGTGGTTCCGTTGGGGCTGGTGACCCGGCGGCGGAGTTCTTCGGGCGGCAGGCCGGTCTGCTCAAGCATTCGTGCTGCGCCCAGCACGGTGCGCGTGGCCAAGGCCGAGGCCTGTTCACGTGTGAAACCCTCCGCCACGCCTGCGGCGACCATGGCCTCGACCAGGTAAAACAGGTACGCCGGTCCGCTGCCCGAAAGTCCCGTCACCGCGTCCATCAATCTCTCTTCGACACGCATGGTCAGTGAAGCGCAGGCGAAGAGCGCCTCCACGGCGGCGAGGTCCTCAGCCCGCGCGTTCTTCCCGCCGCACAGGCAACTCGCGCCCAGCCCGATGAGCATCGGAGTGTTGGGCATCACCCGCACTACACGCGCGCCCGCCGGCAGTGGCTGCTCCAGCCGCGCCGTGGTGACGCCCGCGCAGATGGAGGCGATCACGTGCCGTTCCGGCCTCACCGCCGGCGCGGCCTGCTGCAGGACAGCGCCAACCTGCTGCGGCTTCACGCACACCACGACCAGGTCCGAGGACGCCACCACCTCGACGTTGTCGTCTGTCGCCGCGATGCCGAGCTCGCGCTGGAAGAGTTCCCGGCGCTCGGCGGAGACGTCACTGACCAGGATGCGGCCTGCGGGCATCGCCCCCGAGTTAATCACGCCCCTTGCGAGGGCTTCGGCCATGTTCCCCGCCCCCAGCAAACCCAGAGAACGTCCCTGCAAAAGGCTGGTATTCGATGTTTCGTTCTCCAAAGTCTTCCTCCCTATCATCGTTCCGATATGATTCGTTCGTACTCATCGTGCGTGCCTATCCAAATCCAGTAGAAAGTGTCTCCTTCCAGGAGAGCCAAGGCCCGATAGCCGCCAATACGAATGGACCAGTGTTCCCCCGTTTTCCTGAAACACAATGATGGATGCCGGGGGTCTCTTTTCCAGAGGCGGTATGCGGTCCTCGCTCTTGCCTTGATTTCGGGAGGGATTGCAGCGTAACTGGCCCAGAAGTCAGAAGTCGTCAATGACTTCATCAAGGGGTTTTACCCTCCCCTCTGCGATGTCCTTGCGCGCCCGCTTGATGAGTGCTTCCAGCCGCCCGCCGGGCCTCGAATCGCGCTCCATCTCCTTGTCCCATTCGTCTGGGTGCTCTAATTCGTATTCGGCAAGCCAAGCCAGAAACTCGCCCAGGTCGTTGGTTGGGAGGGCCTTAACTTGCTCGGCTATCTTTTGAACGCTCGCTGTCATCGCATCTCGATTATGCCACATCCCCGGTTCAGTTTCAAGAGAGTGAGCACGCATCTTCCTTGCGTGTTTTCACGCTTTCTTGCCGCCGAGGGTGGCGTTACGCTGAACACCAATAGTGGTTCCGCAGTACAGCCAGGCAGGAGGTCCACTGATGAGGCGCGTTGCGTTTTCCTTTTCCTTTCTGTGGCTCTTGCTCTACTGCCCCGCGTTTTGTGGCGCCGAATCCCTGGCCGCCCTGCCGGAAAGCGCAGCGGTGCCGGCAGCCGTCAAGTCCGCCGCGGCCACGCTGCCGCCCGAAGCGCGGCCGGTGGAACTTAGAGCCGCCAACAACGGCGCGCTCTACGCCCTGCTGCCCAACGGCTGCGAAATCGTCATCAAGGAGAAGCGCAACGCGCCCGTGGCCACGGTGCAGGCCTGGGTGCGCACGGGTGCGGCAGACGAAGGCAAGTGGCTCGGCGCCGGGTTGAGCCACTTCTGCGAGCACCTGCTCTTCAAAGGCACAACGCAACGCCCCGCGGGGATGCTCGACCAGTTGATCCGCGGCGCGGGCGGCGACAACAACGCCTACACCACGTCCGAACGCACCGTTTTTCACATCACCAGCGCGGCAGAAGGCTTCAAGGTCTCCTTCGAGGTGCTCGCGGACCTGGTGATGGATGCCACCTTCCCGCCGGAAGAGACGCTGAAAGAGCATGCCGTTGTGACCAAGGAGATTGAGCGCAACAACGACAGCCCCGATGGCGTGTTCTGGGACGCCTTCGAGCGAACCATTTATCAGACGCATCCGTACCGCGTGCCCGTGCTGGGCTACCCGGACCGTTTTGCGCGCGTTACCCGCGACGAAGTGTTCGCTTACTATCAGGGACGTTACGCGCCGCAGATGTGCACTTTCATAGCGGTGGGAGATTTCGCCGCCGCCGCCGTTCTGCCGCAAATGGCCAGAACGCTCGCGCCGTGGAAACGGAAAGATGTCCTGCCCGCGGCCGTCCCGGATGAACCGGAGCAGCTCGCTCCGCGGGAAACACGGCTCGTGCACCCGCTGTGCGAAGTGCCGCGGATGACGCTGGCCTTCCCCACGGTCTCGCTGCGCCATCCCGATCTCTATGCGCTTGATCTGCTGGCCAGCATCCTTGGCGACGGGCGCAGCAGCCGACTGTACCAGGCACTAAAAGACAAGCAGGACCTGGTGCTGGAAATCAGCGCCTCGCACTACACGCCGCAGTATCCCGGCTACCTGGCAGTTTTCGCGACGGCCGAGCCGGCCAAGCTTGAGAACGCGCGCGCCGCGATTCTGAAGTCGCTGGAAGAAGCCCTGACCAAGCGCCCTGGCGACGATGAACTGGCGCGCGCCAAACGCAAGATTTACACGCAGCACGTCTTTCGCCAGATGACCGCCGACGGCGTCGCCGAGGACCTGGGCAACGACTGGCAGGTGGCCGGCGATTTGGATTTCTCCGCCCGTTACGCCGAACGCATGCAGCAGGTGACGAGGGACGAAGTCCTGCGCGTGGCGCGCAAGTATCTGCTTCCCGAAAAGCTCAACACGGTCATACTTCTGCCCGAAGCCAAGGCGGGAATGACGCCGGCCCCTGCGCCGGCGCCGGCGCGTGAGGCGCGTTTGGCCGCGCTGCAAGATGAGCTGAAGGCGCTGCAAGCCGATGCGCTTGTGGCCAAGGCGAGTCTGCTGCCGGAGCAGGGCGTCTTCGAATTCGCACTGAAGCCGTCCGGCCTGCGCGTCGTGGTTTGCGAAGACCATTCCCTGCCGGATCTGAACGTCTCGCTGGCCGCCTTGGGCGGCACGCGCTGGGAGCCGGCGGAACTGGCGGGCGCGGGCAACTTGCTGGCCGAGATGCTTGACCGCGGCACCGCCAGCCGCAGCAAACTCAAGATAACCGAGGAGTCCGAAGGCCTGGGCGCAAGTCTTAGCACGTTTCCCGGGCACAATTCTTTCGGCGTCAATGTGAGCGGTTTGAAACAAGATGCGGCCAAGCTGCTGGATTTGGCCGCCGATTGCATGTTGCGCCCCGCGTTTCCGGCGGACGAACTGGAGAAGCTGAAGGCGGATGTCATCCAGCAGATCGCCCAGGAGGATGAGTCGCTGTTGACGCTCAATGGCAAGGTTCTGCGCCCCCTGCTGTTCGGTGCTCATCCGTACTCGCGGCAGATTCTCGGCACTCCGGAAACTGTCGCCAAGGTGTCCGCTGCGGACCTGCGCAAGCTCCACCAGGCCTGGGTGCGTCCGGAAAACATTGCCGTGGGCCTCGTCGGCGACGTCACGGCGCTGCAAGCATTGGAACTGGTGCGCGCAAGCCTGGGCGGGCTGAAGCCGGGAGCGCTTAAGGCGCCGAGCGTGCCGCCCATGCCTGAGTTGGCCGAAGCGAAAGAAGGCCAGGGCGAGAAACCCAACATCACGGGCGCCATACTGACGCTGGCTTTCCGCGTCCCGGGCCTGAAGAGCCCCGACCGCGAAACACTGGACCTGATGGCCGGGCTGCTCTCAGGCTCCGGCGGGCGGCTATACACTGCCTTGCGCGAGAAGCAGGGCTTGGCGTATGACGTGGGCGCGTATGACGATTGCCAATTGGATGGCGGCGCTTTGGTCTTCTACATCCAGACCGATGCGCCGGCGCTGGATAAAGCTCTGAAAGGCATGTGGGAAGAAGTGCGCAAACTGCGCGCCGAGCCGCCGCCGCGAGATGAACTCGACCGTGCCAAGAGTTTCCTGTGCGGCACGGAGGCGATAGAGCTCCAGCACCAGGGAGAACTGGCGCAACGCTTGGCCCTTGCGCAGCTCTATGAGGAAGGCGCGGCGCGCATCTATGAGCGCAAGGCACGGCTGGAAAAGATCACTGCCGAAGACGTGAAGGCCGCGGCTGTAAAGTACCTGGACGAGAAGAAGTGGGCGAAGGCAGTGCTCAAACCTAGCCAAGTGAAAGGTGAGAAGTGACAAGGGGGAAATCCGAAATCCGAAACTCGAAATTCGAAGGAAACTGAAAAACCAAAAACACAAATGCCCGGTGAGGAGATGAAAGAAGACCCCAATCCACTGGCCACACTGCACCCCACGGCGCGGAAAGTGTGCCGGTTCTTCAAGGGCGGGATGCGGGTGTGCAGGCGGGGCCTGCTTGTCGCGATGCTTGGTCTACTCGCCTGTTTATTGGCTTTTATTCTCTTCCGCGGGAGCGGGCCTGGAAATGTAGTAGCGATTGCTGCCGGAGGATGTTTCTGGCTTGCATGCGCGAGCGTCGCGCTTTGCTGTGTTTTTTACGTGCTGCGCCTGCTGGTCACGGCCTTGTTCTTCATGCGTTATTCCCTGGGCCAGTTGATGGGCTCGATACTGATCTACGGGACGTGTATGACGCTCATTGTCACACTGCCCTTCCCGTGGAAGGGCTTTCCCATCGTGGCCCTGGCAATGCTGGCCTTCTTCATCTGGGTTTACATCCTCGCCCATGACCCGGAAGATCCCTGGTTCACCCCGGCATTCGTGCGCAAGACGCTCGGACCCAAGCAGATTGACAAAGATGCGGGGGAGCAGGTGAAGCCGGCGGATGCGGGGAGAACAGAAGGTGCAATCAAAGACCGGGAGGCCACGCATTGAGCACTGCACGAGCGACGGGTTCGCTGCGCGAGAAGCCGCCCAATGTCGTGGTCCTGGCCGGGCCCAACGGCTCTGGGAAGTCCACGACTGCTCCGCTCTTATTGCGTGGCGCATTGGGTGTGGCAGAATTCGTGAACGCCGATGTATTGGCGCGGGGCCTGTCTGCGTTTGCCCCCGAGCATGTTGCGGGCGCAGCGGGCCGAATCATGCTCACACGGCTGCATCAGTTGGCTGCGCAACGGGTGAGTTTCGCCTTCGAAACGACACTGGCCAGCCGTTCATTCGCGCCGTGGCTCAGAGGCCTGATTACGGAAGGCTACCATTTTCACCTGGTATTCCTATGGCTCCCCAGTGCGGATGTAGCAGTAGCCCGCGTTGCCGAACGAGTGCGCCTTGGCGGGCACCACGTGGACGAAGAGATCATACGCCGACGCTACACGGCCGGACTACGGAACTTCTTTGAGTTGTATCAGCCACTGGCAGCATCGTGGCAAATGCGCGATAATTCGGGTTTGGCTGGGCCCAGGCTTGTTGCCGAAGGCAAAGGGAATAAGGTAGAGCAAGTCAAAGACAGCCGCACTTGGGAGATCATCAAGCGGAGTGCCATAGATGAGACGCGCCAAGGTTAAGGACGTCGGCAAATTACTTGCAGACGACAGATTGATTGGGAAAGTGATGCGGACCGCCGTTCGCGAAGCCCTCCTTGAACACAAGCGTGCAGGCAACCCCGTCGCAATCTGGCGCGATGGGAAGGTCGTCTGGATTCCGCCTGAGCAGATTCGCGTGCCCCGTGTCAACAGCAAGCGCCGCCGCTGACTCAGCCCGCCATTCCTGGAACTCGTTGACGCCGCGCCGCAAGTATTATAAGGTATTATTAGATCAGCGGTGTTATTTCGATCGTGGACCGACGATCTGCTGGGTCCTTCAGGAGAATGCCGCTCGTGCGCTGGTTCTTGGTCTTGCTGGCGATAGCCGCTGTCTCGGCGTTGATTCTGCTTGCGCAGCCAGCGCCCCAGCCAGGTCCGGCCGCCTCCTCGAAGCTCATAGTCGCGGCCACGATCTTCCCTTTGGCCGACTGGCTGCGTGAGGTCGGCGGTGCGGATGTCGAGGTGCATTGCCTGGTCTCCGGCGGCAGCAACCCGCACCACTTTGAGCCTGCAATCGGCGATGCCGTGCTGCTGGCTCGCGCGCGCGCGCTCTTTGCAGTGGGTTTGGGCTTGGACGAGTGGGCACAGAGACTGGCCGTCAACTCGGGCCGCGGGAGGGAATTGGCTTTTCTCGAGACAGGCTCCTGGATCAAGCCCCTGGCTTTTCACGAAGCCGCTACCCACCTCCGCGCCAGCGAGGCCGCGGCGCACAGGAAGGAAGGCGTGGAAGTTGATCTCGTTCACGAGCACGAGCGTGGCCAATACGATCCGCATTACTGGCTTGACCCCCAGCGCGCCTGCGCGGTGGTGAGCCGGATGGCCAGGGAACTGAGCGCGCTGGACCCGGCCCATCGCGACGGTTACGAGCGGCGCGCCAAGGTTTACCTCGAGAAATTGAAGGCGCTGGATGACGATCTCACTGCCCGCGCCCGCGGTGTCCCGTCAGGCGCGCAGATCGTCAGTTTTCACGACGCCTACGGCTATCTGCTCGACCGCCTGCGCATCGGCTTGGCCGCGGCCATTCAAACAAGCCCCGGTGTGGAGCCGAGCGCGCGCGATGCGAGCGAGGCCATTCGCGTTATGCGGCAGAACGGCCAGCGCGTCGTTTTCCAGGAACCGATGGACAGCAGCCAGGCGGCGCGGACCATAGCGCAGGAACTGGGCGCCAGCCTGCAAGTGCTCGATCCGCTTGACAACGAAGCCAGCAGCGTTGGCAAGACATACCTTGAGCGCGTGCGCCACGACATCAACGTCCTGGCGGATGCGGTGGCGAAGTGAGAGAAGGACACGGGTCATGCACCACAGAGGCACAGAGTGAACATTTTCGATTTTCGATTTTCGATTTGCGATTTGAACTTCCACCCCGATGCAATCGCAAATCGCAAATCGCAAATCTAAAATTCCTTCTCTGCGTCTCCGTGTCTCTGTGGTGAGTAAGGAGTTCGTTCATGGTTGCGGCGGCGGCTCAGGTTGCAGATCAAAGTTCGGCGCATGATGCGCCGGACGCCAAGCTGGTGATCGAGCTGCGGCAGGTTTCGTTCTCCTACGGCAGCAGGCCGACGGTGCTTGAGGCCGTGGACTTCAAAGTCACGGACGGCGAGTTTCTCGGACTGATCGGCCCCAACGGCGGCGGCAAAACTACGCTGCTCAAACTTGTCCTCGGTTTGCTCCACCCGCGCTCGGGTGCAGTGCTGGTCCTCGGCCGCCACGCCACGTCGCTGGGGCAAGAGCGCCGCCTGCTCGGCTATGTGCCGCAGGACACCGGCATTAGCAAGCATTTCCCCGCGACGGTGCTGGACGTGGCGCTCATGGGTACCTACGCGAACCTCGGCCTGCTGCGCTGGCCGGGCCGAAAGGAGCGCGAGGCCGCGCGCGAGGCGCTCCGCCAGACGGGCTTGGAGGGCCTGGAAGGCCAGCTTGCGGGCAAGCTCTCCGGCGGCCAGCAGCAGCGTCTGGCCATTGCCCGCGCCATGGTCTCGCAGCCCCGTCTGCTGCTGCTGGACGAACCCACCAGCGGCCTCGATACCGGCGGCCAGTCGCGGCTCTTCGCCCTCTTGCAGCGCCTGCGTGAACAGCACAAGCTGACGGTGGTGATGGTCTCGCATGACGTTACGGCGCTCGCGCACTACGCCGATCAAGTGGCGTGTCTCAACCGCACGATTCACTGGCACGACCACAGCGAGCTGCTCAGCGAAGCCGTGCTGCGCAAGGTGTATGCGTGCGAACTGGACGCCTTTTTCATCCAGCACCGCCAGCACCTCGAGGAGTTCCACGGCGACGATGCGCCCGCGGGACATGCGCATGGACCGCATTGCGGAGAAAATCCCAAACACCAAATCACAAATTCCAAACAGAACCCAAACGACGAAGAAGTTTAACAAGCAGGTGGGCGTTGCCGAGGATTTTGTGATTTGGAGCTTGGTTGTTGTTTGTGGTTTGTGATTTGGAAGTTGGGAGTTTTGCTTTGGGCCTTCGTAATCAGGCGGAAACAGAAATTGGACGAGCCGTCCTTTATTGAAGCGCTGGCTGCCACGCCGTTGTTGCAGCGCGCCGCGTGGGCGGGGGCGCTGGCGGGCTTGAGCTGCGCCAGTCTCTCGCCTCTGGTGGTTTTGCGCCGCATGGCCTTCATCGGGGACGGCATGGCGCACTCAGCCTTCGGCGGGCTGGGGCTGGCGCTTTTTGTGCTTGCCGGTTCGCGCTATGAAGACTTCAGCGTGCAGGCCGTGACGCTCGGCTTCTGCCTCCTGGTCGCGGTGGCTATCGGCGTGGCCTCGCGGCGCCGCGAGACCTCGGCAATGGCCGAGGACAGCGCGATTGGCATTGGCTTCTCGGTGAGCATGGCGCTGGGAGCATTGCTCATCGCCTTGCGGCAGCGGCGTGAGCCGCAGTATATGACCTCGATGGACACCTTTCTTTTCGGCAACCTGGTGAACATCGGGACCGGCGACGTGGTGCTGCTCTGCGTGGTCGCGGTGCTCGTATTGGCGATACTCGTCCTGTTCCATAAGGAGATGCTCTTCTACAGTTTTGACGCGCGGCTGGCTGAGGCGAGCGGTATCAACACGGCCCTGTTCCACTATCTGTTCCTGCTGCTGCTGGTGCTGACGGTGGTGCTGGCCTCGCGGGTAGTGGGGATTGTGCTGGTGAGCGCGTCGCTGGTGCTGCCCGGCGTGATCGGCCTGAAAGTATGCTCGCGTCTGGTTCCGGCAATGTTTGCAGCCGCGGTGACGGGAGTCGTGAGTTTTGAGCTGGGTCTTTACGGCTCATACGAGTTCAGTGTTCCGCCCGGCGCGGCCATTGTCCTGGTTCAGTTTGCGATACTAGTCTTGGCAACGGTTATTGAGAGGGTGCGCAGTCCGCAGGCAGAGTAAGAGAAAATCATGCCTGTTTGGGCACCCCATAAAGGTAATGGTCGTGTTCGGCTGCGCCGTCTGCTGGCGCGTCCGGATTCTGGGGCAGAGTCTCCGCCAGCTCCGCCAAGCTCTCAAGCAGCCCCTTTGATGGGCTGCCGTCCTCACGCACCGAGATAATCTGCACTACCAGTTGGTGGCCAACAGGCAAATCCACCGGCTGCTCAGGCACCAGGACCCGGCCATCATAACGCGCCCGCAAGTGGGTAGTCATATTTCCTTCCTCTCTCCGCCTCCTCAGAAGTCCCTGCTGTTAGTATCCTACCTGTCCTGCTTCCATGCTGCCAAGGACAAATCCGAAATCCGAAACTCGAAATTCGAAGGAAACTGAAAAACCAAAAACACAAATGCCCGAAGCCGGAGGCGATATCCGGCTTCGTGCGTTGGTAGTTTGATGTTTGTCCTTTTCCTTCGGATTTCGGATTTCGAGTTTCGGATTTGCCGTTCAATCATTTCATACGCACGAAGGCACTATCCTCAATGCCCAGTTCCTTCCGCATAGCCTTGGTTTCCTTCAGGAAGCGTCGGGCGTCCAGGGCATAGCCTGCCGTGGGTTCCAGGCCGGGGACATGGCCTTTGAAAAAGGCGTTGAGGCGCACCATGCAGAGCTCGCGCGCCAGCTTGGCCGCCATCGAAGCCAGTGCGACCGGCAACGAACGGCTCTCGGCATTGACCAGAAATGCGACGCGCACCGTGCGACCGGCCGCCTCAATTCGGTAGCTGGACGCCTCCGGATCTTCGCTCTCAACCCAGGGCACGGCGCCGGGGAAGAGCGCGCCGAGTTGCGCGGCGTAAAACTTCCGCCCGCCCTGCCTGTCAACGATCACCTCGGTGTCTTCGCCGTCCGAGCACAGAGCAAGCAGGCGCTGCAATTCGGCTGCAATGATGCTCCAACTCACTTCCGCCTTGTTTGCCCCACAGCCAAGTGCCGCGTTGAAGTGCTTCGCGGATAGCGCCCGCGCGCCGAGGGCGAGGACACTGACTTCCTTCTCTCTTAGCGCCTCGCCAAGCAAGGTGCCGCGCGCATCCGGCACGCTGTTTGTGCGACGAATGGGTTCGCGCCGGCTGTTTGGCGCGAACTCATCCGTGCCTCGTGGGGGTGAGCACGGATAAGCCCTCGCGTTGCGATGGGCTTCCCGTGGCACAGACTTTTCCGCCCGCCCCCACGGGTCTTCCTCAAGCCGGGCGCGGTCCGCGGCTGGCAAAAGGCGTTGATACAGAGCGTCGTGTACAGCGGGGACAGACAGCCAATCCCCAGACAGCCGGAAACTTTTTCCTGTGTCAGTCCCCGCCACCGAGGAAGTGTTTTCAAGAAATGCGCTCACACCTTCTATGAGCAACCCAAGCCCCAGTCCGCTGGAATAGACCTTCTTGGAGTCGTCAACGGTGATGCTGCCTGCGGCCGCGGGATGCCTCATCACAGCGGGATGGAGCGCCGCCCACAAGTCGTGCGCGGCGCGGCCTCCATTCGCCGCGCAGCGGAAAACGGAGTAGCCGTGACACAGGGGGCCAAGCTTCGGCCCGTAGCCGGCTTCATCAATGCCTATCAACAGCACAAGGCCAAGTTTCAGGTTACAAGTTTCAAGTTTCAAGTTACAAGCCGCTGCAATTGCACGGACGCGCCTGTTGCGGTAGCACTTGCAGCGGAACAAAGCAACCTCATGGGGAGGAGCGGCCAAAGTGATGAGAGCCAAGCTGGCAGGGGTTATCATGGCAAGCACATGCGCGCTAATGTCGGCGGATGGTTCAGCCGGCGAAACTGAAGTCACCGTGGATTTGGCCAAGCCGGGCGCGGCCATTTCTCCTTACATCTACGGGCAGTTCATTGAGCATCTCGGGCGCTGCATCCGGGACGGCATCTGGGCGGAGAAACTGCGCGACCGCAAGTTTCTGCTGGAGCCGGGAAAGAGCTGGCAGGCGCTCAAGCCAGAGGGCGCGGCCTGCGACGTGTTCCATGAAACGGCGGGCGCGTACGGCGGGCAGCACGCCCTGGCCATCTGGGTGCGCGACGCCAAGGGTGGACGGTGCGGCATTCGCCAGGGCGACATCGGCTTGCTCGAAGGCAAGGAGTACGTTGGCTATGTGGTGCTGGCCGCGCCGGCCCCCTCACCCCAACCCTCTCCCCCTGGGGGAGAGGGAAGGGTGAGGGGGCCGGCGCCTGCCGAAGTTCGCCTCTCCTGGGGCGACGGGCCGAATGACGGACAGAGCGTGACCATTGCGGATTTCGGCGCCGCTTACAAAAAGACTCCGTTCCGTTTCCGCGCCGGCGCCACGACGGACAAGGCGAGCCTGTCGCTGACGCTGGCGGCGCCGGGTTGCATCTGGGCCGCCTGCCTGTCGCTCATGCCAGCCGACAATATCAAAGGCATGCGCGCCGATACCCTGGAACAGGTGCGCAAACTCAACGCGCCGATTTACCGCTGGCCCGGCGGCAACTTCGTCTCCGGCTACAACTGGAAGGACGCTATTGGCGAGCGCGACCGCCGTCCGCCGCGCTGGGAACGGGCCTGGAACGACGTTGAGGAAAACGACTTTGGCCTGGATGAGTTCATCACCTTCTGCCGCGAGATTGGCACCGAG
>Ga0315279_10001880_pt1 | contig 33305 bp, 33 predicted proteins | sample YL17G06_20_MG_FD_203694 | JGI IMG/M metagenome (GOLD analysis project Ga0315279, IMG submission 203694) | Sediment microbial communities from Yellowstone Lake, YNP, Wyoming, USA - YL17G06_20 | ecosystem: Environmental > Aquatic > Freshwater > Lake > Sediment | place: USA: Wyoming | collected...
CATCTATGTTTCTTCGGCTGCAGCCAACAAAAACCGTAACTTAGACCACGGCGTACTGTTGGAATGGTCATTCAATGCGGTACGACAGACGCAAACATAGCTGAAGACAAGATGGACATAGTCGCGATGTATCACTGGGTAACCCGATCATTTCGAACAATACCACACATAACTTAAATCGAAATGAAAACGTAGAACAAATGAAATCACCACTTTCGTCGTGACACGTGCTGAGAGTCGAATCTCTTTAGAAGCCAAGAGAACAAGTCTTGCCACTGCAGCTTATCTACTCTGTCTCAGGAGCAGAGCAAGGGGTCGTTACAGCATGGCTATTTTTATCGTTGAAGTTAAAGCTGTGTATGCTATCACGGATGCCACCACTACCCGTAATGCTCCAAGGAGTTGTAAGAGCATGTATCGATTGTTCAGATTTGATAACACATAGATAGAAAGCCAGACTTGTTCACTATATTGGTATCGTTGTCTTTGATTCAATCAAAAAAGAAAAATCTTAAATAGTACTCAGTTTCATACAAGCTTTACCGATGAGTGGGAAATGACGGAGTACTTCTCTTCTCCTTTCTCTCCTCTCGCCTGTAAAGAATACTCTGTCTTTTCCCATGAACAAGTAACTAAGGCTAGACATAATATGTTTTGTGGAACAATCCTCTAGTCAGTACGGCTTGGCTTCAGCCAATCTTTCTTCACTAACTTCCAAAGAACAGACACTTGATGCAATTTTTATCTTTGTTTCCGTGCTCGATGTTTTTGCTGAGGCCATATATATGTCCGCATTCTACAAAGCTTCTCACAGTGCTGTCGTCCACAACTAGTTTGTAGATACGATTATCAAGCCTTTATAAACTTCGGCTTTTTCGGTTCTGTTAAGTCTTAGGGTCTTGACCGAGTTTTGGAGAGGTCTGTTAACCAGAGGGGCTTTTTTCAAATTTACGGTTCTGTTAACTCTTAGGGGTTTGGATGATTGAGATGGCAACATGCTAACCAAAGGGGCTTAGCATAATTTACTTTTCCAAGAAAGGATCACACTTGGAATACCCAAAAATGTAAATTCTAACAAAGTATCACCACTATTGGTGTGCTATGAACGAATCCGAGATAAAAGATGCCATTCAACACACAGTCGCTACGACTTCTTATTCGACTTGGACTGTTGGCGTAACTGATGACCCAGACCGTCGTGGAACTGAACACGAAAGTCCAAGGTTTTGGCATCAATGGAAAGCAGACACCGAAACCATTGCCAGAAATGTTGAGAAATATTTCTTAGATAAAGGCATGAAGGGGGCCCCTAGTGTTGGCGAACATCCCAACTATGTCTTTATCTTCTAGTTCAAGATACTAAACGCTCTTTCACAAAATCAACCATTTCACTTTCATCCCTCGGTTGAACTGAGCCTACGCAAAATCGCTCCAATTCCACATACCTCATTGTCCAACAGTTCAAGTCAATCAGATATAAAAGCTGAAAGATCACTTGAAAGAAACGGACAATTGGAAACAGAGAAGGTCAAGTTCATTTGAAATGGGTTCCAAAACCATTCAAGCCCCGAAGACTTAACAGAACCCGAAAAAGGGTTCTGGTAACTTGTCATCGGAGGGATTTTGCTGTTAACTTTCATCGGATAGGGCGATACTGTTAACTTGAGGCAATGAAGGATGAAAGCTAAATTTGTCTTTTGATGTGCCTCTACTCTCTAATTGACCATGTTGTTATATGATTCAGAGACATCATTTTCCGCAAAGTTCGCGCAAGGATCAGGGATATTGGCAAAACGGGAGAAAAATCCGTCATTCTTGTTCAGATGTCTGATGCGCCGAATGAAAAGAGTTGACATTGACCCAGAACCCTGAGAAATGCTTCCTTTAGGTAGCCAATTGTCTAGCTTAGTTCCTTGAGATTTTGGATGTTTTAAACGTATAATACCCCTTTCTTCTTTGCTTGTGGTTGCTAATTCTATCTTAATATCATCATCGGTCATTTCTTGTATGTTTTCGAGTCGAGTTTTTATTTTGTCGAGTGAGGGTCTTTTTGCCAACGTTATTTCTCCAGTAGCAGAGTTGTATTCTCCGATTTTAGGAACAAGTGTCATCAAATACTTCAGGCATTTCTTCAGTTCTCCATCTGCCATAATTGTATCAGGGTATTTTTCTCTGAAATCCTGCAAGGTTATTATTCGATCCTTCTCCTCTATGTAGGCAGTTGCCATAAAACCCAGAATACGTCTACCTATTATGAAAACTCTTTCACCATATTTTAGCGTTGGATCAATGAGAAGTTGAGTTCGTGGTGGAGAAGAAGCAATTCCTACTTTTTCCATTTGCTCATCTAGTTTGCGATCTAGATGTGTTCCATCAACCTTTTTGATCTGTGCTTCTTCTCTTCCTCTTTCGAATTGGACTTCCCAAAAAACTATGTTTGCAAGATTTTCTGTTTTCATTTGATGCCTTATGAAGTCAGCGAGTTTCGTGCCAAGATTAGCGTAAGATACCAACCAGATCTCGAGATTGTCTAAGCTTGGAAACATCTCCTTCCATATTCGCTTGAAATCCTCAGAGGAGTAGAACTCCATCTGCTTAGAAAGTCTTTCTTCCATTTCAAACGTAAAGTCACTCTTGCATTCTACAGCTATGAGTGTTTTTTCTTTTTCGTTGACGAGAAGTAGATCAGGCACCTTTGCCCCCCTTCTTTTCATGAGTTCATGTATTGTTTCGCCAAATTCTGGTAGTCTAATTGCGTAGCCAAAATCCTTTAGTAGAACCCCAGAACGAGCTATTGGTGCAGAAGGAAAAGGGACTATGTTCATAGTAGTTGATCCTATTATGTGTACGAGAATTTCGTGGGGTGTCATCTTCCCCATTCGAGACGCCTTTTTGTTAGATTGAAATCGATGGATCGACTTTGGTTTGCAGTAGGTCGATTATCTTCGCTACTGTTCCTTCTTTCGGAGATGGTTCTGCGGGAACTATTTGTAATTCTTCACTTGTTGCAGACAAGTATACCGAAGAGCTATTTTCCACATCAATAATATGCACCAGAAAGTAAGGATTGCCTGATAATAGTGTGAAATTCATGAATTTCTGTTTTGGAATATCTGCACTAAACACGCTTAGTATTCTTTCATACCAATCCTCTGCCTCTTTTGATCTTCTGAATATTAGAGATTCAACAAGATCTAGGCTCTTTATGTCCATGCTTTCGCCGAGAACGGTGGACTCTTGCTTTGTAGCATATGATCTTCTTCTTAAAATATTTAGGATTCGCCTTGTTTCATTAACCAAAGGTTTCAGTAGCGTTACAAAGAGAGTGAAATCCCCCCTTTCAAAAGTTATTCGTGCCCGATCAGTCATTGAAAATATGAAGTAAATACTTTCCTGTTCAGAAACTATTCTATACCTCATATTTGAAAATGTCTGAATTTTTCTCTGCTTGATGTATTCCTCCCTAGTTGATTTTCTGATCTCCTCTAGTGAAACGAATGCTCTCTCAGGTAGAGGGAAGACCCGCATTTTTCTACCCTGCAACTTGCTCCTCTCTATAGCCGTTTGAAAACTTGCAAATACCTTTGTATCATCTCCAAGAACTTCCGCAACAAATAGATCAAGATTCTCCAGAAAACGTGAACCAACCCAAGCAAACCAAAGATCTTTTACAAATCCCACTAGCGAATCGAGACTCTTACGAATTTCTGAGTAGCTATGAAGTGAAAACGAAAGGATTGTGACGTATTTGTCATCTCTTAATGCTTTCCAGAAGAAGAAAATTGGCTTACCTTTGGTCTCTGTTTCTTTTGGCGAAAATGTGACCAAATAGAAATCTTCCTCAGCGCACTGAGTCATGTTAACTGTCCAATGGCTCCTTTTTCGATCACTATAATAGCTTAGAATCGTGGGCAATAGATCAAAAGTATGGGGATAAGCAATAAGAATGTCGCAGTATGCTCTGATTTTTTCCTTCTTTACTCGGGCAGTGACTTCCTCTAGGAACATACCTAGAGTAATTTTCTTAAAATCTTCGATGAAATCCATAGAATCGCCGAGTGTGATTTCCTCTTATCCACGATTAGATAAGAGCTACATAGCTTTTAAATCAATCTGTCCTCGGTTCTGTGCAGTTGCCAGTTTACTAGAAGTTCGTGGAAGAAATCGGTTGATGGTTCCTCTGAGCTTTCTAGCCTCTATTTCTTTTCGCCCTTCACAGCTTCTAGAATCAAAACTTCTATGGCGTGACTTCTGCTGAAGTATTTGCGAGCCTCAACTTGCTTGTCAAGCCACTCAATGCAAGACTTAGGTAAGGTTATGCTCAATCGCTCTCTTATCATGACTATTGCCTCAGTCTTCATTACTTTTCATCGCCTTTTCTAACTTATGCGTATCTTACTGCATAGTAAATGATATATCCGCACTATGCAGTAGTATTGACATATGGAAGGGAGACTGAATTGAAAAATGAAAAAGAGAAGGCAGAATGTGAAACTCTGATTATTCAAGTGCCTAAGAAGATCATGGATTTCCTAAGACAATTGGAATCTAAACTGAAGATCAGTCCACAACAATATGCCCAGCATAGCATTGTCGAAATGGTTGAAACCGATATGCAAGAACCTGATAATTCAATAGGCAGTGCTTGAGAGTTTTGCATTCTGAATCAGAGTAAGCCACTTGTTGTTTCCTTCTATTTTGATTCCGCAAGCTTCTGCAGGAGTCTTACCGTTTAGCCCTTCGTGTGATCTTATGTAGTTATGGAAAAGCTGATAACCTGTGAGTATTGAAGTTTCTTTTGTCTTCAATCCTCTCATTACTTTCTCTCTGTCTCTGACTTCACCGTTCATTCTTTCCATCTTGTTATTATTCATGTTTCCTCTGAGCCTTATTGCATTGATATGTTCCGTTCTTGGATTCCTTAAAGTCCAGAACTCCTTTTTGTATGCTTCATGGTAAGCTGGCAAACCATCCGTGATTATGGTCATAGGCTTCTTTCCCGTAATTTCCATGCCCGCTCTGAATAGCATTCTTGCATCATGAGCATATTTTGAATCGGCGATTTCTTGCGCTATCCAGAAACGTGTTTCATCATCCATAAGAGCAAAAAGATATTTCATGTCACCCTTGATCTTCACGTATAGCTCATCGGCTCTCCATGTATCTGAGACATTTGGCTTAATCTTCTCTAGGTACTCATTCATGAGAGCTACATACTTTCGTATCCATTTCAGAATCGCCACATGGCTAACCTTAACACCTTGCAGTCTAAGGAACTTCTGAACATTTCTTAATGATTCTCCCGTGAAATACAATTGCATGGCACTTGTGATTATCTGAGGTGTAGCTCTCATTCTTTCAAAACCTAAGTTTATGGTAAAGTAATGACCACACTTTTGACAATTGAAGATTTGTAGATCTCCATGCTTGTTATGTCGTATTCCATCCTTCACTATCTCAGATGAGCCACAATATCGACAAACTTTGATACTTACTTCAGATATTATTCTGCTAATCTGCACCTCTTCTCTCAGGGATTGCGAAAACTCTACAGCAAAAATATGCTTGCATTTAACATGACGATACTTATTATCTGGACACTCACAAAGCCATTCTCCGCATACCTTAGAGATGCAATATTCGCCATCATGAGACTGAGATTTTACTACGTAGGTATTTTCATCGAATCTTTTGACTTGATTCTCTTGTTGAGCTATTCGCATTCCCCGTTGTTCACGATTTTCCATCATCATATACTACACCACTACGTTGTAGTATATGCAACAACTACTATAAATACTTTACTGCAAACATTTAAATACTACAAAACCATAGTAGTTATTGGCGATATATGTATGCCAATAGAAGAAAAAAAGCAATTGGTAACTTCCTTGAGAATTGATCCTGAAATCTGGAAAGAGGCAAAAATCCAAGCAATAAAACATGACATAACCTTGACGGAACTTTTAGAGGAGGCGATAAACTGTTGGATACGACAACAAACCAAGGAAAGAAAGTAGATTCTACCAATCGCACCGAACTGATGGAAGTAGGAATTGAATTCAATGTAAAAATTCCACCAGAGAGAAGAGCAGAGTATAATGAGATAGTTAAGCACGTAATGCGCATACACGAAGAACAAACCGTCGCTATCGACAAGGCTTCAAAATCATTTTGGAGCGATAAAAGATACTTAGAGTTGGCTGGCTTTATTTCGGAGTTGTATGTAGGATCGTCTATTTCTCTCTGGACATTGATGTATGCTCTGGATTACGTTGAGACAAGATTGGAAAACGTAGAGAAGATCGTTCAAGGAATTACTGAAAGGTTGAATGTTGATTTGCCGAACCTCAAAGTAGAGATGGAAAATCTGAAGACAGCCGTAAATGCACCAGCTATTGTTAGAGCTAACACTTGGATTCAAGCTATGGACAAAGCGATGGAGAAAATAGACAAGAACAGAAAAAATGTCTTGCGTGATAGCGTTGTCTGAATTAACTACGGTCATCGAGACACTTCAAGAGCTTAAGCGAATGCACCAACTTAATCTAGAATTGCTGGAGCAACTTGATGTAGTCTGCAAATGGATAGTAGAAACCGATCTACCTATCACAAACAAAGAAAAACTTGCTGATCTCTTACGCAAGACGAAAGCTCTATTGACAGAACTCTATGCATCATCAAGCACAACCAAAATCCTTCAATATAACAAGTTATCCGACGTCAGTTACCATGATAAAGAACCCGATGACAAGTTACCAAAACCCGAAAAAGGAATGTTTAATAGTTTCTTTTCCAGCTTTTGTTGCAAGTGGTTGTGTATGTGGGATTGCGTTCCACGCTACTAGATTCTTGGAACACTTAGCCCACATTAGGATTGCTTTTTCGTTAGCATTATATTCAACCACCAACGATTGTTTGGAGAGACAATAAAATGTCAGACACTGGGATAACTGTCAAAAAATCCGAAGACTTCTCAGAATGGTACACCCAAGTAGTGCTAAAATCCAAACTCGCCGACTATGCACCTGTCAAAGGCTGCATGATCTTCAGAGAAGATTCATACGCCATCTGGGAAAAAATCCAAGAAATCTTCAACCAAAAAATAAAACAAACAGGACACAAAAACGTCTACTTCCCAATGTTCATACCCGAAAGCTACCTCAAAAAAGAAGCCGAACACTTCGCAGGATTCACGCCCGAAGTCGCATGGGTCACAACAGGCGGAGACAGCCCTCTCGAAGAAAAACTCGCCATAAGACCAACATCAGAAACCATCATGTACGCCACCTACGCAAAATGGATCAGAAGCTGGCGAGACCTCCCCATAAAACTCAACCAATGGTGCAACATCGTAAGATGGGAAACAAGAGCCACAAAACTCTTCCTAAGAACCAGAGAATTCCTCTGGCAAGAAGGCCACACTGCACACGCCACAAAACAAGAAGCAGACCAAGAAGCAATGCAAATACTCGAAGCCTACAAAGACGTAATGGAAACCTACCTAGCCGTTCCCGTGCTCGCAGGAAAGAAAACAGAAATGGAAAAATTCGCAGGCGCACTCTACACCCTAGCCGTAGAAGCCATGATGCCAGACGGCAAAGCCCTCCAAATGGGCACATCACACCAACTCGGACAAAACTTCTCAAAAGTCTTCGACATCAAATTCCTCGACCAAAACGAAAAAGAACAATACGCATGGCAAACCTCATGGGGCTTCTCAACACGAATGATAGGCGCCCTCGTTATGCTGCACGGAGACGACAAAGGACTCGTACTGCCCCCGAAAGTCGCCCCAACACAAGTTGTAATAGTGCCAATACCCTACAAAGGCGCCGACCCAGAACTGATAACGGCAAAAGCAAAAGAGATCCACGAGAAACTGCAGAAGAGTCGCATACTGGTTGTCCTAGACGACAGAACAGAATACACGCCAGGCTGGAAATTCAACGAATGGGAAATGAAAGGTGTACCAATAAGAATAGAGATCGGACCGAGAGACCTAAAACAAAGACAAATCACGGCGGCTAGACGAGATACTCTTGGCAAAGCAGTCATCAAAGAAGAAGAAACCGTGAATGCTGTAACAAAACTGCTGGAAGACATACAGAGCAACCTCTTCAACAAAGCCAAAAAACTCCTAGAAGAAGACATCAGAACCGTCAAAACCTACGACGAATTCAAAAACGTCTTGCAGAACAAAGGCGGATTCCTGAGAGCAACATGGTGCGGCAACTCCAAATGCGAAGAAAAAATAAAAGACGAAACAGGAGCAACCATCAGAATCGTACCCTTTGAAAAGGAGAAGCCCTTCGCAAAATGCGTTTACTGCGAACAAGAAGCGAAAGAAGTCGTTTACTTCGCTAAGTCTTACTAGATTCACCTATTCTCTTCTTTTCATTCATGGTTATGGTAAAACCTTAGTCGGCTAGTTTTACGTGTTTTTGGAGCTGTTTCGCGGCATCTTCCAAGCCTAGTCTCTTGAGTGTTGTCTTCGTTGGTATTCCATGTTCGTCCCATCCGCGTCTAGCGTAGTATGTTTGCAGCATCTCGTTGTATTTTTCTCGGTCAAGTTTTCTTCCTTTTAATGGACCCTTGGTTATTGGCTCCTCGAACCATCTTCGTGGCGGAACGTCTAATTCACTAGTCCAGTTTTTGCCGCTTTCTCGTATCCAGAAGGCACGGGTCAAATTGAAAATGCGATCAGCAACCCTGTACAGAGCTTGTAAACTCATTTCAATGCCTGTCGCCGCATGCAATGGTCGTGTATACCATTCAAGTTCGAAGCCAAGCTCAACCCACGGAAACCTGCAGACAGTTAGAGATTCAAAAATTCCTGCACGAATACGCTGCAGATCGATGACCTTGTCAACTTTTTCGGCACTGTAACTTTCGCGTCCTGTTCTGACCTCCCAAGAAACAACCCAAGCGTCCTTGTGATGCGCCCCGATAGAACTGGTCGCATACGCTAAAGCCATCGCTGGTGTAGTGTGACAATCATAAGCCGAGATCTCCAAACCTTTAATGTGCATCGCCCAGCGTTTCGAATCGCCACCGATTCTCTCAGCCGCAGATTGAACGCCTTCCGCCAGCATATCGCCTAAACCTCGCCTGAAAGCAATATCACCGATCAATGACTTTGTGGATTTGAAAGCTCCCCAAGGAACCTTCTCTTTGATCAGCCCTTTCTCGGAAGCCTCCATGGCGAAGCCCAGCGCGTTGCCTAGGGAAATTGTGTCCAAGCCGAACTCATCCGCAGCTCTGTTAAGAGCAGCAACCTGTTTCAAATTGCCTAGTCCTATGTTTGAGCCTAGCATAGCAACGTTTTCATAATCAAGTTCCGACTCTTTTCGGTCAGAACCTTTCACGATATTGCCACAGGTCATATTGCATTGTGGACATCCGCGATTAGAGATTTTCATCTTCTCCATGGCGAAACCGCCTATTGCATCTGCCTTCTCAAACACGCCTTCGCTATAATTGCGAGTCGGCAAGACACTGTGCTCTTGACTCCACTCAATAGTCATCATTGTGCCCTGTCGTTTCCATGAAGCAAAATTCGGCTTGGTCAAGACTTCTCTATAGCCTTCGGCGCCCAATTCCTCCATCTCCTTCGGATAAGCTGGAGACAACCCGCTAGAACCAACGATGACGACGGCCTTTAGGTTCTTGGAACCCATGACTGCTCCCATGCCAGGCCTGCCACCGGCACGTCCCTCTTGGCAAACGATATTTGCAAACTTCACGAGGTTTTCTCCACCTTGACCTATGAGAAGAACCCCCGAAGTGCGGCCGTACATATCTCTCAGTTTCTTTTCAGCTTCGAAGGAATTCAAGCCCCATAGGTCTTTGCCATCAAGGAACTCAACAGCCTCGTCTTGAACAAGCAAAACTGTGGGCTGTTCAGCTATCCCTTCTATGACCATGATGTCGTATCCAGCTTTGCGCATTTGAACGGCTGCGTGAGAACCGATGTTTCCGTCGCCATAGCTACCTGTCAGCGGGCTCTTCGCTGCGACAACGAGTTTGCCGCTACTTGGCAATGCAAAACCAGTCAATGGACCAGTTGCGAAGATAAGCTTGTTGTCAGACGATAAGGGGTCGATTCCAGGCTTAAGCTCGTCCCAAAGAATCTTGACTGCAAAACCTCTACCTCCAAGAAAGCTTTTGGCAAAAGCAGCTTCATATCTGTCTGCAACCGCTTTACCCTTGCCCAGATCTATGCGCAGAAGCTTACCTGTCCAACCATACATAGCACTTACGCTCCAAAACGAATACGCAATTATCTGGCTGAAAGTAAATAAGCTTAATGAAAATTCTACGCTAAATCACGAGTTTTTCAGGCTCTATGTTACGGTTTTTCACTCCCAGATCGCTGACCCTGAACTTTCGGTCACCGTAAAGCGTCGCGTAATCCTCACTTTTGTACAGCGCCGTAGCGATCCTGCCAATAGCGTCAGCCTTTAAAATCCCGCTCCCACTTGCGCCACCGACAACCATCACGTCGTTCTCTTCAAAAACCAGCGGCTGTCCATCAATGGTGTTGATTTCATACAAGCCTGCAAATGCCGAAACCGGTTGACAATCCGCAAACTGCGGGAAGTACTTTCTGAAAACCTGATACAACCCATATTGATAGTAGTTCTCCTCGGGTTCAGGATCGTCTTCAATTTTGAAAGCACGTGGAAACTCGTCAGCATAAGCCAGCCAAAGAGCCTCCTCCTCAGGAGCTGGCCGAATATAAGCCGACGGCTTCGGAAGGATCGTGAAAGGCAAACAGCCGGCATTCGTGAACTCCTTACAGAGAAGCAATCTGCTGAGGGCCTCCGACTTTGCCTTTATCGAGAAGACTTGCCTCTTCTTAGCCTTGATGAAGCATTCGATTCCGATAGGATCCAAAAGCTGAGACGACCAAGCTCCAGCAGCAACTATGGTCTTCTTGGCTCCTATTTGTCCTCTGTTGGTTTTCACACCAGTGACATGAGCGTCTTGCCAAAAGTAAGGCTCGCCTGGCATCCCTAAAGGACGAAGTGGTTCAGTAACGATTTCTTTCACGTCAGTGCCATATTGAATCTTCCCCCCGAGTCTTAGATACTCGGACTCATAGAACTTCACGAGCGAGTCAACATCGATTAATCCTGCTTTCGGAATCAGTATTCCTTTGTGAACATTGCCTAAGCCCATCATTTGGGCCTCTTCGTCTTGGTCGAATCTTGTCTTCATGCTGAGTTTCCTGGCTAAATCGCTTTCATCGTACTCATCGTACTTGAAACCTCTGCTGGCCAAGTCCTTCAAAACAGGAAGCATCCTCTGGTATCCTGCTTCATCAAAAAACCACAGATAACCAGCCCAACGCAATTTCAAATCAAAACCCAAAACGTCTTGCACGTGCCTGTAAAACTCAGCCGAGGAATCTGCCAAGGCAAAGTTTGTGCGAGAGGCAAACAGGCAACGAAACGCTGCGGCGCTCTTGGCCGTGCTACCTTGCCCCGCAGCACCCAACCTGTCGACAACCAGAATGCTCAACTGTGGGTTTTGTCTCTTGAGATGATAAGCGGTTGACAGGCCTATGATTCCTGCGCCAATTACAAGGGCATCATGTTCTTCCATAAATCTCTCCTCTGGTTTTGACTGTGATACTAAGAAAATGGGATTTAAATTTAGCTATTTCCTTGGAGCAAACGCATATGAGAGAATCCTTATTTACCTCTTAGAAATATGATGTACACCAACCGCGCAAAATCGAGGGAGAAAATTTGCATCTGAAGAAAGACGCTAAGGCAGTTTCAACTCTTATAGTCATCATGCTAATTTTGTGCTCCGTCATATTTGGAGCATTTGTTTCCTATCTTTGGGTGATGTCAAATTTCTATGTTGAACCTAGCACAACTCAATTGGCAATCACTGACATCAATTTTCCAGCTGAACACGCAGACTACTTCAATGTAACCATCATGAACCCTTCGCATTCTGCTTCTGGAACAAACATCACCCAAATCTACCTAACGGTTTCAGGCAATGCTACCTTACTAGCCGTGGCGAATACTGAGCCAGAGCAGTTGCCAATTGCGCTCGATAGGGCTTCTTATGTAACCATGAAGTGCAACTACAATTGGGCCGAATTCGCTGGAAAACGGGTTACAGTACATGTTACCGCAGACGAAGCCGCAGGCGCAGAGAAAACCGTACAGACCCCATTCGTAAAGCTAGGGCTAGTAACTTACTTCGACCCTTCAATAAGCAGCAAGCAGTTTAATATTACCATTGAGAACGATCTCCAGTCAGTAATAAACCTCACGGTGAACAAGGTCTTGGTCGACCGAGAGCCTATAACAGACATGAAGGTGATGAATGGCACTCCGATTACTTTGCCGATCAGCTTAGCGGTTGGAGAACAGGTTCCAAACATTCAATGCACCTATGACTGGGAAAACAACGAAAACCCCGTTGTTCGCGTGGAAACAGATCAAGGATACTATGCCGAAAAAACAGTGAACGCGACTGCACGTGTAAGCTGGTTTGTAACGCAAGCAATGGCCAATGAAAGTAACCCAGAGGAAATGAACGTCACCGTTTTCAACTCGGCACTCTCAAGCACTTACATTGACATACACGTTATCAAACTCACGTACGTCAACGGAACAGAATACTTCATAAACGGCAGCCTCACAAGTCCGCAGTTTACGCCGTCACTTGAAAGCCCATACTACAGGCTCAAACCAAATGAAACAGTCACCTTCAGCCACTGCCTCTGGAACTGGAGAAACTACCCGGACCAAAACGTCACAGTAAACGTCTACAATACACAAAGCTTCGAAACAGCGTCAAGATTGATGAATATACCACTGCCTGTAATCTTCGAAATAAGCGGACTGGACTTCAACATAACGAACACGGGATATTTCACCATGAACATCACAAATCTGCCAGCCTCAACCCATGAAATTAGCATGTCCAAAATAATGTTCAACGACAACGCAACAAGCTTCGAAAACCAATCAATACCGATAGGCCAACAAAGGCAATTCAATTGCACATTTGATTGGTCAAGCTTCAAAGGTCAAACAATCTTGATCACGGTCAACACCTCGGATGACTTCGTAACAGCGGAAAGCATCACGTTAGATTCTGTCGACCTAAGAATACTAGACACGACGGCTTTCAACACCACCGCAGAAGGAACACCATACGCCAATATTACAATACTGAACACAATTTTCTCAATCAAGAACGTGACGATTACCCAGATTACCTTGGCAACTTCGAACTCGACTTACACAGTCAACGGAACAGCCAGCACCCAGTTATCTCCGAACGGCTACCTACTTGTCATAGACTCGAGCGCAACCATAGTTTGCCCATGGAATTGGAACCTCCACACAGGAGAGACTCTAACGGTCACGGTGCAGACAGCAGAAGGATTTGCCGCCTCGCAAACATACCAAATCCCCTAATCAAACCCACAAGCTTTATTTTTCCTCAAAGCAAGAAGCTTTCATTCTCGGAAGGATTCAACATTGGCCAGTATACAGCCTACGGAAAGAGTCCGCACCATAGAATACGCGATCCGCGACATCCTTGTCTACGCAAAGCAGGTGGCGAAAACCGGAAAGAAGATCTACTATCTCAATATAGGAGACCCCGTTGCCTTCGATTTCGACACACCACCACACATCAAGCAAGCCTTAGTCAACGCAGTTGAAGAAGGAGCAAATGCATACTCACCCTCAGAAGGTCTACCAGAACTGAGACAAGCGATCAGCCAGAAGGAAAAACGAGTCAACGGCGTTGACATAAACCCTGAAGACGTGATCGTAACCGAAGGAATCTCTGAAGGCATTCAGATGGTCATGGCAGCATTGATCAACGCAGGAGACGAAATCCTTCTTCCCGGACCCACTTATCCGCCTTACATTTCTTATGCCAAGTTCTTCGGCGGAAAACCAGTCACTTATGAAACCGTTGAGGAAAACGGTTGGCAACCAAACGTAGATGATTTGAGAAGCAAAGTTTCGAAGAAAACTCGTGGCATTGCAATTATCAATCCAAACAATCCGACCGGCGCACTCTACGACGAGAAAGTGACAAAGCAGATAGTGGATCTAGCAGGTGAATACGGTCTGCCGGTCTTTTCAGACGAGATTTACGATCAAATAGTTTTTGGGAAGAAGCTCGTCAGTACTGCTTACTTAGCGAAAGATGTTCCAGTAGTTGGATTGAATGGCTTTTCAAAGGTTTACTTGATGACTGGGTGGAGACTGGGCTACGTTTACTTCCACGATCAGCAAGGACGACTGCAGGAATTCAAGCAATGCGTCGAAAAGGAAGCAAGAATAAGGCTCTGTGCAAACACACCCGTTCAAAAAGCAGGGATTGCCGCGCTAAATGGTCCCCAAGATCATATCAAAGAAACTGTTAGAAAACTTCAAGAAAGAAGAGACTACGCGTGGAAGAGATTAAACAAGACTGAAGGAATAAGTTGCGCAAAGCCAGAAGCAGCATTCTATGTGTTCCCAAAGATTCATGAGGTCGGCTCAACGTGGAAGACGGACATGGAATTCGCCCTTGATCTCTTGAAGGAAACTGGTGTGCTTTTCGTACATGGCTCTGGATTTGACCCTATCTACGGCGCTGGACATGTAAGAGGAGTCATTCTTCCCCCGATCGAGACACTCGAGCAAGCCCTTGACGAAATCGAGCGATTCATGGAGAAGAAAAGGTAAGACTGCTGTTTCTGATTCGAGGAACACTTACTCCAAGATTGGTACTCCTTGGCTTGGATCGCGAACCAGCCTTGAGAAATCTTCCATCAACTTCTTAGTTATTGGACCCGGTTTCCCGCTGTTGATTGTTCTTTTGTTTATCTCCCTGACCGGCACAACTTCGGCCGCTGTTCCCGTGAAGAAGACCTCTTCAGCATTGAACAGTTCATAAGGCGTCATGTTCTTCTCCTTGACTTCATACCCTAGCTTCTGGGCAAGCTTCGCCACTTCCTGAGCCGTTATTCCACACAATGCGCCCGTGTAGCTTGGCGGAGTGTACAGCTTTCCGTTCTTGACTATGAATATGTTTTCTGCCACTCCTTCGCAGATGAAACCGTTTTTGTCGAGGCATATGGCTTCGTCCACGCCTGCTATGTTTGCTTCAATTTTCGCCATTATGCTATTTAGGTAGTTGAGCGACTTGATCTCATGTGAGGTAGCATCAACAGGGTCTCGTTTGACCCATGAAAGCATTGCCGTGACTCCATCTTCTTTGGCACCTCCCTTGTGCAGCGAGATGGTGTCTGTTATCACGATTATCGTTGGCTTGGGGCACTTCTTCGGATTCAGTCCCAAGTCCCCCACTCCCCGCGTGACCACCAAGCGGATGTACGAATCACGAAGATCATTCTTGCGCAGGGTTTCCAAAACCGTCTCTGTCATCTTCTCCTTTGACATGACTGATTGAATGTCAAGCATTATCATGTGGGCCGAACGATAAAGCCTGTCCACGTGCTCTTTTAGCTTGAAGACTGAGCCGTCGTACGCTCGGATTCCTTCAAACACGCCGTCACCATACAGAAGACCATGATCAAAAACTGAAACCTTTGCCTTCGACTTTGGATAGTAAGCTCCATCTATGTAAACCAGTAGCTCCTTTTCCATCGCCTTACCCCCGAGCAGAGAAGTTAGTCTATGAAGTCAAGGTTTGATATAGTTTTTGCAGAGTCAAGTCGGTTTCTTCATGGCTAACCGTAGAACTGAGGCCTCTTCGAAACAAGCTTCGGCAATGGCAACGGCTTAAAGGGCTTGCCGCTTACTGCTTTTTCAACTTCGTTCACTAGTTCTTCAAGCTTCAACTTGCGAAGTTCTCCGGTTTTCCTTTCTCGCACCGCGAGCAAGCCAGAGTCAATTTCTCTTTTGCCCACAACAATTATGTACGGTATCCACTCCATCTCAGCCTCTCGAATCCTCTTCTGCAAAGTCAGAGAGCGATCGTCAATGTCCACTCGTATGCAACGCCCTTTAATGGCCTCTGCCATCTTTTCGACATCCTTCAGGAAATCATCAGACATTGGAACCAAGCGCACTTGGGTTGGCGAAAGCCATAATGGCAACATTGGCGGTCTGCTGCTCTGTTGATCTTTGTAGGCCTTCTCCAACAAAGCATATACGTCTCTTTCAATGGCGCCACTCGGGGAACAGTGTAGAATCAGCGGATGGTGCTTTTCGCCTTTTTCGTCAACGAAGTTTATGTCATAGCGTTTCGCGTTTTCAACGTCAATCTGGTCCGTTGAAAGGGCGGCAGCCTTGTTTTGATTGTCAACGAAGTTGAAGTCCCATTTGAGCCTGAAATAGAAGAAGCGTTCCTTCCACATCTCAACCAGTACGGGCTTGCCAAAAGTTTTGGCCAGAGAGGCCACGAACGCCCCGTTTTCCTCATAGAATTCCTTAGTGAAACGTATTGCTGCTTCATAGTCGTCTTTCGACAAGCCTATTTCTGCCAGAATCTGCGCAGACAGTTTGAATCTTATCACAAACTCCTTCTTGGCTTGTTCTAGATCAGTGCAGAAAGCGTGGCAGTCCGGCATGCTGAAAGCCCTTAAACGTCTTAAGCCGACAACTTCCCCGCTCTTCTCACGCCTGAAGCTGTAGCGAGTCAGTTCATAGACCTTCAAAGGCATGTGCTTGTACGAAAACTGCGTGTCATGAACCATCAGAAACTGCCCAAAGCACGCAGCAAACCGCAGAAAGAGTTCTTTGTCTTCTGATCTCAGCAAGTATTGTCTTGCAGGAAATCGATTCAAATAATCCGCCAGGCTAGGGTGATTGATGTCATACATTATGGGAGTTTCAACTTCCATAGCACCATACTCATTCATCTTAGCAGTCACGAACTGCTCTAACAAGGACTTGATCAGGCGTCCTTTTGGATACCAGCGAATGTTACCTGGATCACTTCCTATTTCATAGTCAGCAATTTCCAGCCTCTTCATTAATAGTACGTGCGGAGGCATCTGCTGACTTGCTCTAACCTTTGATATTTCATATTTCGCAAGTTTCTCAAGGTTCTCGTGACCTATGAAGTCAAAGTCTTCGACTGTAACCATTTTTCCGTCTGGCTGAAGGATGTACCAGAATGATTCGAGCTTCTCCTCAGCTTTCGCCGCCTCAGAGACCTTTTCTTCTTTTTCCTTTTTCTCCTTCTCGGCGGCAACATACACACGAGATTGCTCCGCGAGCGGATGTCCCTTTATCGAGATCGTAAACTGCTTATTCCAACCGAACGGAGCATGGTACGTTTCTATGCCTTTTTCTTTGGCGTAGGCTTCCATTGCTTTGACTACCCTTAGCGCTACTGTAGGTTTGGCCAAGTTGCTGCTCAAATGGGCATATGGGTAGATTATTATGCGATTTGCTTTCAATTTTCCAAGAAAAGATCGGACTCCATCTATCGCCTTTTGACCCACTGCTTCATTATCGCCTTCTTCAACCGCTGTAAACAAGACCACAATCTCTTCCAAGCGCACCGATTTCTTCTCAGCCTCTTCGGCTATGGCTATTTCTTTCTGAACAGGTCTGTACTCAATGTAGTCGGAATGAAGCTGCAAAATCCGCATGAGAACAAATACCCCTCTCTGTCTTAAGCGCTGAACCGCCACTTCTCAAGCTGCTTATCTTTCTTCGTCTTCTTCTTATATTCCTTGTAGTGCTCCTTACACAAGTAAGCGCGCTTTTCGCTGCTCCCAACCTTCAGGCCAGCCTGTCTGACCTTGTCGGCTGAAAGGGAACGAACTGTTTCTTTGCTACAGCCAGATATACTGCATTTGACGCCTTTTTCAACACGACCCAAGGTTTTGCGCCTCTTTCTGGTACAATATAGGTCATACCTTAATTTCCTTTTCATAGAGTAAACGCGCTCTCTGATAAATCGTTTCTCTATCGCCGAAAAAAGTCGGTCCCATCCCCTCAACAACAAGAGAAGCAATCGCGGAGCCCACGCATGCACATCGAAAGAGATTTTCACCATTGACATACTCGGCTAAGAAGCCACCGATGAAGGTGTCTCCTGCCCCAGTTGGGTCAACAATCTTGGTTGATTTGCAGACTGGAATGTCATAAGTGGTTCCTCCAACGGACAACACGGCACCTTTCGCGCCCAAAGTGACGAGGACTATTTCGACACCATAATCATGAATCGCTTTGATGGCTGCATCAGCCTCCGAAACACCAGTTACTGCTTCAATTTCAGCCAATGAGGACTTGTAAATCTTGACATGTTCCAATATGCGCTTGTCCGTTAACTGAGTCTTCGAAACGTTTCCGTTCTCATCGAATTCTCGTGCCAACCCCTGCGGATCAAGAGACAGAACATCTGTGCAGCCTCGGAGCTTCTCTACTACTTCGTATGTGATTTCGCCCGCTATTGGGGCAATGTGGATTGCACTGGCTTTCAGAGAACTTGGCAAGTCATCGGCAGTGATAACGGGAGCTTTGCTCATCAACCTCAGACTACGATCAGACAAGTCGTTGTTGTATGTCAACTCAAAACGAGTGGTTCGAGCGTCTTCAACCTTGATCACCTTGGACAAATCAATGCCTTCCTGCCCAAGCCACCAACGATAAGCCTCTGGAAAGTCACCGCCAACCTTGGAAACGATGGCAACTCTTGATTCTAAACGTCTGGCTGCAAGAGAAACGTAAGCCGCAGAGCCACCTAAGACAACAAAAGGCACTTGTTTGTCTGGCAATATAATCGAGTCTATGCATAAATGCCCTACAGAAACAACGTCGAACACTTGTCGGATTAGCCCCCATCATAGTATTGCACAAAAGCTGATTTAAAACCAACGGAAACTACTCCGCATTCTGGGCCAGGAGAATTCGCAAGGTTTTTTATTGTTGAATCACCTAATCTACAGTGACGCCTCTGCACGGGGGGCGGTTTAGATGAAATCCTCTTAGTTGCCGCAGACTTCAGGTTGATGGTTTCATACTAGTGGCAACTTTCCTGTGAGAACGAATTTTGAAACCTATTGGAGGTGATGTTTATTGCTCAGAATACGTAACATGAGAGTTGAAGATGCTGAAGCAGTAGCGACAATGGATGCTTTGGATCATAACAGCAATCCAGAAAAGGGCTACAAAGAAGCAAGAGAACACACACTAGACCACCCGAAAATCGTTGCTCAACATTGCTACGTGGTAGAAGACGACGCTGGACAGACATTGCAGCAATGGTTTTGCACCCGCGGAAGGAAGTTTTCGAAATAGAAGACTTCCACGTAAAAGAAATACAGCAAAACATGGAAGCCTTAGCTTTGCTCAAGACAAAGCTCATGGAATACTTGGAAAAAGTTCAAACCGAAGTCCTCTGCTGCCCATATGCCCTAAAGAGACTAATGACGACAGACTAGAGCTATGACTGAAGCAGAAGAATGGCTTTAGCCAAGTCTCCCCCACTTTCCTCTAGTGCTTTCCTGGCTTCTTCCAAGCTTTTTCCCGTTTGGTCTGCTACTAATCTGACATCTTCTTCGGCCACGGTCAGTGCTTTACGTTCCGATGCTTTCTCGGTGATTTGTCCGCCGACTACTTGGAACATTTTCTGTCCTTTAACGTTGAGTATCGTCACTTCAGGCTCTTTAATTATGATTTCTTTGCCACTGGTTTTGACGATGACTTCCTCAACGTTCTCGATTGGCTCCATGTTAAGACCCATGCGTTGCATCATCCGCTTTGCTTCACGCGGATTCATGTGTCTACTCATTCAACCCGCCTTCCATCAGACATTTACACTTGAGACTTGATATACTTAACTTTCTTCCTCGACGCCACGCCTGACTCTAACAGCAACACCACTCTTGAAAGCCTGCATTTCATCACTTGACAAGACCGCTCGTCCGACTGCTAAAACTTTACCAGTCTCATCGACTACAATAACCTCATCTTTCGCTCGAACCTCATCGTCAACCTCAACAACATGCGCGGCAAAAACGTCTCCACCATCAGCAATAAACTCGGAAACATCATTGCGAATGGTCACAAAGTATTTTGTAGAAGGAGCGTTCTCAACTATTTGTTTTGCTCCTGTGATGCTCAAAGAGAACAAGCCGTCTGTGGGACGCATGGTTGCAAGCCTCTTGCCATTTAGATAGATGTAGCGGATTCTGCCAGTTCCCTTTGAATATTCAATCGTCACATCATCCGGAAACAGCTTTTCGCCTGTGCCCTTCCCGAATTGGTAATCTGCCACGCTTCTGATTCTCCTGAGATCACTTTCCAATCCAGCACACCTTAAGCCAGTGCTCATTCGATTCGACAAGTATAAAGACGAGCAAAATACTAATAAAAGCAATCTAGGTGCGTGCCATCATTTGCGATGCGAAGTCTGCGGACGCAAGATTTTCGGAAAACCCTACAAGGTCGTGATCGAAGGAGCAAAAATGACAGTCTGCACCGGCTGCTCCAAACATGGAAAGCTCGTCTGGGAAGAAGAACCAAAACCTAAGGCAGTGATCGCAGCAAAAGGGCCTAGGACGCCTTTACATGTTCAGATTCAGAAACCAGCGGGACCAACCGTCGACACGAGTTTGGAGCTTGTGCATGATTTTCATAATAAGATAAGAGAGGCTAGGGAAAAACTTGGGTTGTCTCATGAGGATTTGGGCAAGAAAATAAACGAAAAAGTATCTCTTCTAAGAAAAATCGAAACTGGAAAAATGACCCCTGACAACAATCTTGCCGTAAGATTGGAGCACACTCTGAAAGTCAAACTGATCGTTCCGGCTACGGAAGAAAAAATCCCAGAAGCGAAGATTCCGAAGGCTCCAAGCCGAGATCTGACCTTAGGAGACTTGATCAAGATAAACGAGAAGAGCAAGGAAAGGAAGGAGGAGCCCGCCGGACGAAAGCAATCATAGTTCAGCGCCGACGAAACATTGAACCGTCAAGTCTAGAAGAACTCAGAAGCCTGGCAGAAACCGCGGGGTATATGGTAGTTGGCCAGATGGAGCAAACTAGATTACCTGACTCACGCTACCAAATAGGAGTAGGCAAGGTAGAAGAACTTGCTAGACTGGTCAAGGAAACAAACGCTGAGAAGATAATTTTCGACAATCCGCTAAGACCTGTTCAATCCTATAATCTGGCTAAACAGACAGGCGTTGAAAACATTGACCGCTTCCAGCTAATCCTCGAAATCTTCACGAGAAGAGCTACTACAGCTGAAGCGCAACATCAGATCAAACTCGCAAAACTTCGGTATGATCTGACGCAGGCGAAAGAAAGAGTAAGGCTTGCGAAGAAGGGAGAGCAACCCGGTTTTATGGGGCTGGGAGCTTACGAAGTGGACATTTATTACGAAAGTGTGAAGAAAGAAGTCCATGCGATACGCAGAAAGCTGAAGAAGTTTCAGGGAAAACGGGCGCTTCACCGTGAAAGAAGAACGGAACTGGATTTCTTGTCAATCTCCTTGGCAGGATACACGAAGGCTGGCAAGAGTTCGCTTTTCAACGCACTTACCGAGGCTGAAGTTGCTGTAGATAGCTCCTTATTCACGACGCTTTCAACGACAACTCGGCTTGTGGAATTCTCAAAAAAGAAGTTTCTTTTGACGGACACTGTTGGTTTCATTGATCGCTTGCCGTTGACTTTGATAGAAGCATTCCATTCAACGCTTGAAGAAACAATCTACTCGAATCTGATACTTCTGCTGATTGACGTGAGTGAACCATTGAACACCGTCGAGAAGAAGCTTTCAACCTGCCTTGAAACAATAGAGCGCATAGGAGCCTCCAGCGTTCCTATAGTAACAGCATTGAACAAAATCGATCTGATATCAGAAACAGAGACCAGACAAAAGCTTGAAAGCCTAAGACAAAAAGTGCCAAACCCTGTGCCGATATCGGCGCTATACAAGACCAATCTGGAGCGGCTTAAACAGGAAATATTGAGAATATTGAAAAACTATGTCCATGCTTCGCTTACCATACCCATGACAAACGAATCCATGCCGTTCATCTCATGGCTCTTCAAATCCACAGACGTAAAATCAATCAACTATGCGGAAAACTCGGCTCACGTTGTTTTCGAAGCCAATCCAGAACTCGCGGAAAAGGTAAGAAGCCGCGTGGAAGACCTTAAAGGAGAATTCGTGAAAGGCTAGAAAGGAACCTAACATGCCCGAGATAGTTGTCTTAAGATGGGGCCATAGACAGATCAGAGACGCAAGACTCACCACGCACGTTGCTTTGACTGCTCGTGCACTTGGAGCAGCTGGCATCATACTCTCAGACGTGAATGATGCGAAAATAAAGGAAACAATCGAGAAAGTTGCAGAGAGCTGGGGAGGCAACTTCCGTTTCGAAATGGGAATGTCTTGGAAAAAGGCAGTCGAAAACTGGAAAGCCGAAGGTAAAGTGGTTGTTCACTTAACAGCCTATGGGGAGAACATAGAAACAAGCGACGTACTAGAGAGAATCAAAGCATCTGAGAAAGACATTATGATAATTGTGGGAAGTCAAAAGGTTCCGCGCGACTTTTTTTCTGAGAACGTTTCAGATTTCAACGTGGCAATAGGGAATCAACCTCACTCCGAATGCGCAAGTTTGGCAGTTTTTCTGGACCGCTTCTTCCAAGGAAAAGAGCTTGCAAAGCATTTCGAGAAAGCAAGAATGAGAATCGTACCTCAGAAAAGAGGCAAGAACATCATCGAAAATGGAAAAATCTAGCTCGGAGATTGTAGAGAGATTTAAATCAAAGCACATAACAGTATATTATAGAGAACTGTGCGCAATGGTTTGACAAGAAAAAGGATTATTATGATGTCGAACGTGGACGACGCATCATTGATGAGAGTGGCTCAAGCTTTAGGCGAGGAAGATGCGGTCAGATTAATCGAAATCCTCAAAGGGGCAGAGGAGATTACGGATGATGAAATCGCAAACAAAACCAGTATAAGGCTGAACTCAGTCCGCAAGATCCTCTACAAGCTTTATGACCATTCTCTTGTGGGTTTGAAAAGAACACGCGACCCGAAGACTGGGTGGTTCATATTCCACTGGAGACTACAGCCTGACCAGCTTGAAGGCTTTATACTCATGCAAAAACGTCAAGTCCTCGAGAAACTCAACATCCGTCTCGAATATGAGAAAAATCATGATTTCTATTATTGCTACACGCCTGGTTGCAGGCGGATTCCATTCGAGGAGGCCGTGGAACTAGTCTTCAGATGCCCAACCTGCGGCAAGCCGCTGATGCATTACGCTAATGAGAAAATCCTCAATGCATTAACAAGGAAAGTTGAAACGCTAAGGAAGGAGCTTGGTGAGTGAAAATCTCCCATCAAGAGGAGAAGCAATCCGACTTTTGCGTCAAACTGGATGCCGAGAAAACGTTGTAAGACATTGTGAAGCCGTGGCAGAACTTGCATTGGAAATCGGTAAGGCCTGCAGAAAAAAAGGTTTGGATGTCGATTTAGGACTGGTAGAAGCCGGAGCGCTCTTGCATGACGTCGGACGCTCAAAGACTCATAGCGTCCATCATGCAGTCACGGGAGCAGAAATAGCCAGGACACTGGGCTTGCCAGAACCAGTCATCTCAATAATTAAGAGGCATGTCGGAGGCGGAATAAGCCATACTGAAGCACAAGAACTCGGATGGCCAAAAGATGTTTATGTTCCACAATCTCTCGAAGAGAAAATCGTTTCATATGCGGACAAGCTGATTGAAGGCTCAAAACGAGTGCCAATAGATGTCACCATAGAGAAGTTCTCTGAGGAATTGCCGCCTTCGGCCGTTGAAAGAGTGCGAAGGTTGCATGAGGAAATGATTGCCTTAGTCGGCGATTGCAAATGCCTGCCGTGACATTGCTTGTAAAGGTTTACAGCAGTTCTCAACTGGAAGATGTTGAGTCAAACCTGAAAGCTACGCTCAAAGGATTGAAGGTTGAAATCAAAACCCTCGGAACCATTTCCCATGGATGGCCCCAAATATCCATTTCAGGCGAGGACGAAACAGTAGCAGTGCGCTTCCTAGCTGACGAAATCGGCCTCTGCCCGACGAGCTTAGACAACTTGGAAAGATTCTCGACGACCAAAGGATACATAACAGAGCTAGACAAGAGCATGAATGAGCTCTACCTAGACATCGGAGTTTTCTCCCCGGACAACCTTTGCGCTGTGATTCCATTGCAACGTCTGCAAACTCAGCTTGCTGATGGAAGAAAAATAGCACTAAGAAAGCTTTCTGAGCTCTACGGGCTCCATGAAAACCTTCCATTAACCGTCAAGATCGTCACCATGGACAAAGAGAGCAGTCGCGTTGAAGCTATGCTCTCGGAAAAACAGCTTAAGATGTACGCAAACTGGACAAAGTCCCTGTTGGACAGACTGCTCGTTTTCGGTGCTTCTCTTTACGAAGTTCAGTTGGCTCTCAAGAACGCGGACTGTAACCGCGAAACAATTGAGATCGAGTCCTTGGGAACATTCGAGCATGCCGTCGTATGTAAGCTCGGTACAGATGCGGCTGGATTGATTCCGAAAATTGGCAGAGGTCTTCGAGAGGCGGCTTTGGGCGTCTACAATCCGAGGAGAATCATCGAGTTCTTCGGTTCTGATTTTGCTTTGCTCGCCTCTGGGTGACAAGATAGACTCCTGCAAAGATCAGCAGGCCACCTGCAATGGTGAAAGGGTTCAGGGTTTCTCCAACAAACGCTATTGCGAATGTGACTGTGACTAGAGGCTCTGCGAACAGAAATGAGCTTACAACTGCTGCATCAACTCGCTTGAGCACGTAGAACCAAATGCAGTATCCCAACACTGAGCAAGTAATAGCCAAGAAGAGGATTGCCAACCACTCGTAAAGACTTAGCGTAAGTATGAAGAAAAAGGAGTTTTCAGCCAGTGAAAACGGAATTAGACATAGTCCGCCCAGGACATTCACGTATGCGACGATGAGAAACGCATCATATTTCTCCATTATCTTCTTTCCAACAAGAGTGTACGTAGCCCAAAGAAACGGTGTGAAAAGCAGGATTAAGGTTCCCGTCAGAAAACTTGCGTTTGTCTGAAAGCCTAGAGTGCCGCCTGTCACAACCGTCAGGGTGCCTACTGCAGCTATTCCGATCCCGAGAACCTGCACGCTCTTCAAATGCTCGTTGAATATTCTGGCAGATAGAACGCTGATGAGAATCGGGGAGAGCAGACAAACCAATATTGCAGCAATTGAAGCTCCTGCCATCTGAATACCAGTGTATTGTGCAGTGAAGAATATCGTGACGCCTGTCAGGGCTAGGAGCAGAACCTTGAAGATGTCCATTCTCTCAATGGCAAGCCTGTAGTCGCTCTTTCTACTCTTCTTGAAAAGAAGTACGATAAGGAAGAGCCCACCTGCAACGAGAAAACGGAAGGTTGCTATGGCAATCGGAGTCAAGCCTTCCCTCAGCGCGATCTTGACGACTACGAAAGAACTGCCCCAAAAAAGAATGAGCACCAACAGTAGTAATGCGCTAGATCTACCAATTGTCTCGGTTTTCGTTAGAGATCACGCCCTTCAATTCCAAGAAGCCTTAAGGTCTTCTGAAGTGGAAAGTGTACTTGAACCCCAGTATTTGTTGATTGCGGATTGACCATCTCACTGACTCGAGCAATTGGACAAACCAAGACGAGAACCTATAGTGGGCCGGACCGGACTTAAGCCCAAATGGGTTCGAGTCCACTGCTTCAAATATTCTGCAACCAGCATTCTCTTTGTCTTGAGCCAACTGGTTCAGAGCTGCCCGTCCCCATACCCAAATGGGTTCAAGACCCTGACATCCGTACAGTTTAGAACGCCGGGTTCTCCCTATTAGTCTGGATTGTCCAGTAGCAGAGGGTCGGACCGGACTCGAGCCGGCGACCTTCTGTCCTTTCACTGCGTTCAAGGCCTTCGCTTCGCTCAGCACGTCCGCAGATGTCCTTACCAATTTTGCATCAACGCGGGCGTATCCGCGCGCGCACTGAAACATAAAAACGTTGTATAGTAGCGGCGGAGAATAGAAGCGCGCACGCTCTGCGTTATTTCCCGATTTTATCCGAATGTTTTTTCTTCTTTTGAACATTCTTTTTTTTCAACGAAGGCATACGCCAATCCCCAAAAGCAATACTTGCTATTGACTATAGCACACTGTGAAAGTTTTAAGACTTTCCATCAATCAGGCGCGCGCACAACTAGTTCAAGAATCAGAATAATTCTCTGATTTCTAAATTCTAATCAACCAAAGGTCTTAGAAATTCTAATTCCTCCCACAGCATAAAAATCTGGAATTTTAGAAAACTGAATTGCATTACCCTGATTGATAGATGTGCGAATGAGTGTCGTGGTTGAGTAGTGATTTTGTAACAGAGAGGCTTAAGAAAACAGAGAGGTTAGAAAGAAATTGCTGAGTGAGCTCGAAGAGCTCGTCAAGAATGGATATGGCACGATTATTAGAGCTACTTCTTCAACTGTTTTTCCTTGTGCTTTCTTCTTTTCTCTTCTCTTTCTTTCTTAGTCAACGGTTTCTTCTTAGCGCTACCCATGCTCATTACAATCATCACTCAGGAATAGTCGGATCAGTGAAATTAAGTCTTTGCACAAATACCGAAGAGGTTAGAAAGAGATTGGCTCTTGTGCGTACATAAAGGGCATATAAGCATCTGCTATACTATAAGAAGCGGGTTCTGATGCCGAAAACTAAAGCAATAATAACCATTCAGAACGTTGTTGCTTCTGCAACCTTGAACCAGAAGGTCGATTTGAACGCTGTTGTCAAGAGTTTTCCAGGTGTCGAGTATCGCCCAGAACAGTTTCCAGGGCTAGTGTTCAGGATTAAGAGACCGAAGACGGCCACGCTGATTTTCAACTCTGGTAAGATGGTGTGCACTGGAGCGAAATCGGAAAAGGAAGCATATAGAGCTGTTATGACAGTTGTTAAAGAGCTGAAGAAAGGCGGAATAATCATTATCAGCAAGCCCGGGTTTAAGGTTCAGAACATTGTTGCCTCCGCAAGCTTAGGCGGAAAGGTAGAGTTGGAACAGGCAGTGAGCAAGCTTGTAAAAACCATGTATGAGCCGGAGCAGTTTCCAGGATTGATCTACAGGATGGACGAGCCTAAAGTGGTCATATTGATATTCGCAAGCGGGAACCTTGTTTGCACTGGAGCGAAGAAAGAACAGGACGTTTATGACGCAGTGCACAAGCTTCACATAATACTGGAGGAACAAAACCTCATATTCTACGAATAAAACTTCATACGCCAATCGCGCGAGAGTTCAATAAAATCAGCGTACAGTTTTGTCAGTAACTATCAAGTGAAGTGCTATCTGGGGGAGTAACATCGCTCCCGACTCCCCCACGCTCCATGCAGTCGCTCCCCCACCGTCTCTAAGGAATGAGTATGGTGCTTTTTCCTGACGAGATCGTTTGGCTCTCGCCAAACTCCCACCGATCCGAGCAAGGCCGTTTGCCAGCGCGCACTTGCCCACCCGTAGAGCGCGCGCGCTTAAGTACTTGGCGAAACCATTTCTATAGGCAGAGAAGGGATGCTCATGAAAGACGTCGAGTTGAAAGTGGTCATTGAGCTCATGAAGAACAGCCACAGAAGTGACAGGGAACTGGCCAGAGCAGTTGGGGTGAGTCAGCCTACCCTTTCGAGAACCAGAAAAAAACTCGAAGACCATGGGATGATCAAGGAATACACGATTATTCCCGACTATCCACAGCTTGGCCTTACGCTCATGTCCATGACATTCACGAAGATGAAGGGGCCACTTTCAAATGAAATTCTTGAAGATCTGAAGAAACGGGCCAGAAACACCATAAGCGGATATCCTTCGGCATTAATACTTGGGAATACTGGAATGGGCTGCAACGCTGACTACGTGGCCATCGCCTTTCACAGGAACTATGAAGAATACAGTGAGTTCATGAGAGACATAAAAGAGTTCCCGAGTGTGAACATTGATGAAACCCGGAGCTTCATCGTCAACCTACTCGAGGAACAATTCCAGCCTCTATCCTTCTCTATAATGGCAGGATACTTGGCAAAGGCGAAGGAAAGCTCACAAACTGAACGGAAACGCCGGAATGTAGCATTGCAAGCGCGCGCTTAGCTAAACTCCAAACAATGCGAGCAAAGCCGTTTGCCAAAATCGATCGATTAGCAGATACAGAGCTCCCGTCACTATGCGAGATTCACAACATTTTTACACCATCTTCTCTAGTTATCCAAGAGGGAATTTGAAGATGGTTAATTGTCCAGAATGTGGGAAACCATTAAAAAAGAATACGCGCAAGGCTAAGTACTGCTGCGAAAACAGCGCTTGTTCCGTTATATTTGTTCGTCATCCTGACAAGCAATCTATAATGGAGATAACATACAAGGCCAGAGCTCGCTCTTGAGTGCGCCCTCTAACTCCGCTTCCATTTAACATGATTTCCTTTCACGAATCCATATAGGTGTCACCTAGAAACCTCACAGATTACCTTACTGCCATCAAACGCTCTGAAGACACGGAACAGACAGATTTGAATTATCTCTGTGTATAATCTAGTCGCTATAAGGGGATTTTTGTGGCAATTCAGAAACTAATTGAGGGGGAGTAACATCGCTCCCCCACCGTCTCTAAGGAATAGGACATAATATTCTCTACCGGCGCCGTTTGGCTCTCGCCAAACTCCCACCGATCCGAGCAAGGCCGTTTGCCATAATCGAAACCTGATAACGAAAGGTTTTTCGTCGAGTGCTCAGACATATGGCCAATCCACTCAAAATCTGTCAGCGCAGGGGACATCAAGCGGATGCCTCTGACATTTAAGCATGTCACAATTATAGTATAATTAGTCCGGGAATCTGAAATGACTGATGAAATCGAGTTTATCAGAGATCAGCTAAAGAGAAGAGGATTTCCACTGGAGAGCTATATTCAAGGATTGTTGGTGGATTCTGATTGGCATGTGCAACCCAACACATACTTTCTTGACAAAGAAACAAACAAGGGAAGAGAACTGGATTTGGAAGCGATATATGATAGCTTTCCTTCAAGTACATGGACAAAAATCATCATTAGACTTCTTATTCAGTGCAAGACATTACCCGGTAACGCATGGATTTTTTTCTCTCCGCCCAAAAAATCCGCGACGGCTGTCCTTATACATAAATCCGACATGACTGATTTCCTCAGAAGCCTCGACAAATGGGCACCTTTGGAGTTTTCGAGCTTTGACACCGCAATCTTTGGAAGCAAGGAAACGCACTTTGAAAAAAGAGAAGCACGTACAACTAACTACTGCGAAGTGATAATTGACAAAACCAAATCGAACAAACGAACAGACAACATATGGGAGAGTGCAGTGACATTAGTCAAAGCAATTTCCCAGGAATTGGACGAGTTTCAGTCTGATGCCAGAAGATATCTGATGGAAGATTTAGGATCATTCACGGAGTTTGATGAAAAACCCTTTGATGTGGCACACGTTTTCTTCCCCATAATCGTTTTCGAAGGAAAATTGTATACAGCAACGTTTCTTAACAATGATGTGAAACTGGAGAGGGCAAACTACCTTCAACTTCGTGTCGACTACGAGTCCGGTTACTATAAAAGGGATTGTGTCATTGACGTGATCACCCGTGATAGATTTCAAAGTTTCATAGTAGACATAATGAAGGATTCGGCCCTATTTAATGAACGAAGGCTTAGAATCAGCAAACGATACGAGCCAGTAGTTCGCGAGGCTGTCAAGGAGCTTTTCAGGAAAATGGGCAAAATGTGAGTCTTCTCCAACACATGGAGTGGTAGCCCGGGAGAGATTCGAACTCTCGTCAACGGCTCCAGAGGCCGTCATGTTTGACCACTGCACCACCGGGCTTCACAAACGATTAGCTGAAAACCTGCTTCCAGCGTTAAAAGGTTTATACGAGACTCTTATAAAAGATTGTGCACCAATGGACAAACCTGTTTATGAGATACCAGCTTCTGTCCCGCTTGTGGGCTGCATAGCCTTCGGCCTGATTGACAGAGGAACCAACCTCATCCAAGTCCGGCCAATCTCAACCTGTCCCCTTTCGTGCCGCTTCTGCTCCACAAACGCAGGACCAAAATCAAAAATTCGACAAACCGAATACGTCGTGCCACTCGACTACATCGTTGAGGAATTCAGAGAGGTTGCAGACTTCAAAGGCAGAAACCATATCGAAGCCCACATTGACACGGTCGGAGACCCCATCACCTACCCAAAGATCGCTGAGCTTGTCGCTGAACTAAGCCAGACAGAAGGTGTGGAAACGGTTTCCATGCAAACACACGGCTCAACACTGACCACCAAACTCATCGACAAACTTTCTGAAGCAGGACTGACCAGAATCAATCTGTCGATAGACGCGCTTGAACCAAGGCTGGCTAAAGAGTTGGCTGACACAGAATGGTACAATATCGAGAGAATTCTCGGACTGATGAAAAGCATCGCGTCAGACATAAGACTCGACTTGCTTGTGGCTCCGGTTTGGGTTCACGGCTTGAACGATGCAGAATTGCCAAAGATAATAAGCCAAGCAAAAAGCGTCGGCGCTGGGAAGACTTTTCCGCCTTTGGGGATTCAGAAGTACGAGAGGCACAAACGAGGCAGAAGACTCAAGAAGGCCAAATGGCTTTCATGGAGAGCCTTCTACGACCAACTGAGAACATGGGAAAGAGAATTCAACATCAAGCTCGTACTCAAGGCTGAAGACTTCGGAATCCATGAACGCCCCATGCTGCCAATTCACTACAGCAGATTCGAAAAGGTCAAGGTCAAAGTTGTTGGACCGGGCTGGCTGAAAAGAGAGAAGCTGGCTGTGACACAGAGTGGGGACAGAAGCTTAACGCTTATCAATGCTGAAGACATCCCTTTGGAAGCCAAGCTAAAGGCTAGGATCGTGGCTAACAAGCACAATATTCTGATCGCAGAGCCTATTTGACAACTAGGACCGGGCAAGACGCATGATGGATGACGCCGTCTGTCGTGCTTCCAAGAAGCAGCACTCTGATATGGCTCAAGCCCCTAGCACCTACCACTATCAAGCCAAAATCGCCTTCTTTCGCCGTCTTGATTATCTCGTGAACGGTGTGTCCCTCCTTCAACAGCGTTTCAACCTCAACCTTCGCGGCCTTTGCCTTGCTTGCACCATCCGACAGGATACGATTGCCAACATCACGGGCAGCTTCAGCAACCTTAGAAATCTCCACTGAAGTCATAAAAGGAGCCGAGGGCGGAGTCATGGCAGATGGTTCAGGTACTATGACAGGAGTCACGGACACATAATACACGTGAATTAAGGATAGCTTTCCATGAAATTCTTTTGCGATCTGAATCGCTACGTCCAAAGCTCTTGATGAGTGCTCAGAGCCATCTATTGGAACCAATATCTTCTCAAACAACTCAAGCACCGCCTCCATTACCTATTCTCGACTCACAAATATAACTCTTAAACGTATCTCAGAACAAGAAAGGGAAAGGAAGGCTACTTTTTCAGCCGTTGAAAGGCTCTTGCGAAGGTTTTGATCGTGCTTCCATACCTTGTTCCTAGCCGACCTAGCCTTCGTCTTTGCCTGACAGCAACTACTGCAGTCACTAGGCTCAGTATCACAAGCACCACCAGCAATGTGGTCGGAGGAAACTCTGTAACGATCGATGTGCCTTGTATCTGGATGACGTGAGTCGAATGTGAATAGGGCAGGTATATGAAGACGTACCCGTCATTCTCAGTCACGTTGAAAGACCCAGAAGTCAATGCAGTTCCGTTAACTGAAATCGTCCACTCTGAGGGCAAAGCGTACAATAGTTCTCTGGGGATTGTGACGTTGCAAAACCCTGTGCCTGCATCGCCTGCCACGTTGAAGCTTATGCTTTTGGTGCCTGCGTCAAATCCAAAGTCGCTGACTGTCGAGTTTGTGAATATGGGCACGTAGAATGTTCTCGAGACATAGTGTACTACTCCTTGGTAAGCTATCTTGAAGAGCAAATGCTTCAGACTGCTTATCGTAGCGTTTTGCCATATCATAGATTTGTAGTCTAAGCTCGTGGTGTCTGGTGTAGGCACGGTGCCCAATGAGCCAAGAAGCACTGTGTGTGTTCCATCAGACCCTCCCTTTATCGCGATTTTCAGCTTCTCGAATTGCCTTGGCGGATTCCACGGGTCGCTCGTCATCTCAAGCCACTTCAGGAGCTTGAATCTGACACGGTCTATTCCATCTTCAGTAGGGTGCACTATCAGTCCGTCAAACGCTATATTTTCCCAGTCTGTGCCTTGCCTGATTTCTGCCCTGAAGTTGCTGATGTCCACGACACTGATGTTTAGCATTCGTGTCTGCCAATTCATCATCCACGGAGAAGTCAGGTTCAGGTACTCTAAATAGCAGTCTTTAACGTAATTGAGTTGAGCCGTGAAGTTTCCTCTCGCAAGCCATCGTACGTCAAATTCGCCCGTGCCGTTTACGTACTTGGCAGTTGCATTGAGCGAGTCCAACGTGCAGTAGCTCGTGTTTACGCATGATTCCACCAAATCCCTCAGTAGCGGTGGGACAGCGTCAGGCAGGATTGGAAGAGTCTCACTCTTGAGTTGAGAAACGTTGGCAGTTAGCGAGGCGTCAAAATCTAGCCGTTGTCGAGCGCTTGAATAAGAGGCGTTTACACGCGCATTCTCGATGGCGAAGGCCGTGCTATTTCCAATTTTAAGCCAAGCTTCAGCCTGAGACCGGACTTCAAGAGGCACTGTCGGAGGCACAAGCTGCATAGCATTGTCCCAAAACGCCCAAACGTTGCTACTTAAGGTTAGGTCGATTGTCCCGATTTTTGAGCCATGATAGTAGTTTAGGGTCAGGGATGCATGATCAACTGAAGAGAATGCCGCGTCCACTGCAGCGTTGACGGCCCGTTGAGCTTCTTCTGGAGCCCCGCCGAAAAACATGTTAGCTAGGGTTTCCCCCACCAGGTCCGTGAAATTTCCATGGATGGTAGCGTTATAGTCCACTCTTGCACCTTCTGACGGAACAGATATCGGGGTTTTGGTCGTGTTGAGTCTTGTGCACTCAACAATCCCCCGAGTTCCGTTGTAGAGAGACTGGGGTCCTCGTCCTGGAAACGTGCTGTTGAAGTTGGATAGCATCTCTTCCAGAGATGTTTCATTAAGTGGCGTTCCGAAAAAGTCGCCGTATATCACGTTGACGTATCCTGTTACTTGGATTTCGGTTTTGTTTCCGCTGAAGTAAGCTATGACGTCGCCTAGTGGAAAGCCTGAGATCGTGTGGAAAGTTATGTTTCCATTTATCT
>Ga0315279_10001881_pt1 | contig 33294 bp, 30 predicted proteins | sample YL17G06_20_MG_FD_203694 | JGI IMG/M metagenome (GOLD analysis project Ga0315279, IMG submission 203694) | Sediment microbial communities from Yellowstone Lake, YNP, Wyoming, USA - YL17G06_20 | ecosystem: Environmental > Aquatic > Freshwater > Lake > Sediment | place: USA: Wyoming | collected...
CTCGAAGATCATGTCACAGCTGGAAGAACAGAAGCTGAAGATCTTGTCAGCTAACAAGGCTGAGCCGACTCTTGAAGATGTGTACATCAGTCTCGTTGGGCGAGGCTTGGAAGAAGCAGAGGCAACTACTGATGCGTGAGCAACTGGCGCTTAACCTGAAGGCAGCCTACGCGAGGCTGTGGGTCAGAGTCAAGGGTGGCAACCGAGAGCCAGAATGGCTTATCGCTGAACTAATTATTCCAGTAATAACGTTGAGTGCTTATATCTACTTGTACAAGATGGTGAAAGCCCCACCTGAATATGCGAGTTTCGTGATCATTGGTGGAACTATGCTGGCGTTTTGGTCGAACGTGCTGTGGAACATGTCCGCGCAGTTCTATTGGGAAAAGGAGACGGGAAATCTTGAAGTCTATTTTGTTGCACCCATCTCTAGAATGGCGATTCTGCTTGGTATGGCTTTGGGTGGAATGGTGAACACAACTTTGAGGGCAGCGGCGATTCTCGTGGCCGGAACGCTGATCTTTCAGGTTCCGATAGTGATGAATGAGCCTTTGACCGCGTTGCTGATTTTCTTCTTGACCATAGCTGCTCTCTACGCTTTGGGGATGATGTTTGCTTCGCTTTTCATGCTGTACGGGAGAGAGGCTTGGCACACGGCTAACCTTCTGCAGGAGCCTATTCAGTTTCTTTCAGGAACCTATTATCCTATGACCGGCACAGTCGTGCCCTTCATGGTTCAGCTCTTGTCTTCTCTGATACCTTTGACGTTCGGCTTGGACGGTATAAGGAGGGTGGCCATTCTAGGTCAGGGAATAACAGATGTCTGGATGAACATCGTTGCTCTCGTCATTTTCATATTGATCCTGTTGCCTTTGGCGAAGTTTGCCCTTAACTACATGGAGAACTTGGGCAAGAAAGAAGGGAGGTTGACGTTAAGGTGGCAGTAAACGCGATTCTGAGAACGGTGAAGCAGGCGGTTTGGCTTGGCTGGAAGGTCGAGACGAACTGGGCTGACCCGATTGTCTTTGCCATCTACTATTTGGTTAGACCAATCGCTGGCTTGCTAATTGTGGGTTTCATGTTTCTCGTCGGAAGCGCTGTGGCCACCTCTGGAACCCTTGACCCTAATCTCTTCGCGTTCATGTTCATTGGGAACAGTTTCTTCATCTACGTGTCTCAGGTCATGATGACTATGACCATGCTGATACATGAGGACAGAGCACACTACGAAGTGCTGAAACACATCTACTTGACACCAGGATCGCTGTCATGGTACATCGTCGGAAGAGCCTTGAACGGCGTGATGAACGCCTCCATATCGCTGCTTCTTACATTAGGGTTTGGCGTGGCGATTTTTCAAGGCTTGCTACATGTACCCGTAGCCATTAACTGGCTGAGCATAGATTGGGGGTTGCTTGGTTTGAGCCTGCTTTTAGGAATCATATGTTTCATGGCGATGGGCTTCATCTTGTGCGGAATAAACATCATGACGTCCAAGGTTCAGTTCATGCTGACCGAATACGTGTCGGGGATACTTTTCCTGTTCGGCGGCGTCGTGTTCCTGCCAGAAATCCTACCTTCTTGGGGACAGGCCATTTCGAATGCCTTGCCGATAACGTACTTCCTGAGGATCATAAGAACGGCGATTCTGCACCAGACGGGTTTCGACGTTCAGACCGACTTGCTCTACTTGGTTGTGACGATGATTGCCACGATCATCGTTGGAGTGCTAGTGTTTCGGGTTGCCATGTACAAGGCCAGAAGAGACGGCCTGATTGACAAGAAAGAGGAGTACTAGCCGCCGCTCACTATGGGCAGCAGAACAACGTGGTCGTTGTTTTTGAGTTTGGTTTCCAGCCCCTTGAGCTGATTGAGCAGATAGCCATTCACAGTGATGATGTAGTTTGGTTTCACATCAGTGCCTTTGGGTTCGTAGATGGCTTTTTTGAAGGGTTCGCCGTACTGTTTGGTGAGCATGTTGAGGAGGTCTGTGATGGTGGAGTCATCTCTCACTTTGAGTTCTTCTTCTCTGGTGTTCCTGGTTATGTTCTTGATGTGCCCGAGGTATTCGACCTTGACCTTCACATCTTGCACCATTTTGTAATTATTGTTCAGGTCGAAGTAATAGTTTCCGTTTAGTGAAACATGGCATAGATGATTGGCTCCTTGCGTCGGAGTGTATTTATTCATCAAAATTCATTTTTGGGTTTGATGTGTTACAAGATTTTTATAGTTGCTCATTACTCCTAGCTTGTGAATGTCATGTTCGATCCTGAAAAGTTTATAGAGCAAACGGTCAAAGAGCTGAAGGACAGGATAAAGGGTAAAGCGATTATTGGAGTCTCTGGTGGGGTTGATTCCACAACTGCGGCAATCTTGGTGACCAGGGCTATCGGAGAGAACTTGCGGTGTGTTCTGGTAGATACTGGCTACATGAGGAAGAACGAGATAGAGAACAACGAGGAGATGCTGAAGAAGCTGAGTTTGAATGTTCTTGTTGTGGATGCTAAGGAACGTTTCTATGCAAAACTTAAGGGTGTTGTTGATCCTGAACAGAAGAGGAAAATTATCGGTGAGTTATTTATCAGGGTTTTTGAGGAAGTAGCTCAGAAGGAGAATGCGGGGTTTTTTGTTCAAGGGACGATTGCTCCGGATTGGATTGAGAGTGGCGGTGGACTTAGGGACAGAATTAAGTCTCATCATAATGTTGGGGGTTTGCCTGAAAAAATTGAGTTTGAGATTGTTGAGCCTCTTCGAGATTTGTACAAGGATGAGGTGAGGATTGTTGGGAAAGCGTTGGGTTTGCCCGAGGAGCTTTATGGACGGCAGCCGTTTCCTGGTCCTGGCTTGGCTGTGAGAATTGTCGGTGAAGCCAATCTCGACAACGTTACAGTTGTCAGGGAAGCTTGCGCCATCGTTGAGGAAGAAATCGAGAAGGCCGTGACGGATGGAGTGATGAAACGACCCTGGCAGTATTTCGCTGTGCTTTTGCCCTGCAAGGCTGTAGGTGTTCATGGCGATGTTCGGGCTTATGGCTATATTGTGGTGGTTCGTGCTGTTGAAAGCCTTGATGGGATGAGCGCTGCGTACTCGAAGATTCCGCACTTAGTGCTGGAGCGAATATCTGTTAGGATCACGAATACTTTGAAGGATGATGTGAGCCGTGTCGTGTTTGACATAACGAATAAGCCGCCGGGGACGATTGAGTATGAGTAGACCAGTTAAGGTTTATGTCGTTGATAATGGTGGACAGTGGACTCACAGGATCTGGAGAGTTGTTAGAGAGATGGGTTGCGATACCAAGATTATTCCTAATACTACGCTTGTTGGTGAGATTGATGCTGATGCTTTGATACTGAGTGGCGGAGCGCCACGTGTTGTCTGGGAATCTCCTAAACTGGGTAATTGTACTGATTATTTTGACCATTTTGATGGGCCTATTCTTGGTGAATGTGTGGGTATGCAGTTGATGGCCATCCATTTTGGTGGCAGTGCTGGACCTGCGGAAGTTCCGGAATATGGATTGTCTAGATTAAGAGTCATCGAAGAGGATGATTTGTTCAAGGGGTTGCCGAAAGAGTTTCTAGTCTGGGAGTCACACAACGACGAAGTCAAAACAGCTCCCAACTTTAATGTGCTTGCTATGTCGGAGAATTGTAGGATTCAGGCTGTGAAGCATTGGGACAAGTCGCTCTACGGGGTTCAATTTCATCCGGAAGTGAATGACACCGAGCATGGCTCGAAGATTCTAGCAAACTTTGTCCGCGCAATAGAGAGCAAAAAAGGAAAATAGACTGAGTATTTTCATTTTGACGAGTTAGGCTTTTATCATTGTTAGAAGCATTTTGAATCTTTTTGTTGCTTTGAGTGCGTGTGGTTTATTGGCTGGCATTATTATCATTTCTCCTTCTTTCAGGTAGTGCATTTTGTCTTGGATGGTTATTTCGGCTTCGCCGTCGATGATTTGGACTAGTGCGTCGTAGGGTGCGGTATGTTCGCTTAGTCCTTGTTGTTCGTCGAACGCGAAAAGGGTCACTGTTCCTGCTTTCTTGTCGATGAGTGTTCTGCTGACGACTGATTCTTCCTGATAATCGATCAGATCAGTCAGTTTTGCGGCTTGTGTTGGGAGCTTATTGCTTTTTTCCATACTCGTCACTTCTCAATATACAACACGACACTGACTATTCAGCACTCTTCAACTTTATCTGTTTTTGTGAAAATGCATGGATCGTTCGGCGTGGGGCATTCCATAGCCGGATGGTGCAAACACTTTCTCTTTCTTGTTTCTTTTCTATTGGTCATTGTCTGGCACTTCGCTTTGTTATTATAATGTTTCTTTGCCTCAACCCAGAAACGTATTTATAATGTAATCCACAGCCTCTATATATTCTACAAGTCAGGTGTTGCAGATGTTCATCGGTATGGATCATGTGGGTGTGGCTGTGAAGAACTTGGATGAGGCTATCAGGGTATACCGTGACGCGCTGGGCTTCAAACTGGAGAGCATCCACGTTCTGAATGAGCGCAAGGTCAAAGTAGCATTCTTATCCAGCGGTGGAGAAACCGATATTGAACTTCTAGAACCGCTCAGCAACGACAGCACAATTGCCAAGTTCCTTGAAACACGAGGAGAAGGAATCCACCATTTTGCAATGAAGGTTGATGACGTCGAGGTGGCACTTGAGGATTTCAAGAAGAAAGGCGTGACACTGATTGACGAAAAACCCAAGGCGGGAGCAGAAGGAAAGAAAATCGCTTTCGTCCACCCCAAGAGCACTCGCGGGGTTCTCTTGGAGTTGGTTCAAGAGCCATAGCTGGCAGATTGGGTGTGTCAACGAAGATAAACGCTGACAGGCTTCAAGAAGACCTTCACACCAAACGCTTTGGCAAAATGATCTTTTTCAAGCGTGAAGTTGATTCGACAAATGAGTGGGCGAAGGAACTAGCTAAACATGGTTTGGAAGAAGGAACAGTTGTTGTTGCGGAGACTCAAACGAGTGGGCGCGGGAGGCTGAGCCGTGAATGGTTTTCTCCTAGAGGTGGTTTATGGTTTTCCGTCATTCTTCGACCGAAGATTCGGGCTGCTCAGGCGGTTCGACTTGTTTTCGTGGCTGGGTTGTCCGTTACCGAGGTTTTACATGAGAAGTACGGTCTGGAAATTGAAACCAAATGGCCTAACGATGTGCTTGTGAATGGAAAGAAGATTTGTGGCATACTTACGGAAATGAACACAACTGGAGAAAAGATCAATTTTGTCGTGGTAGGAATAGGGGTCAACGCGAATTTTGTTGTGGGGGATTTTCTTCCGGCACAATTGCAGGGATCTGCGACTTCTCTGAAGGATGAGCTTGGGCGCAAGGTCCTGTTTGAGGATTTGCTCGGGACGATGCTTGAAAAGCTTGAAACTGAATATGACTCATTCATGTCAGGAGAATACTCGAGTTTGCTAGACAAATGGAAGAGCTATGCCAAGTTTCTAGGTCGTAGGGTGGAGATCGCAAGCGAGAATAAGGTGTTCAATGGTTTGGCGCTTGACGTCGATCGCGACGGAGCATTGATCCTCAAACTTGAAGACGGGATGATCAAACACGTCTTTGCTGGAGATTTTTCCGTCCGAACGAACTGATGTCTTTCTGTTTTCGCAGATGTCATTTCTGCCCCAAGCTCCGTTCAAACAGGACTTGCAAACCTCATAGAAAATTATAAAGGCTCAATGCTCTGAGTTAATACCGAAATATTGGAGATGTAGAAATTGAAGAAAAGAAAAGTATTCTTAGTTTCATGTCTTCTGCTGATTTTCACTGAAATCTTTGGCTTATCAATCGCTCCTTCTTAACGCGCGCTACTGGCAATCCAGAATGAGGAAAGAGTGTTCTCTCCCTCTTTTTGTGTGGTTTAGCCGAGACGTCTTCAACAACAACATTACCTAGACTTCGCGCGCGTCGATAGCAAACTTTAAGTGATCTGTGTGAAAGACTACTCTTACCTATTTGGAATTGGAAGTGAAAAATTGCCAAAACGAAAACTGATTGCGAACTTGATCCTTATGATCTTGCTCAGTGCTGCGATTAACGTTTCGGTGCTAGCTCTTCATAGTTCGTCGAAAACGGTTTTTTCGGGTATAGTCTACGCTTCGCCTATGATTCCGGTTGAAGGAGCATCAGTCACGGCTTCAGGGTCTGAGGGTTATGGATTTGCTTTGACTGATTCCTCGGGACATTATAGCATTGATGAAGGTCTGATGACTGGTAATTACACTGTAGAGGTTTCTGCTGATGGCTATTTGGACGCGATAGTCGAGGACGTTGCAGTCACGGGGGGACTTGAAACCTCCAACGTTAATTTTGTGCTGGGTGTCTCGGGAGCCATTTCGGGAAAGGTGACTGACGCCATTTCAAGTCTGCCATTGGCGGGTGTTATCGTCGAAGTGCAAAACGCTACGGGCAGCGGAACATCGGAATCAGCATTCACAGATGCAAATGGAGATTATCTTGTGAAAACGAATCTTGCGACAGGAACATATAACGTGACGACTTTTTCAACGGGGCACATTGCGAAAGCTGTAGGTGGAATTGCAGTCACGGCTGGTATAGAGACTAAGAATGTTGATCTGACTCTTGAGAAATCGGGGACTATATTTGGAACAGTAACAGACTCTGTCTCGAGTGCACCTTTGGCGAGCATTAGTATTTGGGCGTCTGCAGCTGGAGGAATATTTGGTGGATATGCAATTACAAACGCAAGCGGACAATATAGCATGAATACGAATCTGGCAACAGGGACCTACAATGTTAGTGCTTTGTACCCAGAAGGCCACGTATCTAAAACGATCTCGGGAATTATGGTGACGGCTGGCGCCGAGACTGCGGCGAATCTGACTCTTGATCCATCTGGCATAATCTCTGGAAGAGTCACTGAAAGTTCAGGTGGCCAACCTGTTGCAGAAGCAAATGTTGCTGCGTATTCAGGAGGTTTTGGCTACTTTGGTTCTGCGGAGACTAATGCAACTGGCTATTACATGATGTCCAGTGGTTTGGGAACGGAAACATACACTGTCATGGCATATTTCGGATCAGCGTACAATATGACTGCAGGTGTGAGTGTCGTTGCAGGCTCAGAAACTTCAAATGTAGATTTCATGTTGGATATTACTCCTTCTGGAACAATAACTGGCAGGGTTACAAACTCAACAGGTTCTCCGATTCAATTTGCGTCGGTTCATGCTGAAGGTCCATATGGTTCGGGAGACGCCTCAACTGACAGCAATGGCGACTATACAATCTCCAGTGGTTTGGGAACAGGAACATACACCGTGAACGCGTCTGCAACCGGATACTCAATGATGAGCGTGAGCGATGTAAACGTCATTGTTGACCAAGTGACTCCAGACGTCAACTTCCAACTATCTACTATGCCGTCAGGAAGGATTTCTGGCAGAGTTGAAGCAGAATCCCCTGCCATACCTGAGCTTCAGCAGCCGATCCTTGTCTTTCTCGTGACAACATCTCTCATTGCAGTCGCATTTGCAAAATTCCACAGCGCAAGGACAAAACGCACTGAACTATTCTGAAAGATGACGCCCGCGCAATATTCCAACTCCGATTTTTTTCTCTTTTTGACTGCAGCGCGCGCTGGCGAGTTTCTATTTGATAGTCGCTGAGATGCTAGGGATAGAACCGTGAGTTTCCGAGCGCGTTTTCGTTGTGTTCTAAGCTGTGATGCATTGCTCTTTTAGGTATGTGTTTGGGTCTAGTTTCCATTGTTTGATGTTGAATCCTCCTCTGGTTTGGGCTAGTTCGCGTATATATTGTCCTGCCTCAGGGTTTCGCCACCAAGTTTCGCCGTAGCCTTTGGCTAGTCGTTCTTTTATGGTTGCAACTCTGACAGTGGCCATTATGTAGCTTGGGCTGTAGAGGTCGTAGTTGGGCATGACGTGGTGGAGCAGCCAATAGTTTCCGGGTGTTTCTATGAAGAAACGTTTCGTGAGTTGTTGCCATCTTTTTGCTGCTTGGTCTATCGTGTAGTCTTTTTTCCAGAATTCACTTTTCATGATGCTGTTGGCGGCGTAGAAAGTTAGGAAGGTGAGGTTCATGAACCTGACTCGGTTGACAATTTCCTGGGCAGATGTTTTATCCAGCTTCAGATCTTGAGTGAGGAAGAGCGGGTTTTCTGTTATGCTCTGTATGAGAATGCTGAAGGTTTCGGCCACGCTCATGGGCACGATGTACCGCTTCCACACTGAATCATTTGGATCAGCGCTTGTTTCGTGGATGCCATGGCCAAACTCGTGGAACACGCTGCCAAAGTCTTCGAAGGGTGAGACTTTTCTGTAGAGTATTCTTACGTCGTTTGGAACTTGGATGCCCCAACATGAAGCAGATGGACTTTTGTTAGGTCGGTCTTCAGCGTCCACTTTAATCGTTGAGAGGTCGAAGCCAAGCTCTTTCAGAGTGCGTGTGATTTCTGCAAGCGGGTTCTTGGTCTTGAGGTATTTGTCGAGTGGTTTGTAGATGCGTCCGCGCCAAGTGTAGAAATCATCATAGTATTCTGTTTTGGACTTGTGCAGAACTTCGGGCGCATAGTGCTCTGTCGCTGCAAGAAAGTTATGTTTGGCGCCGTCTCCTAGCTTTTCGAGAAGGCTGATTAATTCTTCATACGTTATTTTTTCATGTTCGAGATAGCTGTCTAGAGGCGTTAGTCCATAGCGGCTATGGACCTGCCGTGAGATGTTCATGCGCTTTTCAACGAGATGAGCGATTGTGGGCGCTTTGGCTATGAATTCGTCGAAGACCTCCTTACGTTTGTGTGGGTCATCGGTTTGAGAATTGAATTGTCGCCAGTTGCCCCAGTTAACCTTCTTACCACCGAGAGTGTGTTTGTCTGTGGAGATCTTCTCCATTCGCTGATCGTGAAAGTCAAGTTCGACTTCGAGCCTTTCGGCTGCGGCGATTGTTCCTATGCTTTCAAGGTACATGCTTCTTGGCTCAGTGAACTTTGCTAGGAATTCTTTGCTAATTTCAGTCAGTTCTTGCGAAAGTTTCTTCATCAGTTCTCGGTCGTAGGGTAAACCTGCATCCTGATTGTAATACTGCTCAGAAAGCTGACTGTTTAACTTCTCAAAACGGTGGGCAAGTTGTTCAAGGGACAAGGTGGATCACTCTCCTTTTGTGAAGACTGAATGTGCTGCCATGCGGTTATATGATTTTGTGTTAGGTTGAGGTGGGGTTGGATCTAGAAAGTCGAAGCTTCTTCCACATGTTCTAAATACTCCTTTAAAGCAATAGTACGCCAAAAAACGAGGCACGAAAATGACTCCCATTAAAGAGCCTTCAGTTGACGAGAAAGTCAAGCGGCTAAAAGAATTAAGCGAAGAAGCCAAGCTGGGTGGAGGGCAGAAACGAATTGAAGACCAACACGCCAAGGGCAAGCTTACAGCCCGAGAACGCATCGAGCTTCTGCTTGACCAAGGAAGTTTTAATGAGCTTGATAGGTTTGTGGTTCATCAATGCACAGAGTTCGGCATTGGTGACAAGAAAATTGCTGGTGACGGTGTTGTTACAGGTTATGGCACTGTAGATGGTAGACTTGTTTATGTTTTCTCTCAGGACTTTACTGTTTTTGGCGGTTCGCTTGGTGAGATGTTTGCAAAGAAGGTTTGCAAGCTTATGGATTTGGCTTTGAAGACTGGTGCTCCTGTTATCGGTTTGAATGATAGTGGGGGTGCTCGTATTCAGGAAGGCGTTGCGAGTCTTGCGGGTTATGGCGACATCTTCTTCCGCAACGTCATAAGCTCGGGCGTCGTCCCACAGATAAGCGCAGTTATGGGTCCTTGCGCGGGTGGAGCCGTCTATTCTCCGGCTCTGACGGACTTCATAATCATGGTTGACAAGACAAGCCACATGTTCATAACAGGCCCAGACGTCGTCAAAGCCGCGCTTGGACAAGAGGTGACCTTTGAAGAGCTTGGCGGAGCCATGGTTCACTCTCAAACTAGCGGCGTTGCTCACTTCATAGCCAAAGACGAGCAACAATGCATCCAGCTAATAAGGAAGCTGCTTAGTTACTTGCCGAGCAACTACCTCGAAGACCCGCCAGCTGTAGAGCCTACAGATGACCCTAATCGTATAGACCCAACAATAGCGCATGTTTTGCCCGATGACCCAGACAAGCCCTATGACGTCAAAGAAGTCATAGCTCGCGTGGCTGACAATGGAGAATTCTTCGAAATTCAACCGCTGTGGGCGCAGAACATTGTTGTAGGTTTCGCACGCTTGAACGGTAAGGTTATTGGTATAGTAGCCAATCAACCCGCACGCTACGCGGGTGCATTGGACATAGATAGTAGCATGAAAGCTGGCAGGTTCATACGCTTCTGCGATTGCTTCAACATACCAATCATTACCTTCGTGGATGTCCCAGGATTCTTGCCAGGTATCGAGCAGGAGCATGACGGCATAATCAAACACGGCAGCAAGCTGCTTTATGCTTATTGTGAGGCAACCGTGCCCAAAATCACTGTCATCCTCAGAAAAGACTACGGTGGGGCCTACGACGTCATGGGTTCCAAACACAGTGGAGCAGACATCAACTACGCATGGCCCACAGCCGAAATCGCTGTCATGGGCCCGCATGGAGCCATAAACATCATATTCCGCAAAGAAATAGCTGAAGCCAAAGATTCTAAACAGAAACACACCGAGCTAGTGGCTGAATACCGCCAGAAATTCGCCAGCCCGTATATTGCTGCGCAGAAGGGCTACATAGATGAAGTAATAGATCCAGCTCAAACCCGACCGAAACTGATCAGCGCTCTCGAAAGCTTAACTACAAAAAGAGAACAAAGGCCAACAAGAAAACATTCAAACGTGCCACTGTAAATCGCACGGTTTTCGATGCACTAGTTTTATAAACTGAAAAAGGCAGAAGCATACAGTTGTTGATACGCAAGAAAAGGTGTTTGTATTTGAATCCTTTGAAATGGCCAATAAGCTGCATGGCAGGCGTCGCGGTCATAGTTTTTTATTGCGTCTTTACTTTCACGTCGTGGGCGCTGTATCCAACATCGTATAATCCTGTCGCCAACTGGCTGAGCGATCTGGGCAATTCAATCCTCAATCCAAAAGGTGCAATCATCTATAATGTAGGATGCGTTGTCACGGGAATCGCACTCTTCCCGTTTTTCATAGGTCTTTACAAGTGGCACATGAATGAAAACTGGAGAAAGATATCGCTCATCATTACTCAGGTCGTGGGCGTTCTTGCCGCGTTCTCATTGATCATGATTGGCGTTTTTTCAGAAGACTTTTCAGAAGCACATAGCACATGGTCCTCGATTTTCTTTCTGCTCAACCTCGTAGTTCTTGTTCTGCTGGGCATAACCCTGTTCACTCACCCCAAATATATCAAACCCATCGCTTACTACGGCTTCGCAGTGGCTGCAATCAACTTGCTCTTCGTGCTAGTATACAGCACTCCAATACTCGAATGGTTCACCGTTTTTACCGCTCTAGGCTACGTTGGACTGCTCGTATTCAACATGCTTAAAGAGGAACCCACATCACAAGAAGCACGAAATGTATAAAACAATCTAATCAAGCACTGTCTTGACCCCAAGCTTCATGCCTCGACTAGCTCTGACTCAGTCTCTGCTTATCGGATAAGACTTCAACTGCTTATTTTCAAACTTGCGCTATTTATTACAAATATGAACTTTAAGTACAACGCATAAAACTGGCAAGCATCAGTAAGACTACTTGGAAAACCAAAAAAATTAAATCACGTAACCTGAAAACTTGGCTATTACGTGGTGAATGATGGACGCATCGAAAATAAGAAGGTTCTTCGCTACATTGCATCACATGCTCATGGGTCTGCACAACGCCCTCTTTGCCTTCATATTGAGCTTCTTCGAAAGCGTAAACAGGAAAATACGGTCAAAGCTTCCCTTCTGGCGGTTGGAGGAAGAAACTTCTGAGCATGTTCATATGGCGGTTGAAGTGTTCGAGTTTATCGTCTTGCCATTTAGCATCATCTATCTTTTCGGGAACCTTTTCTTCTTGAAGGAAAACGCGTTTGACTCAATGCTATGGGGGATACTGATCTTCTTCTACAGCAATTTTCTTCCGGATCTAACCTGCATTTACCGAAAAGAGAAGGACAAGAAAAGAATCAGAGATTTGCCTTGGTACAAGAAATACGCTATCCTGCTTTTTGCTCCACTATTCGTGCTACTTCTTTTTTCGAACGTCCACCTCAGTTGGAAAACTACGGAAAACTTTCACAACTTCAAGTCTCTCGGTATCTACGGAGGCTTTCTATTATTGTGGGGGTTTCTCGTCTTCGGAGGCTTCCCCATCTCGTTAGGACAGATGACCGAAATGCTGGTTTTGCCGCTCTATGGCGCAATTGGGTATTTGGCTCACCTCAAGGTTGACAAAATACTATGACTACAGAGGAACGCTCCCACTTAGCAACGAAAAAAAATCGAGTGTGGCTGGTTCGAGAAGAAACCAGTTAAGTCCAGCAACTTCAGCAAAGCTGTAAACGCATCCAAGCAGGAACTCATTGGAATCACATTAACCTCTCCTTCGCCGAAGAGCAAGGAGATAAACACCTTTCAAACTCAACCGCTTGAGAACGACCTCAAGCAATTCATGGCAATCGAAATAGCACGCCACAACGCGTACAGATAAACAACCAGCCGCCCATCTTCCCAATTTTCTTCTTTTCTTTATTTTAAGAGCATAAACAGTACCAGTTTCCAGCTAGTCAGAAGGTAAATATTATGGACATAAAGAATTCTCAGAGGCTACAGCATGTCGATAAGAAATTGATCGGAATCTGTGGAACACATGACAGAGAACGAGCTGTAGGAGACATCATCATTCAGTGCTGGATGCAAATCCCACCCCGCCCGTTGCAAGCAAATTCCATTTTCTAAGAAACGTGTACAAATTGCATGGTTAAGATGGACAATGTAAAGGCACAAACGTTAATACTTCTTTCCTTTGCTCAAGCTTCTCACGGTGGAACATTTGGACATTGCCAAGGGTGAACGTGCACGGAGTTTTCCTGAGGTTATAACACTCTTGCCGGAAGCTGACATGCAGTTTGAAGGCATCAGAGCGTGGGTCTTACAAGGCGAGAAGCATCAGCTAGTCTTCTTCGAGATGGAGCCTTCTGCACATGTGCCAGAGCACAGCCATGACTATCCTCAATGGGGAATCAGGATAGAAGGAAAAATGAAACTAGTCATCGACGGTAAGCCGAGAATCTGTGAAAAAGGCGACGAATACGTCATTCCTGCCAAAGCAAAACACTATGCAACATTCTTGAGCAAATCCAGAGTGATTGATCTTTTCTCCGAAAAAAGCAGGTATAGGCTTAAATCTACCAAATAATCAGCTCCACTCAACGTTGGGTTCAAACTCGTTCAGCAAGGACATAGGGTCAAAACAAAACCCTAACCGTCACCTAAATCGATTAATACTGCTTCACTCACCCTTTCTACTCTCAAGTTCAAACCATATATAGGGGATCAAAATCGCTTTGACACGCAAGCCTGTTCGCATAACAGACACGACTTTCCGAGACGCACACCAGAGCTTGATGGCTACGCGCATGAGCACAGAAACCATGCTCAAAATAGCCGGAAAAATGGACCAAGTCGGCTTCTTCAGCCTCGAAGCTTGGGGCGGAGCCACGTTCGACGTAGCCATACGCTTCCTGAACGAAGACCCGTGGGAACGCATCCGCCAACTAAAGCTTCAAGTCAAGAGAACACCCCTCCAAATGCTTCTCAGAGGACAGAATGTTGTCGGCTACCGAAACTACCCAGATGACGTTCTCATCAAATTCGTCGAAAAAGCGGCAGAAAACGGCATAGACATCTTCCGCATCTTCGATGCCCTAAACGACCTACGCAACATGGAAGTCGCCATCAAAACTGTCAAGAAATGCGGCAAACACGCACAGGGCACGATAAGCTACACCATCAGCCCAGTTCATACGGTTGAGCACTTCGTCGAGTTCGCCAAAGAACTAGCCAGCCTCGACTGCGATAGCATCTGCATCAAAGACATGGCAGGAATGCTCGCACCCCAACCAGCCTACGAACTCATAACCGCGCTAAAGAAAGAAGTAGGATTGCCAGTTCATTTGCACAGTCACAGCACGAGCGGTATGGTTATGATGACCTACTTGCGCTCGTGTGAGGCGGGCGTGGACATACTTGACACGGCCTTCTCGCCACTTGCAGGAGGCACCAGCCAACCTCCAGTTGAGCCCATCGTGTACGCACTGAAAGACACGCCCTACGACACAGGATTAGACCTAGAACTTCTAAATGAAATAGCCCAATACTTCCGCGAACTACGCGAAAAATACTACGATCAACTGAAACTCATAGATCCCAAGGCCGAACGAGTCGACGCCTCTATAATAGTTCATCAAATTCCAGGAGGAATGTTCAGCAACCTGCTTTCGCAGTTGCGCGAACAAAAAGCCCTCGACAGACTAGCCGAAGTTTTAGAAGAAGTGCCAAAAGTAAGAAAAGAGCTGGGTTACCCGCCTTTGGTGACACCGACAAGCCAGCTTGTAGGCATCCAAGCCGTCATGAACGTGATCTCAGGCAAACGCTACAGCATCGTGCCAAAAGAAATCAAAGACTATGTTAAAGGTTTGTACGGAAAACCGCCGGGTCCGATTGATCCGAAGATAAAGAAGAAAATAATCGGCGACGAACAACCCATAACTGTTCGCCCAGCCGACCTGCTGGAACCCGCGCTCGATAAAATCCCTGATAGTGTTAAATCTTACATCGAAACCGAAGAGGATAAAATCACATACGCACTGTTCCCACAGCCAGCAGTAGAATTCTTCAAGAAACGAAAGCTCAAAAGAGAGGAAGACAAACCAAGCATCCCACCCGAAAGATTGACGGAACTCGAAGAAGTCGCCGCATTATCTGTAACAGTTGCAGCCTACCTCACAAACTCAAACGGAGCCAAAGCCCTAACCATAACAACTGCTAGACCGAAAGGTGCGTTATCGCCATGGGTACTCGCAGGACGACAGACCATGGCCGAACGAGGTGTCTAATGTGCCAAGCTACGAAACACAAGTAGATGGCAAGCCACACAAAATCGAGCTGACTAAAACAACACCAAGCACCTTCACAGCCAAAATAGACGACAAGACTCACAAAATAGAACTAGAAAGTGATAGACTCAACACAGAAAATGCTTTCATCATAAAAATAGACGACAAAACCTACAAAATAGAACTATCCAAGTTCGAGCAAGAAAAAACTGTCCCAATCAAGGTTGAAGAAGCCACGTTCAAAGTAGAGGTCAGGACATCTAGCCGAAAACAAGCATTAACAAGTTTTGAACCGACACCACAGGCAACAACAAGAAAAGCCATGTCATCCAAGCAAATTGCAGTGGAAGGCGCTGTAACCGCGCCAATGACCGGGAAAATAGTATCAGTCAAAGTCAAAAGAGGCGACTCAGTCAAAGCCAACCAAGTCCTATGCAGCATTGAAGCCATGAAAATGGAAAACGAAATCACTACGCCAAAGGCTGGGACTGTACAAGAAGTAAACGTCCAAGACGGCCAGCCGGTAAACGAAGGCGAAACTCTCTTCATAATCGCTTAGAAAATGGAAGGCGGCTTATACTCGCCGAACACTTCGCGCAAAGTACCGCAGACCTCGCCCAGTGTGGCGTACTCTTTCACGGCTTCAAGTATGAAGGGCATCAGGTTCGTGTTTTCCTTTTCTGCAGCTCCGCGCAACTTGTTCAATGCTTCGTCCGCTTTTGTTTGATTTCTTTCCCGTTTGATTTTCTTCAGTTTTTCTCCAAGTTTCTTCTCGATCATCGGATCAACATGGTGAAGCTTCATTGGAACCTCTTCTTCGCTCAGGAAGTCGTTCACGCCTACGATGATGCGTTTTTTGGCTTCGATTTCCTTCTGGAATCGATAGGCGCTTTCTGTGATCTCGCGTTGCATGAAACCCTTCTCGATGGCTGCAACTGCTCCGCCCATGTCGTCAATCCGTTTAATGTACTTCTCTGCTCTTTCCTCAATTTCGTCCGTCAAATACTCAAGGTAATATGAGCCTCCTAGTGGGTCAACGATATCTACGACGCTGCTTTCATGAGCGACTATCTGCTGCGTCCGAAGGGCAACCGTAACCGCTTGTTCACTTGGCAGAGCGTAAGCCTCGTCGAAGGAGTTCGTGTGCAACGATTGAGTGCCTCCAAGCACTGCCATCAATGCTTGCAAAGCCACGCGAACAACATTGTTGTAAGGTTGCTGAGCGGTGAGTGAAACGCCTGAAGTCTGGGTGTGGAACCTGAGCATCCAAGAGTTGGGGTTTTTGGCTCCGAAGTGTTCGCGCATGGTTTTGGCCCATAGTCGTCGGGCTGCTCTGAATTTGGCGATTTCTTCGAAGAAGTTGTTATGTGCTGCGAAGAAGAAAGACAGTCTTCCTGCGAATTTGTCCAAGTCTAATCCTCTGTCCACGGCTGCTTGGACGTAGGCGATGGCGTTTGCGAAAGTGAAGGCAACCTCTTGAACTGCTGTGGAGCCTGCTTCGCGGATGTGGTAGCCGCTTATGCTGATGGTGTTCCAGCTTGACATGTTCTGGCTGCAGTACTCGAAAATGTCTGTTATCATTCGCATTGAGGGTTTGGGCGGGAAAATGTACATGCCTCTAGCCACATATTCTTTTAGGACATCGTTTTGGACAGTTCCGCCGAGTATGGCCGAGTTTACTTCTTGCTTTTGTGCGACGGCTATGTACATGGCGAGAAGAACATTGGCGGGTGCGTTTATGGTCATGCTGGTTGTGACTTTGTTGAGTGGGATGCCGTCGAAGAGGGTTTCCATGTCTCGCAATGAAGAGACGCTGACGCCTACTTTGCCTACTTCGCCCAAAGCCATTGGGTGGTCGCAGTCGTAGCCTACTTGTGTTGGGAAGTCGAAGGCTACGCTTAGGCCTGTTTGTCCGTGTTGGAGGAGGTATTTGAAGCGTTGATTTGTTTGTTCGGCTGTGCCGAAGCCAGCGTATTGACGCATTGTCCACAGTCGTGCGCGGTACATGGTTGGATAAACGCCGCGAGTGTAAGGGTATTCGCCTGGAAAGCCCAAATCACTGAGATACTCGAAGTTTGGAATGTCGGCTGGTGTGTAGGTTCTGTCTATGGGGATGTTGGAGCTTGTTTGGAAGGTTTCTTGTCTTTCAGGGAGCTTGTCGAAGCTTTTAACAACAGTCTCTTTTTGCCATTGTTGTTTGCGGTTTTGGATTTCGTTTATGGTCAATGTGGATGGCACCTGTGTATCTAGTGTGCTGGGGAGGAGGCATAAAAGAATTGTCTGAGGGAAATCCTCATGTATGGATTGAACAGGTTGCGAGTATTGTGTATATTATTGATTCTTCTTAGGCTATGGGCAAAAATCTCGTTGTCTAGAAAAACTATAAAGCATAGGTCATAACCTTTTACTTAATCTTTAAAAAATGGGTGAGAATTGATGGAAAAGTACGCTCATGACATAATTATCGTTGGAGCGGGTCTGGCTGGACTCAGAGCCGCCGTAGCTGCGTCCGAAGTCAACAACAAACTTGACATAGCTGTAATTTCAAAACACCATCCATTACGGTCACATTCAGTTTGCGCACAGGGCGGGACAGGAGCCGTAATGCGAGACAAAGACTCCTTTGACTTACATGCTTATGATACTGTCAAAGGCGCTGACTTCCTCGCAGACCAAGACACTGTGGAGTTCTTCGTCAGACAAGCACCAAAAGAAATAGTCCTGACGGAACATTGGGGATGCCCGTGGAGCCGAACCGAAGACGGAAAGATAGACCAGCGAGCCTTCGGCGGACACAGTTTTCCAAGAGCATGCTTCGCCGCCGACATGACAGGCTTCCACGAAATGCACGCGATCTACGGAAAAGCCATCTCGTACGGAAACGTGAAATTCTACGATGAATGGTTCGCTACATCACTCATAACCGAAGACAAAACAGCAATCGGATTGGCAGCCATAGAAATGAAAACAGGCGAAATGCAAGCATTCCGAGCAAAGTCCATCGTAATGGCGACAGGCGGACACGAACGCATCTACGAATTTACAACTTTCTCACACTCAACCACAGGTGACGGAATGGCAATGGTCTACCGCGCGGGCGCACCATTAGAAGACATGGAGTTCGTCCAGTTCCACCCCACAGGCTTGGTGCCTTCGGGTGTGCTTATCACTGAAGGAGCACGCGGCGAAGGAGGCTACCTACTCAACGCTAACGGCGAGCGTTTCATGAAAAAATACGCACCCGAAAAAATGGAGCTTGCCCCAAGAGACGTGGTCTCAAGAGCTGAACAGACAGAGATTAACGAAGGACGCGGTTTTCAAGGACCGTATGGACAGTACATAGCCATAGACCTCAGACACTTGGGCGAAGAAAAAATAAACGAACGATTACCACTCATCCGCGACGTCGCAATAAAGCTCGGAGGAGTGGATCCTGTTAAAGCATTGATCCCAATCAGGCCTGCGGCGCACTACTCGATGGGCGGAATCAAGGCAAACATAAAGACCGAGACTCCGATCGCAGGATTGTACGCTGCTGGAGAATGCTCATGCATCAGTGTCCACGGGGCCAATAGGCTTGGCACAAACTCGACAGCCGACTGCCTCGTGTTCGGAGCAGTTGCTGGCGAAGAAGCAGCCAAACACGCAATGTCAACCACTTTACGAGAGATTTCACAGGACAAACTGTTGGCTGAAGAGAAGAGAATCGCTGGAATCTCCCACAAAGAAGGCACTGAGAGAGTCCCAGCCATCAGAGACGAAATGAGACGGATTATGAACGAGAAGGCGTGGATTTACAGAAATGGAGACCAACTGCAAAGCGCCTTGAAAGAGATTAGAGAGCTTAGACAAAGATTCAAGAACATCAGAGTCGAAGACGGAGGCAAGCCGTTCAACACTGGGTTCTTGGGAGCCTTGCAGCTTGACTTCATGCTGGAGCTTGCCGAAGTAACAGTTGTCAGCGCACTGCCCAGAAACGAGTCAAGAGGCGCACACTCAAGGCTTGACTATCCGAAACGTGATGACCAAAACTGGCTGAAACACACACTGGCCTACTACACGGCAGACAAACCTAGGCTTGAGTACATTCCTATTACGATTACGAAGTGGCAGCCGGTGGCGAGGACCTACTAGGAGGTTAATGCTGTGAGCCTCAAAGTTGAGAAAATTGTCGAGTTCAAGATAAGCAGATTCGACCCGGAAAGCAAAAAGAGCTACATATCCAAGTTCAAAGTTCCCATCCGAAAAGGAACAACCATACTCGATGCCTTGCTTTACATAAAGGACAATCTAGACGAATCACTCACGTTCAGACACTCATGCAGAATGGGAATTTGCGGAAGCTGCGCCATCAACATCAACGGAAAACCCATGCTCGCCTGCTACACGCAGGTACTACATCTTGACGCTGACACATTGACCGTTGAGCCACTGGCAAACATGCCAGTCATAAAAGACTTAGTCGTGGACATTGAGCCTTTCTTCGATCAGTACAAGAAGACGAAGACAATCTTGATAAAGCCTGAAGAAGAGTTCAAGAAGCCTGACGTATTCGTTCAGATGCCCGCCGAGCTTAAGAAGTTCTGGGATCTGACGCTGTGCATAAAATGCAGCATCTGCTACTCAGCTTGTCCAGCCGCAATAGATGAAAGGTTCCTCGGACCCGCAAGCTTGACAGCTAACTACAGGTTTATCGCTGACTCACGTGATCAAGGTTGCCCGGGACGTCTGAAGCCTATGGCTGACAACATCTGGCTGTGCACTCAGTGCAACTCGTGTACGCTGTTCTGTCCCAAGCTGGTTGGTTGTGCGAACTCGCTGGTCGAAGACCACGGCCTGCTGGTAGAAGCTGGAAACCTTCCGAAGACCGTTATAGATGTGCTTGAGAGAGTCTACAAGTACCGCAACCCGATGGGAACACACCAGAGCAAGAGGATGGATTGGGCTAAAGACTTGAACGTCAAAACCTACCCAACAGCCACGCAAGCTGACGTGCTACTCTTCACATGCTGCTCAACGACTTATGACATAAGAAACCAAGAAATCGCCAAAGACATGGCACAGATACTGACTCAAATGAGCGTAAACTACGCAACGCTCGGAACAGAGGAATGGTGCTGCGGAGACCACATGCTCAAGATGGGCGAGAAAGGACTGTTCGAAGAGCTTGCCAGTCACAATCTAGAGATGTTCCAGAAACTCAAGACGCAGAAGATCCTCACGCTCTCACCACACTGCTTCAACACGTTCAAGAATGATAAACCATACGCTGACGCAAAGCTCAACGTTGAGCATTATACACAGTTCTTGGCTGAAGCCATCAAGCAGGGCAAGATCAAGCCCACAAAAACTGTCAAAAGAAAAGTTGCTTACCATGACCCATGCTTCTTGGGCAAGCGCAACGATGTATATGATGCGCCGAGACAGGTTCTGAAGGCGATACCCGGATTGGAGCTTGTTGAGATGAAGAGGACTAAGCAGAGCAGTTTCTGCTGCGGTGGCGGCGCTGGCAGGGTCTGGACGGAAGAAGCGCAACCAGAAAAGAGACCGTGCGTGAACAGGGTCAAAGAAGCCTTGGACTTGGGCGTTGACACGATTGCTGTGGCTTGTCCGTTCTGTGTGACGACTTTGGAAGATGCAGTGAAAGTACTGGACATAGAGAATAAGATCGTCGTAAAAGACGTTCTTGAACTCCTGAAAGAAGCGCTCTAAACTCTCTTTTCTACCTTTTTCGTGATCAATATCAAGTTCTGTTATCTCTGGTTTGGCTATGTGCAGTTTCCACGGTTTTGAGGGATAAATTAATATAAACACTGAAACCTCCTTTACAAACATCAAGGCACGGAGGAAAGCATGTTGCAAGGTTATGCAGGCCGCGTACTCCACGTAGATTTGTCAACCGGGAAAACTCGTGTTGAACCGTTGAATGAGGATTATGCGAAGAAATACATTGGCGGAATAGGTTTAGGCATAAGAATGTGGCTAGACTACTCCAAGGCTGGGGTTGACCCGTTCAGCCCTGAGAACCCGTTGGTTCTTGCAACGGGTCCAATATCGGGTACCATGTGGCCAACAGGCGGAAATGGACACGCCTTCGTTTCCAAATCACCACAGAGTTTGGGAGTTGGAGAAACCAAGGCTCACGGCTCCTTTGGAACAGAACTGAAAAGAGCTGGATACGACGCTGTAGTTATTAAGGGTAAAGCGGACAACCCTGTTTACATTTGGATTGATGATGACTCAGTTCAGCTTTTGGACGCTTCAAGCCTAATGGGTAAGTCACCTGGCGAGACCGAGGACGCAATTCGGGAAGAGTTGGGAGACTATTACATTCGTGTCGCAGCCATCGGTGTTGCGGGAGAGAAACTGTCTCGCATGGCATGCATCATGAATGATAAGACTCGGGCTTGTGGTAGGACGGGTTTGGGCGCAGTTATGGGTTCAAAGAACCTTAAAGCGATTGCTGTGCGTGGGACTCATGATGTTACGGTTGCGAAGCTGGACGAGTTCATGGAGTATGTTAAAGAGTTTCATGAGAGGATGAAGGGTCCGGCTACGCAGAAGTACAGAACTTTGGGCACTCCCGAGAATATTCTGGTTCACAATAAACTGTCTTGCATGCCGACAAGGAACTATAACAATTCGCAGTTTGAGGGCGCGGAGAAAGTCAGTGGAGAAGTGCTGAACGAGAAGTTCGTTGCCAAGATCATCGGCTGCAGTTCTTGTGCGATGCGGTGTGAGCACATGTGCGTGGTTGCAGAAGGTCCGTACAAGAACACGATGACACGGATGGAGTACGAGACGCTTTGGGCTTTAGGTCCGTACTGCGGCGTGGACAAGCTGGATGCCATAATCAAGGGAATGGAATTGTCGAACTATTACGGTATGGACGCGATCAGTGCAGGCGTCACCGTTGGTTTTGCGATGGACTGCTATGAGAGAGGCATTTTAACGCAACAAGAGCTTGATGGAATTGATGCGAAGTTTGGGAACGCTGACGCGATGGTTCAGCTTGTCGAGAAGATTGGCAAGCGTGAAGGCGTAGGTGAGCTGCTTGCTGATGGTGCGAAGTTTGCGGCTGACAAGATTGGGAAGGATTCGTACAAGTTGGCGGCCACGATCAAGGGCGTTGAGAGCACAGGCTATGACTTGAGATGCCTCAAAACGGCGGCTTTGGGCTTTGCCGTCTCGTTCAGGGGCGCTGATCACAACAGGCATGGAGCTTATACTTTTGACGTGAAGGGCAAGGTAAACCGCCTAATAGCCGAGAAAGGCAGGGGCAAGATGGTCAAGGATATGGAGGACGTCTACAACCTCATCGACTCGTTCATCGTCTGCAAATTTTCTAGGGGCACGTACTATAAGGAGTTGCCTGACATGGCTAAGCTTTACAGCTTGGTTACGGGTTTTGAGATGACGCCTGAACAGCTTAGGCAGGCTGGCGAGAGAATACAGAACGCTGCCAGACTGTTCAACATAAGAGAAGGCTTAGGCAGGAAAGACGACACGCTACCATGGAAGGTCATGCATGATCCGATTCCAGACGAAGGTCCATCTAAGGGAGCGTTCGTTACCCAAGCGGAGCTGGACTTGCTTCTGGACGATTACTATGAAGCCAGAGGATGGACAAGGGAAGGTGTGCCGACGATGGCTAAACTGAAGGAGCTGGGCATGGAGGATCTAGCGCCGATAATCGAGGGGAAAGCGTAGCAGGGAGGAATATGAGATGGTGAAAATTCATGAGAGAAAGTTCGTTTCCGCAGATCCAGACAAGTGCGTAGGCTGCCAAGTGTGCGAGTATATCTGTTCGTTGACGAAGGAGAAAGCGTTCAATCCGCTGAAGTCAAGGATTCGTGTGGTGAGGATCAATCAGGTTGTGAATTTGCCTGTTACATGTAGGCTTTGCGAACATCCGCCTTGTGTGGCTGCTTGTCCGAGGGAAGCTTTGACGCAGAGTGAGGAGACGGGCACGATCAGTGTGGACAAGGACAAGTGCAATGGCTGCGGATGGTGTATTGAGGCCTGTGATTATGGGGCGATTATGCTGCATCCTGAGAACAAGGTTGTGTATGTATGTGACTTGTGCAAGGAGAAAGGCGAACCACAATGCGTCAAATGGTGCCCAGAAGAAGCGCTTGATTTGGTTACCAGCGATGTCTTAGCTCAGAAGGCGAGGATAACGGCTGTGAAGAAGCTGTTCCAAGAAGCCATGAAAGAAAAGTAACCATAGCATGCTTCGTTGGAATGACGAAAGGCTTGCTCTAAGGAGTGCGCGCACTATGAGGTTGTTTTATCCGATTTTTCGGATTTTGGTTATTTAGATTGGTGTTCCCCACATGCGATAGGTTAGAATGCCGAGCTTTTTTGCTTCGAAGTATATTTTCAGGCCGACGGTTCTGTATTCTGGGATTAGATTAATTGGGTCGTAGTGTTTCCCGTCGTCGGTGACTATGCCGTAGAACCCGCCTTCAACGCCCTCATAGACGACAGTACCATTTCCCGATATGGAGTCCTTGTCCACTGCTCCACTTGGCACGGAAAGATAGCCTACACCTGAAAGATAGCTAATGATCGCAGCAAACACGACTACAACCACAACAATCACCGAGACTATTAATTTCCAGCGCATTCCTATCACCGATATCTTCTGTGTTATAGTAGCTTATAGTTCCACGGATTCGAACAAGTAGTACTATGTTTAGAACAGCATGCGCAAAGATAACTATCAATGCATCAAATGTGATTAGAAGAAGCTTTGGATATGGCTGCGGGTGATATGCTGGCACACAGGACAAGAATAAGGGTAGTAGAGAAACTATCCAAGAAATTATGAATGAAAAGGAGTAGTTCTGACCAAGAAAGGTATAAAATCTGTCGAAGACAATCTTTTGACACGCTGAGTTCAAGGGCTGGAGTAGGCAAGAACTTCCAGCAGTGCACTTACTATATTTGTGACTGATCTAGTGACTTTCTGCGTTAATCCTTCACCAAAATCTGTCTCCTTCGGCTCGATCAACAATAAAGCAATCTTTGCTTCCGTCGTCTCTGCAACATATTCGCAGAAAATCCGTAACGGAAGCATGTGTGTTGAAAAAGCTGGAAAATCCGTTAACTGGTTCGGGTTTATCAGCCGTGATTCTCCAGGCTTTAGTTCCAGAATTGCTGCATCTATTAAAAGGATGTGTGACGGTTTGAAGCCTATGATTTGTTGTATGTGGTTTTCTGGTACTGTTTCGGCTTCTATCAGCAGTACCTTGTCAGATGCTTTCCCCCTCAAATCCCTCACAATCTTCACACCTACAAAATCATCCATCCTAATCGGATTCCCAATCCCAACAACCACAACCCTCTCCGCACCCCTAAGCCATGCCCTCAGTTCCTTCTCAATGTCATGCTTTTCAGGCTTGCCCAATCAAGAACCACCACTATCAGTACAATAAAGAAAAGAAGAAAACCGATCTAATATGGATTTTATCGCTGTACCGTCTTGATTAGCTTCTTCTCACTGTCGTATACGTTGACCGTCAGCGGCATTTGTCCTATTGCAAAGTGTGTTGCACATCCGAAGCACGGGTCATACGCCCTGAAGGCCATCTCCACCATGTTGAGTATCCCTTGGTCTACCTTGTTGCCATGTATCAAGCCCTTAGCCGCATCGCGTACAGACATGCAAATCGCAGGATAATTGTTCGTCGTGGCCACTATCATGTTGACATTCTTGATCAGCGCATCCTTGTCTAAAGTGTAGTGGTGAATCAACGTTCCCCTTGCCGCTTCAACGATCCCAATGCCCTCGCCGGGTTCGCCTGGCTTGGCACGTACGTCCTTGCTTGTTATCTCTGGATCTCTAACTAATTCCAGTGCTCTTTCAGTAGCGTACTGCAACTCGATGAGTCTTGCCCAGTGGAACGCCAGCGTGCTGTGTACTGGTTTTCCGCCCAGCGTCTTGTACATAATCTCGTATTCAGCTTGAGCCAGCGGTGTTGTCATACCATCTGAAGCATTCAGTCTTCCAAGCGGGCCTACGCGGTATATTCCACTGTCTGGTCCATCAACCAATCCTTTCCAGCCTACCTTCTTCAGAAACGGCATCTTCGCATAGCTCCACTGCTCCACATGCTCGCCTACGTGAGCCAAGTAATCCTTAGGTTCAAACTTCAGAAACTCCTTAGCATTCTGGTCAACAACTCTGACCTTGCCGTCGTAGAAGTTGACCTTGTTGTGCTCGTCCATCAAGCCCATGTAGTAAGTCTTCTGCGTGTACGCTTGGCTCTTAATCAAGTCAACGTACTTGCTGTTGCCCAAAACAATGTCATGAAACAGCTTCAGCGTGAACTGCGCAAACTTCAAGCACGACTCAGCCATCCGCTCGATCTCAGCCTTGTTCTCCTCGCTCAGCGGCTTGGAAACGCCTCCAGGCAAACCGCAAACAGGATGCGTAGCCTTTCCGCCAATGATCTCAGTCATCTTCTGCCCATAAGCACGGTGCTTGATGACCTCCTTACCAACTTCCAAGCCTGCCTTCTCAATCACACCCAAAACGTTCCGCTTCTCAGGCGGAGCATCAGGACCAACCACGAAGTCAGGTCCACCGAGATAATAGAAGTGTAATATGTGGTCGTAAATGAAGTAGGCAGAGTACATCAGTTCTCTGAGTTTCTTAGCCGCACTCGGAGGCTCCACGTTGAACGCCGCATCTAAAGCTTTTGTAGCCGCAAAATGATGCGCTACAGGGCAGACCCCGCAGATCCTCGTGGTCAAGATGGGCATGAGTTCGGCTCTTCTGCCTACGCAGAACTGCTCGAACCCTCTCAGCTCAGGTACTTTCAAGTAGGCGTTTTCCACTTCGCCAGCATCGTTCAGGAATATGGATATATTCCCATGACCCTCAAGCCGCGTAATTGGGTCTATCAGTATTTCCTTCATTGTTTCATCACTTTCCTCCTAAGAATTGAAGATGGTAGAGAATACATGTAAAACGTTCCAACCGGATCCTTAATCTGGCCGATGAGCTTCTCAACGTCTTCTTGACTGTAATGCTCTGTTTCGCCTTCCAAACCTAGAATCGAAGCCAAAGCGCTGATCATTGCTGCACCCTGCTCCGGCGAATTCGGACAAGGACCACCGCAACCTGTGCAAGGCATATCAACGGTCAAACACTGAGCACCACAACCGCTACGAGTCGCTGGACCCATACAGATTATTCCCTGCTCAAGCAAGCATCTTTCAGGCTCAGGAACCTTCTCGTGAACACGGTAAATTGTCGTGATCTTTTTGTTCTCCTTCTTCCTCGGACACTCATCACAAACACTCTTCAACGGCGCAAGCACCGAACCCTTCGGCGGAAGCTCACCCTTTGCAATGGCGTCAATCGCGTTCGAAATCAGCTTCACAGGAGGCGGACAACCAGGCAAGTAATAGTCAACTTCCACCGTCTGATCCAACGTCTTCACTGTATCATAGAACTCCGGAAGCTTCAGAACTCCTTCTTTCACGCTGGTCTCAGTCTTCGGAACAATATTATCTGGGTTGACCATGGACTTCTCTTTCAAGTAGACAGTCTCAAAGATCTCCTTGCGGTCATGCAAGTTCGCTAGCCCGGGGATGCAGCCTTCCTGAGCGCACGAACCGAAAGCCACGAGCGTCTTCGCCTTCTTCCTCAAGAGCTTCGCCATGTGCTCCTGCTCACTGTTGCGGATCGAACCGTTGAAGAAGCATATATCGATGTACTTGTCAGGCATGGCTTCAACGTCTTTGTACTTGATGTCCATGGCAACGGGCCAGAACACTATGTCAGCTATGCCAATCACATCGAGGATTTTCTCGTTTATGTCCAAGACTGCAATCTCGCATCCACCGCAACTCGCAGCCCAGTAGAAACCCAGTTTCAACTTTTCTTTCGGCATCATTTCTCACCTTCACACGCTTGTTTCATGAACTTTGAAGTGTCAACTCGGAGATCGCTGAACCCAAGCTCCTCAGGCTTCATACCCATCGCCAAACCCAACAACTGCGGATAATGAAGTATCGGAATACCATAAGTCTCGTTAAACATCTTCTCGATCCTCAACTCGTTCGTGTCGTACATTATGTGACAGAACGGACAGATCGTGATCATCGCCTGCGCGTCAACCGCCTTGATGTGATTCAGCTTCTCCCTCGCAAGTTGCAACGCAATCTTATCGTTCACGCCCACGCTCGGCGCACCACAACATTCAGTCTCATCCATATAATCCAGACAAGTTGCACCCGTCGCTTCAACCAACGTCTTCAGCGTCTTCGGGTCTTCAGGATCATCAAAACCGATGAATTCCTTAGGTCTCAAGATGTGGCAACCATTGTGCTCCGCAACCTTCAGCACAGTCAGCGGCTTGACAACTGCGTTCTTTATCTTCTCCAGCCCCACGTCCTCGATGAGAACCTGCATGAAATGCTTCGCATCCTGCGTTCCCTTGAACTCCAGACCCGCTTCTTTCAAGTGACAGTTTATCTCATCACGCAGAGCCTTGTCTTCCTTCAACATCTTGTTAACTTTCTTCAACGTACCAGCACAGCCCGGACACAACGTTATGATGTCCAAGCCCTCCCGTTCCGCTAGAGCAAGATTCCGCGCTGCCAGAATAAGCATTGTCTCGTGACTAATTGGATCCAACGGCAAGCCGCAGCAGTTGAACTCCGGCATTTCGACGAGTTCGACCCCCAGCTTTCCAAGAACCTTCCGCGCCGAAACCTCAAAAGCAGAAACACGGTAAGGGATCGCACATCCGAGAAACATGAGGTATTTGAGTCCTGCCATGTTACTCACCTTTCTTCTCCATGTGCTTCAGAAGATGAACCTCTTTGAGCGTCTTCCTTATGCTTTCAGGGTTGCCCTTCGGCAGCGGCGGAAGCCCTGAGGTCTCCCTCTTCTTGATTCTCAACTCCGGAATCCTGTAAGCATAACCCGACTCAAGGATGCTTGCGCACTCTTCCTTGAACACCTGCGGAATGTGGCCCTGTTCAGCCGCCAGATTCCTCAGCACACGTATTACGCTGGCAACCTCAACATCCTGAGGACATCTATCCGTGCACGTGAAACATGATGCACACAGCCAAAGAGTATCACTTTTCAAGACTCTATCCTTCAGGCCAAGCTGAGTCATGCGAATAATCTGCCTCGGCCTATAAGTGTCGCTGAACTTCGCGATCGGACAGTCAGACGTGCACGTTCCACACTGGAAACAGCGCATCAGCTTCTCTCCACCGCGCATCTTTGAAATCTCATACTTGAACTTCGTGTCAATCTCTGACGACTTTATCGTTTTTTGCGCTGTCTCAGCCATCGGTTCTAGCCTCCGGGATTTTCACTGGACTCGGTCCAAGCTTCCTTATCCGTTCGGTCATGTCGCGAACAACAGCAGCAAACTTGTCTCCTTCACTGGCTGAAATCCATTCCAATCGAACACGTTCAGGCTCAATTCCAAACTCGCCCAGAACCTTCTTGATCAGGCTAATCCTTCTCAACGCTTTGAAATTACCGCTAATATAGTGACAGTCTGACGGCAAATGGCACCCGCCAATTAGTACTCCGTCAGCGCCGTCCTTGAAAGCTTCAAGGATAAACGCAGAATCGATTCTGCCGCTACACATCACACGGATAATTCTAATGTTTGGCGGATACTGGATTCGGCTCACGCCTGCCAAGTCCGCGCCTGCGTAACTACACCAGTTGCAGAGGAAACCGATTATCTTGGGCTCAAACCCGTCTTTCTCGGTCATGCTTTCGCCTCGCATAAAGTAGCTTCAATCTGCGCAAGTATCTCGTCAGTCGTGAAGTGACCCATTGTAATGGCTTTAGTCGGACACGCGGTACCGCATACTCCGCAGCCTTTGCACAAGGCTTCAATCACGTGTGCAAGGGGCTTACCGTCTTTGTCCTTCATTTCAACTGCACCGTAGGGACATAGATATTCACAAATTCTACAACCACTACATAAATCTTCGGACACGTTCGCAACGATTCCTTCCATCTCGAGCGTCTTTTTCGAAAGAATCGTCGTAGCCCTCGCCGCAGCCGCACAAGCCTGCGCGATACTCTCATCAATGTACTTCGGCGAATGAGCCATACCGCACAGGAACACGCCTTCAGTCGCAAAGTCCACAGGCCTAAGCTTCATGTGCGCCTCCAAGAAAGAACCGTCCTTCGTCAACGGCACCTTAAGCATTTCTGCCACGTGCTTGTTACCTGGATTAGGAATCGTAGCAGCACTCAAAACAACGATGTCTGGCTCAACTTCAAATTCCTCTCTGATCACGGGCTCCCAGAAAGCAGCCCTGACTTTTCCGCCTTCGTTCGTGACTTTCGGCTTTCTCTCATCATCATAATTGATGAACAATACTCCTTTCATTGCGGCTTCACGATAATAATCCTCTTTGAAACCGTACGCTCTCATATCCTTGTATAGAATGTAAACTTCTGTTTCCGGACTCACTTCTTTAATCTTCAATGCGTTCTTGATGGCTTGTCCGCAGCATATCCTTGAACAGTTCGGTCTTTCCTCGTTTCTGGCGCCGACACATTGAATCATGACCACACTCTTGGCCTTAAACTTGCCTTCCGCAAGCGTCTCTTCAAGCTCATGCTGAGTCATGACCCTTTGGTCCTTGCCGTAGAGGTATTCCGTAGGCTTGTATTCAACCGCACCTGTAGCTACGATAACAACACCATGCTCGATTTCTTTCTCCTTACCATTCTGCTGCTTTATCTTCGACTTGAAGTTGCCAACAAAACCGTAAATATCAACGACTTCTGCCCCCGTGTAAAGATGTATCTTATCGTTTTCCTTAACAGCCTTCACCAGAGCCTCAAGCCTTGCCTTAGGATCATCGCCCCTGTCGAGTAAATAGTGAATCGTGCGTAAATGCCCACCCAATTCCTTCTCTTTTTCAACAAGATGGACCTCAAACCCCTGCTTCGCAAGCTCTGAGGCTGCAGTCATACCGGAGACGCCGCCTCCGATGATCAAGCAGACAGGAGTGACGTTTATGAGCGGTTTTTCCAAGGGTTTCAGAAGCTTGGCTTTTGCAACTATTGATCGCACCAGGTCTTTGGCTTTTTCTGTTGCTTCCTTGGGTTCGTGCATGTGCACCCAGCTACACTGGTCTCGAATGTTCGTCATCTCAAACAGGTAGGGGTTCAGGCCGGACTCTTGAACTGTCTCTTTGAATAATGGCTCATGAGTTCTGGGAGTGCATGACGCAACGATAACACGGTTCAGCTTGTTCTGAACAATCTTGTCTCTGATCAGTTTCTGCGTATCTTGTGAGCATGTGTAGAGGTTTGCTTCAGCATAGACCACGTTGGGCAAGGTCTTGGCATATTCCACGACTTCGGGAACGTTGACTACTCCGCCGATGTTGATTCCGCAGTGGCAGACGAAAACACCGATGCGCGGTTCCTCTTTGCTCACGTCTCTTTGCGGCGGATATTCTTTCGCTGTAACTTGTGTTCCTCTTTCGGAGGCGATTATGCTCATTGCTTTTACGGCTGCGCCACTTGCCTGTGCAACGCTTTCCGGAATGTCCTTTGGCGCCGAGAATGCGCCGCAAACGAATATGCCTGGTTTTGACGTTTCCATTGGTGAGAAAGCCTGTGTTTCACAGAAGTTGTACTTGTTGAGTTTTATCCCCAGATTCTTTGCGAGTTTCTCAACGTTCTTGGGTGGCGTCATTCCAGTCGACAGAATCACCATGTCGAACTCTTCTGTTTTAGGCTCCTCATTTTCAACGTAACGGAGAGAGACGTTGCCTGTTGAGGGGTTTTCCGTGACACTTGCTACCCTCGATCTGATGAACTGTATGCCCCATTCTCCCTGAGCACGTTCGTAGTAAGCGTCAAACTCCTTCCCGTAAGAGCGCATATCCATGAAGAAGATTTTGGCATCCAGCTTTGATGGCGTATGTTCCTTGGCTATCACTGCTTCCTTCATGCCGTACATGCAACACGCGGCGGAGCAGTAGTTGTTACCAAGTTGGAAATCCCTCGAACCCACACACTGAATGAACGCTATTTTCTTCGGGATCTCGCCGTCAGAAGGTCTCAGAACCAGTCCACCATAGGGGCCTGAAGCGCTCAAGATCCTTTCAAATTCTATGCTTGTGACAACGTTGGGGAAACGTCCGTAGCCATATTCGCTTTTCAGTCTTGCGTCGAACGATTCGAATCCAGGCGCTAGGATTATTGAGCCAACTTTGAGCTTGACTTCGGTGTCTTCTTGGTCGTACTGAATTGCGTGTGCCTTGCAGACTTCATCGCAGGTTCCGCATCCAATGCATTTTTCGCGGTCGATCATGTACTTCAGTGGAACTGCCTGCGGGTATTCTACGTATATTGCGTCTCTCTTGCCTAGACCTTCATTGAACGAATCAACAACTTCGATTGGACATTTCTGTGCGCAGATGCCGCAGCCGTTGCATTTCTCTTCGATTATATAACGACTCTTCCTTCGAAGTCCTACTTCGAAGTTTCCAGCTTCACCACTCAAGCCGGTGATTTCAGCATTCGTCAAGATCGTTATGTTCGGGTGTCTTCCGGTTGCCACGAGTTTGGGTGAGAGGATGCACATTGAGCAGTCGTTTGTCGGAAACGTCTTGTCAAGCTGAGCCATCACTCCTCCAATGCTCGATCCTTGGTCAATCAGGTACACTTTGAACCCGGAGTCTGCTAGGTCCAAAGAAGCTTGTATTCCTGCAACTCCTCCTCCAACCACGAGAACTGCTCCGATCTTCTGTTTCGGCATCTTACTCAACCTCCAATGCTCTGTAGAAAGGAGTTGTCCCTTCAACGTGATCCAGTGTTATCATGTTTCTTCTGCGCATTGCCACGATTTGCTGGAGCACTGCCGCAGGTTTCATTTCAACGGCTTCCGCGAGAGCTTTGACTGGAAGCGGTTCAGTCTTCGTTAGAAGGTGTATCTTGTGTCGAACAAACTCAGCTTCAACAGCTTCATCAAGCAAAGAATCAAAGTTCTCTTGTGAAACCTTCTCTTTGTAAACATTGCCCTTTTCTGTTAAGCCCAATTCCCTTCCAACTAGTACTCTTAGCTTGAAATCCGCAGCAGCACTTTCTGCTGCCCGAAGGTTCTCGAGAATTTTCGGATTCGGGCTCTTACCTGACACTGGCGAAGGCCCTAACTTCTTCACTTGCTCTGTGAACTCGGTCACCACTTGGGCAAATCTCTGACCCTCCGCTGCCGAAACCCATTCGAGTCTCAGACGCCCCAATTCCAAGCCAGTCAGGGCAACTAGCTTTTTCAGCATTTTGATTTTTCTTTCCTCGTACAGGTTTCCCTCAACGTAGTGGCAGTCGCCTGGGTGGCATCCTGTTACTATGACGCCGTCGGCGCCGTTTGCGAGCATTTCCAAGATGATGACTGGATCAACTCGTCCGCTGCACATGACTCTGATGATTCTTATGTTTGGTGGGTACTGGATTCTGCTAACGCCTGCTAGGTCTGCTCCGGCATAAGAGCACCAGTTGCAGAGAAATCCGATTATCTTGGGTTCGAATTCAGTCATGAGCAGCCCTCCTTAGGACGGCAAGTCCCTGAACTACGAGTTGTTCGTCTGTAAACTGATGCATTGTGATGGCTCTCTCTGGACAGCTGGCTGCACATGTGCCACAGCTCTTGCAGAGAACTTCATTTACTTTTGCTATTCCTTTATCGTCCTTTGATATTGCACTGTACGGACAGATGCTTATGCAGAGTCCGCATCCAATGCACAGGTTTTCATCGATGTGTGATACTGTTCCCTCTGCTTCTATGGTCTTCTTAGACAGTATAGTAGCAGCTCTGGCTGCGGCTCCGCATGCTTGCGAAATGCTTTCATCTATGTACTTTGGCCAATGTGCCATTCCGCAGAGGAAGACTCCATCAGTGGCGAAGTCAACTGGACGGAGCTTCATGTGAGCTTCTAGGAAGAAGCCATCTTTCGTCAGTGGCACTTTGAGCATTTCAGCTATTCGCTTGTTGCTAAGATTCGGAACAGTAGCTGCACTCAAGACCACAATGTCTGGATTGACCTCAATATCCTTTCTGATTACTGGTTCCCAGAAAGTCACTTTGAGCTGCCCGTTGTCGTTCACAACCTGAGGCTGTCTTTCGTCGTCATAATTCACGAATAAGACGCCCTTTGTTGCAGCTTCACGATAGTAGT
>Ga0315279_10001882_pt1 | contig 33249 bp, 20 predicted proteins | sample YL17G06_20_MG_FD_203694 | JGI IMG/M metagenome (GOLD analysis project Ga0315279, IMG submission 203694) | Sediment microbial communities from Yellowstone Lake, YNP, Wyoming, USA - YL17G06_20 | ecosystem: Environmental > Aquatic > Freshwater > Lake > Sediment | place: USA: Wyoming | collected...
TGACGATCGCCTTCGGTTTCATTTTCTTGACCCGCTCCAGGGTCAGGCCGTAAAGCTCCCGGTACTCGCGCGTCGACGGGAACAAACCGGATTCCTGCCGTTCCAGCTGGATGCGCAGGGCCATCACCACGTCGAAATCGGCGATGACTTTGTCCAGGTTAAGGGCCACCTCCACGCCGAGCTTGCCGATATCGCAGGGCAACAGGGTCGGCGGTCCGCAGACCGTGACCTTGGCGCCCATGGTGTTCAAACCGTGAATGTTGGACCGGGCGACCCGGGAATGGGCGATGTCGCCGACGATCAGCACGTTCAAACCCTTGAAACCCTCGAAATGACGGCGCATGGTCATCATGTCCAGGATCGCCTGGGTGGGATGCTCGTGCTGACCGTCGCCGGCGTTGATGATGAAACTGCTCAGGCGCTCGGCCAGGTACTGGGCGGCGCCGGACGCCGAGTGCCGGACAATAACGCCGTCCACCTTCATCGCCTCGATGTTCCGCGCCGTGTCGAGCAGGGACTCGCCCTTTTTCACGGCCGAAGTGGCGGCGGAAAAACTGACCACGTCCGCGGACAGGCGTTTCGCGGCCATGCTGAAGGAAAGCATGGTCCGGGTCGAGGGTTCGAAGAAAAGGGTGAGGATCGTCTTGCCGCGCAACGCCGGGACAAAGGGGATCGGCCGTTCCAGGATCTCGATGAACTTTTCCGCGGTGTCCAGGTAATTGACGATCTCCTTGGCTGGCAGGTGTTCGATACCTAAAAGATCTTTTTTGGGATTAGGGTTCATTTTTATCGGTGATGGTGAGCTGCCGGACCTTGGGCTTGTCCGGCGCGGCCATCGTGATCCGCGACTTGGCCTTGGACTGCGTTTCCTTATTACGGCCCTTCAGGTGGAGCATGACCCGGTCCACCCCGTCGACTTCCTTCAGGTGCACATCCACGATCTCGTTCATGCTCGTGGGCAGTTTTTTCCCGACGTAATCGGCCTGGATGGGCAGTTCGCGGTGGCCCCGGTCGATGAGCACGGCGAGCTGGATGACCCGGGGCCGGCCGAAATCTTGGATCTCTTCGATCGCGGCGCGGACGGTCCGGCCCGTGAATAGCACGTCGTCGACCAGGATAACGATCTTCTTGTTGATATCGAAACCGATATCCGTCCCTTCGATGATCGGCGCCTCGGCGACCAGCTGCAGGTCATCGCGGTAGAGGTTGATGTCGACTGCGCCGATAGGGATCTTTTTGCCCTCGCTCTTCCGGATCTGCTCGGCGATCCGCTGGGCGACAAAGTCGCCGCGGCGCTTGATGCCGATCATAACGATATTTTTGGTGCCTTTATTTTTTTCAATTATTTCGTGGGTGATACGGACGATGATGCGGCGGATATCCTCTTCGGCAAGGATAATTTTCATTAAGGGTAATTATAACCATAATCCTCCCGAAGTCAACCCCCTTGTCGGCCGTTTTTTCAACGGCCTTGACAAAGGTCTTTTTCAGAATATACTCTCTTTTTAATGACCCGCGCCGCTTTACTCCTCGAGGACGGGACCGCCTTCCCCGGCACCAGCATCGGTATTAATAAGGAAATATTCGGCGAAGTCGTTTTTGCGACCGCCATGTCCGGCTACCAGGAATCGTTCACCGACCCCTCCTACGCCGGCCAGATTCTGGTCATGACCTACCCCTTGATCGGCAATTACGGATTTCATCAGAATATCGCGGAATCAAATCGGATCCAGATCCGCGGGCTCGTCGTCAAAGAGCCCGCTTTTTTTTCGAGCCGGGGTAACCGGTTCGCCAAGTACGTGACGGAAGCGGGCTTGCCCGTAATATGGGACGTCGACACGCGGGCCCTGACCCTTAAGATCCGGGACCGGGGCACGATGAAAGGCATGATCCTCTCCGACGTCCATAATGTTGATCTAAAAAAATTGGCGGCCCGGATCCGGCGCCGGCCCCATCCGGACCGGGAAAACCTGGTCCCGGCCGTATCCACACCGAAGATCACCGTGCACAAAGGTCCGGGCCGGAAAAGGATCGTGCTCATCGACTGTGGCGCGAAAAAAAGCATCGTCACGAAACTCACCGAGTTCGCCCAGGTCTTCCAGGTTCCCTGGAACACGGGATTCGAGGTCATCAAATCCTTCCGGCCCCACGGGATCATGATTTCCAACGGACCCGGCAATCCCGAACACCCGGCGGTCATGGCAAGCACAGTGGGGACGATCCGAAAACTCATTAGCCAATACCCGGTCTTCGGCATCTGCCTCGGCCACCAACTTCTGGGCCTGGCCCTTGGCGGCCGGACTTTCAAGCTGAAATTCGGACACCGGGGTTACAACCACGCGGTCAAGGATCTGTCGACCGGAAAAATTTACATAACTTCCCAGAACCACGGCTACGCGCTGGATCCGGGCGTCAAGATCCCGGGCATCGAATATGACTGGTTCAACGTCAACGACGGCACGGTCGAGGGGTTGACCCACAAAACGCGGCCGGTTTTCTCGGTCCAGTTCCACCCGGAAGCCGCACCCGGTCCCCTTGATACCGCCTTCCTCTTCCGCCGTTTCCTGGAGATGACCTGATGCCCCGGCGGGCCGACCTCCACAAACTCTTGATCATCGGATCCGGGCCGATCGTCATCGGCCAGGCCGCGGAGTTCGATTTTTCCGGCACCCAGGCCAGCCTTTCCCTACGGGAAGAAGGCTACCGGACGATCATCGTCAACTCCAACCCGGCTACGATCCAGACCGACCCGGAGATGGCCGACACGGTCTATATCGAGCCGCTGACCACCGGAATCCTCGAACGGATCATCGAAAAGGAAAAACCCGAGGGTCTTCTGCCCGGTTTCGGCGGCCAGACCGGGCTCAACCTCGCCTCCGACCTGGCCCGGCTGGGCGTCCTGGCAAAATACGGCGTGGAACTGCTCGGCTCCACATACCAGTCGATCGAGATGGCGGAGAACCGGGACCGCTTCCGAACCTTGATGCACGAAATCCACGAGCCGATCCCCCGGAGCTTCGCCTGTCATAATTTCGACGAGATCCGCAAGGCCCTGGAAGTGATCCCGTTCCCGGTCCTGGTGCGGCCGGGTTACACCCTGGGCGGCACGGGCAGCGGCATCGCCCACAACTGGGAGGAGCTCTACAGCATCGCCGGGCTCGGCCTCAGCCTCTCGCCGATCAGCCAGGTCCTGATCGAGGAGAACATCCTGGGCTGGAAAGAATTCGAGTACGAGGTGATGCGCGACCACAACGACAACTGCATCACCATCTGCAGCATGGAGAACATCGATCCCATGGGTGTCCACACCGGCGAGAGCATGGTCGTGGCGCCCCAGCAGACCCTGACCGATCCCGAGCACCAGATCCTGCGGAGCGCGGCCTTGAAGATCATCCGGGCCCTGGGCATTGCGGGTGGCTGCAATATCCAGTTCGCGGTCGATCCCCGGCGCTGGGACTACCGCGTGATCGAGGTCAATCCCAGGGTATCCCGGTCCTCGGCCCTTGCGTCCAAGGCGACCGGTTATCCGATCGCCCGGGTGAGCGCCAAGATCGCGGTCGGCCTGAACTTGGACGAGATCCCGAACGCGGTGACTAAAAAGACCTTTGCCGCGTTCGAGCCGGCCCTGGATTACGTGGTCGTGAAGATCCCGCGCTGGCCGTTCGACAAATTCCCGACCGTGGACCGCCGCCTCGGGACCCAGATGAAATCGACCGGCGAGGTCATGGCCATCGGCTCGACCATCGAGGAAGCTCTGCTCAAGGCGATCCGCTCCCTGGAGATCGACCGGACCGGCCTGGAGGGCGAGGCCAGCAAGGAATACGAACTATTCCGGGAACTCGAGGAGTCGACCAACAAACTCGTCTTCGCGCTCGCCGAGGCTCTGCGCCGCGGGTACACTCCGGCCAAGATCTCCGAGTTGTCCAAGGTCGACGAGTTCTTCATCCGCAAACTGGAGAACGTCGTCAATCTCGAACGCGACATTAAAAAATCCGGCCTGACCCCGGAACTGCTGACCAAGGCGAAAAAATACGGACTGGGCGACGAGTACCTCGCGCTCCGGACCGGTCTGTCGGCGGACGATATCCGCAACCGGCGGCGCTTACACCGGATCAAACCCGGATTCAATATCGTCGACACCTGCGCCGGCGAGTTCGAGGCGTACACGCCATATTATTATTCCACCTACTGGGCCAAGCCTCAAGCCCCGCGGCTCCGACGGGGGAAGAAGCGGATCCTCGTCATCGGTTCCGGTCCGATCCGCATCGGCCAGGGCATCGAGTTCGATTACTGCTGCGTCCAGTCGGCGCTGGCCATCCGTGAAGAGGGACTGGAAGCGATCATGATGAACAACAACCCGGAGACCGTTTCGACCGATTTCGATATCTCGACCCGGCTCTATTTCGAACCCCTGACCCTCGAAGACGTGCTCGGCGTCATGGAAAAGGAAAACCCATACGGCGTGATCCTCCAGTTCGGCGGCCAGACTTCGGTCAACCTGGCCCTGCCCCTGGGGCGGATCATCAGAAAGGAAAAACTTGGGGTCCGGATCCTCGGGACCAAGCCCGAGGACATCGACTTGGCCGAGAACCGCCAGCATTTTTCCAGCCGGATGAAAAAACTGGGCATCCTCCAACCGCCGTTCGCGGCCGGCTTCAATTTCGAGGAAGTCAAAATGATCGCGGCGGAGATCGGGTACCCGGTCCTGGTCCGGCCGAGCTACGTCCTGGGCGGCCGGGCCATGGAGATCGTCTACGAGGAGAAGGAGCTGGAACGCTACATGGAAATGGCGGTCAAGGTCTCCAAGGAACACCCGGTCCTGGTCGACAAGTACATCGCGAACGCGACCGAGGTCGACGTCGACGCCCTGTGCGACGGCCGGGAAGTATTCATCGCCGGAATCATGGAACACATCGAGCAGGCCGGCGTCCACTCCGGCGACTCTTACTGCGTGATGCCGCCGATCACGCTCCAACCCAAGACCGTGAAGAAGATCCGGGAGATCACGGTCAAGATCGGCCTCGCCCTCGGCACCAAGGGCCTGATCAACCTCCAGCTCGCGGTCCAGAACGGCCGCATCTTCGTGCTCGAGGCCAATCCGCGCGCCTCCCGGACCGTGCCCTATGTCTCAAAAACCATCAACCTACCCCTGGCCAAACTGGCCACGCGCATCATGCTCGGCAGCAAGATCCGGGACCTTGGCCTGCCCCGGACCGTGAAGCATGATTTTATTTCCATCAAGGCGCCGGTCTTTCCGTTCCTGAAGCTGCCCGGCGTGGACCCGATCCTGGGCCCGGAGATGAAGTCGACGGGCGAGATCATGGCCACCGACACTTCCTTCGGCGCGGCTTATTACAAGGCGATCCTTTCCGACAACAAATTCGCCCGGGGCGGCACGGTCTACATCACGGTCCGCGACGACGACAAGGAGGAGATCCTGCCGATCAGCCGGGAGTTCGTGAACCTCGGATTCAAGATCGTGGCGACGCGCGGCACGGCCCAGTTCTTAAGAGAAAAGGGCATCGTCGTTGAAACCGTCTACCGCATCGGCGAGCATAAATCACCCAACGCCCTGGAACTGATGCGTAAGAAGAAGATCCAGCTGATCATCAACACGCCGACCATGACCTACAGCTCCAAGCGCGACGGCTACGCGATGCGGCGCCTGGCCGTGGAACTCAACATCCCCTTTATCCAGGCCCTGAACTCGGCGCGCGCCGAGATCGAGGCCATCAAGTTCAGCCGGACGGGTTCCCTCACGATCCGGTCGCTCCAGGAACTGCATAAAAAATAGCTCCTACGGAGCGGACATGGTCCCGCTTAAGCGAGACGGGTTTGGTCCCGCCGCAAGGCGGGACGGGATTGGCTCTATCGAGCGGTCGGCAACCCTTGACAGGCCGCGCTCCCGACTTATAATATTACATGAACGCGGTTCTGATCCTGGCGCTACTCGTCGGCCAGTACGATTTCACGATCGCGCGCCTGAAATACGAGGGCGGCGGCGACTGGTACTCCAACCCCTCTTCCCTGCCCAACCTGCTCCGGGCGCTTAACGAGCGGACCGCGATCCGGGCGCCCCAGCGCGAGGATGCGGTGGAGATCACCGATCCCGAGTTGTTCGAATATCCCTACCTTTTTCTGAACGGCCACGGCAATATCCGTTTCACCGATGAAGAAATAAAAATATTGAGAGAATATTTCGCGGCGGGCGGTTTCCTGCACGCGGACGACAATTACGGCATGGACTCTTCATTCCGGCGGGAAATGAAGCGGGTCTTTCCCGCATCGCAGCTCGTCGAACTGCCCCTCAACCATCCGATCTACCGCGCTTTTTACGACTTTCCCAAAGGCCTACCCAAGATCCACGAGCATGACAACAAACCCAGCCAGGGATTCGGCATTTTTTACGAAAACCGGCTGGCGGTTTTTTATACATATGAATGCGACCTCGGCGACGGGTGGGAGGATCCGGACGTTCACAACGACCCGCCGGAAAAACGCGAGGCGGCCCTCCGGATGGGCATAAATATCATCTTATACAGCCTAACCCACTGATGAACGGCATCGCCGTCATTCGGAAAAAATTGCAGGACTTCGCGCGGCGCCAGACGCTCGTCGACATCCTGAGCCGGCTCGTTTTCACCTGCGCCGCGGTCCTCATCAGCCTGACCGTCGCCCTATTGCTCATCAAGTCCCCGCTCTACGGGCTGATCGGCCTCGCCCCCCTCTTTTTTTTCCGGCCCCGTTCGCTCGAAGATCGGGCGAAACATCTTGAGGATCGAACCGGGCTGCGCGGCGAGATCGTCAACAGCCTTCAGCTCTCCCGCATTCCGGAAGACGGCCGCGAAAAATATTCCCGGGAACTGATCGACGCGGCGATCTCGGACGCAGTCCGGAAGATCGAGCCGGTCGATTTTCAGCGCCACCTCGACCACTCTTCCCTCTGGCGTTCCCTGACGATCCTCCTGGTCAGCATCGCCTTGTGCCTCGCTTACCCGGCCTTTTTTCCCGGCCGATTCCTTTATTCCCTCCATCCCCTTATCCGGTACGGTCTGGAGCCGTCCCAGGGCCGGTTCCCGAAGGGTAAGGAAGTGCCGGTGACATTGACGTTCTTTGACACCTACGTTCCCGGCTGGGTGACCGTCGTGACCTTCCCGGAAGGAAAGCCGGTCCGGGAGAAGCTCCGGGTTGAAAACGGGCAGGCCGTGAAAAAATTCACGGTTGACCAAGACCTTAAAGGATGTTTTGAATTCCTCGGCCGGCAAAGCGCTCACTTTTCCCTGATGGTAATCCAGCCGCTCTATCTCCGCTCGCTCCGCTTTCAGCTCCGCTACCCTTCCTACACGGGCCTGCCCGACGATTCCATGACCGGTCGCGAAGTGGTCGCACCGGCCGGCACCCGGCTGGTGATGACCGGCGAGGCCTCCCAGCCCCTGGATTCGGCCCGGCTCGAGACCGCGGATAAACTCCGGATCGAATGCCGCGGCGCCGGTTTTAAACTGGAATTCCCGTTAACGAAGAATGAAACCGCGGTTCTCCGCCTTTTCGCGGCCACGGAATGCAAGGAACCGTTGACGTTCTACGCGGTCACCGACCTGCCGCCCCTGGTCGACGTTTTTTACCCCGGCGACGACATCAACATGCCGCCGGAAATGAAAACGACCGTCGCTTTCCGTGCCAGCGACGACTATCGGCTCGACCAGGCGACCTTTTATTACACTTTCAAGAAAGACCAGGCGCGGCCCTTAAAGATCAAAAAGGCCGTCGAGGACACCGTCTATTTCACCTGGGATCTTTCAGAACTGGGCCTGCTGCCGGGCGACCAGGTATCGTATTTCGTCCGGGTCTGGGACAACGCCGGCAACACGCAGGCCAGCCGGACTTTTTACGTCTACTTTCCCACGATGGAGGAAATGTACGATGAGATCAGCGGCACCCAGGACTCGATACAGGAAGACCTGCAGGACCTGCAATCCGAACACGAGGCCAACATGGACGAGATCCAGCGCATCGAGGAAAAGATCATGAAGGAACGGACCGTCTCGTGGCGGGACAAGGAAAAGCTGAGCGAGGTGCTCAGCAAAGAAAAGTCCGTCGCGGACAAGCTCGAGGAGTGGCAGGCCGAACTGGAAAAAACGATCGACAAATTGAACGAAGGCATCGTGCTCGATCCGGAATCCGTCGCCCGGCTCCAGGAGATATCAAAGATCCTCCAGGAAATCGCGCCCGAGGAGCTGAAAAAAGCCCTGAACGACCTGCAGTCCCAGCTCGATAAAACGCCCGAAGACATCAAGCAGGCCCTGGAAAAATTCAAGCAGAACCAGGAAGAACTGGCCAAGGCCCTGGAACGCACGCTGGAGATACTCAAGCGTTTCCAGCAGGAAGAAAAAATGAAAGAACTGGTGCAAACGGCCCGCGACCTCGCGGATCAGGAAAATAAACTCCGGGACCTTGCGGCCCAGAACGACTCCGCGGGTCTCGGCGCGAAAGACGTCGAGCTGAACGCCCGGATCGACAGCCTGGCTCAAGCGATCCGCGAACTCGCGCAGTCTGAAGGCCTGGAAAACGAGATCCGGGAAAACATGCAAAAACTCGACCGCCAGGCGCAGGAATTGGCCGCCGGAGACCAAAAACCTCCGGGTGATAAGTCCCGGGATCTTACCGCACTGGCCGCCGAACTCCAGCGGCTCTACGAAGAAATGACCAAAGGCCGGATGGCCAACCTGCGCCAGAACCTCCTGGAGACGCTCAACCGCTTGATCGACATCTCCGAGGCCCTGGAAAGATCCGCGGCGGATCCGCAGTCGAAAACGGAGCGGACCGAAGATCTGATCCAGGCGACGAAGACGCTCGCGGACAGTCTTTACGGTCAGCAGACGAAAAGCCTGTACGTGACGCCGGCCATGGGTAAAAAGCTCGCCCAGGCCGTGAAGGAGATGAACCTGGCGCAGATGAAAGCCGCCGCCGGCCAATCGGGATCGGAGAACATCAAGGAGGCGATGAAACAGCTGAACCTCGCGGGCCTTGAGATACTGCAGAATCTGAAAATGGCCGGGGAAGGCGGTTCCTCGACCGGGATGGACCAGCTCATGAAACAGCTCTCCGAGATCGGCCAGGGCCAGTTGTCCCTTAACCAGTCCCTGATGAGCCTGTTCCCCCTGCCGATCGCGGGCCTTTCCGGCGAAGCCTTGTCGCAGATCCAAAGACTGGCCGGCAAGCAGCGCGAGCTCAGGCAGGCCCTGGAAAATTTAGGTTCGGAACCGGGCGCGTCCAAATACCAGGATCTGATCGACAACCTGGCCCGGGAAATGAAGGAAACCGAAGACGCCCTGTATCAGTACAAGCTCGACCGCAAACTTATCGAACGCCAGAAAATGATCCTGTCCCGGCTCCTCGACGCCCAAAAATCGATACGGCAGGAGGACTTCCAAAAAGAACGGAAGAGCAAGACCGGCGCCGACATCTTGCACGAGGTGACGAAATCCCTACCCGATGATCTCGGCCGCGATGAAATGCGGGAAATGATCCGCAAGGCTCTGAAAGAGCAGTATCCCAAGGAATACGAATCGCTCATCCGCGAATATTTCAAATCCCTGCTCGAGGAAAGTCCCAAATGACGATCTTCATTGTCCTGCTCTGTGTCAGTCAACTCCAAAATAAGATCGACAGCCTGAATATTCAAATAAAAAACGATCCCCGGTCCGACCTGGTCCTCCAGCTTAACGGTCTTTTTCTGCAGGCCGGCCTGGTGGATTCCGGGATCGCCTTATTGACCAAGTTCGAGCCGGTCGTAAAGCCGGAGGAGCGGCCGGAGATCACGTTCCATCTTGCCGAGAATTACATGTATGAGGGGCGCTTGCTCTTAGCTCGGGATAAATACCTGGAAACCGTCAGCCGCTATGCCCGGTCCGGGGTCGCCAACGACGCCCTGGAAAAACTTTATCTGCTGGAAACCTGCCGCAAGGACACGGTCCTCCTGCTTCGGCTGGTCCGCTGCCTGGCCCTCCGGAGCGGCGAACCGGCCTTATGCCGGGACAGCCTGAAAAACCTCCTCACGACCGTCGCCGCGGACCACGCTTATTATTACCTGGGTCAGGTCGAACAGGAGCTGGGTGATCCGGCCGAGGCGCTCGCGGCTTTTTCCGAACTGGACCGGATCTTCCCCGGCCACAATTTCCACCACGTTCCGCTCTGGGAGGCTGAACTGTACGTCAAGCTGGAGGATAAAAAGAAAGCGCGGGAAATACTGGAAAACCTGTTGGTCCGGGACCCGACCTCGATCTACGCGGGCCAGGCCCGGGAAATGCTGAAAAAGATCAAGTTCTAATTCTTAAAACTACGGTCGATCAATTTGTGGCGGATTTTTTCTATCTTACCTTAATTAATTTCTGTGTAATTTTTCCGTCAATTTCAATGAAATAAATGCCCGGACCGATATTGCCCGGCATTACTTTCCGACCGGCGATATCCAGAACCTGACATTTTTTGTTCTTGGGCAGTCGCAATGGTCCGTTAATGATCGTACCACTAAAATACTTATCCCGGGCATGGGTTTTCCCCTCTTCCACACCGAAATCCGGATCAAGACTTATCACCGTTAATGCCGCAGGACCGTTGCCAAAGCTGAGCCCCGCCGCATACAGGTTACCGTCCGCACCGGAGACAATGGAAGAGGCAAGGCCGACGCCGTTGCCCGGCCCGTTATAACGGTATATCCAGTTGGAATCACCGGTGGCGGTCAGGCTGATCACCGTAAAACCCTCGATCGTATCAGAGTCAACGCTACTCCCGGCAGCGTAGATATTGCCATCTAAACCGCGGATAATTGAATAAGCCAGATCAGTGCCATTCCCTGGTCCGTTATATCTATAGACCCAATTGGTATCACCGCCGGGAGATAAACTGATCACTATAAAATCTTGATTTGTATTATTGCCCATGCTGGTTCCCGCGGCATAAATGTTGCCGTCGGTTCCGTAGATCAGTGAATAGGCTTCATTGTCGCTGGCGCCCAACCGATATTTGAAAACCCAGTTAGTGGATCCGGCGGCAGTCAGGCTGATCACCGTAAAATCAGGGGAATATACACTATCATAACTGACCCCGGCGGCATAGATATTGCCATCCGCGCCATAGACAACTGAATTGGCGCAGTCATATAAATTCGCGGTTCCATGATATCGGTTCACCCAGTTTGTGTCGCCGGTTTGATTAAGGCTAATCACCGTGAAGTCGGAAGATGTGTAGCTGGTCCCGACCGATCCGGCAGTGTATATATTTCCATCCTGACCATAAGCAATGGATCGGGCATAATCACCATAATTGCCCGATTCGGTATATTGATATATCCAGTTGGTGCTTCCTTGGTTATTCAGGCTGATAATCGTAAAATCGGCATCTATGCCATCTCTGTTGCTGTACCCGGCGGTATAGATATTGTTGTCCGGACCGAAGACGACCGCAAATGCTTCATCCCAACCATTCCCCGGCCCATTATACTTATAGAGCCAATTGGTACCGCCGGCTGGGGTAAGGCTGATTACGGTGAAATCCCGATCCGAACCATGACCGGTGCTGAATCCAACGGCATAGACATTGCTATCAACACCGGCGGCGAGGGCATTGGCCTGATCCATATAATTCCATGGTCCATTATACCAGTATACCCAATTGCTATCCCCCGCGGGATCAAGGCTGATCACGAGAAAATCCGTGGAGGTGTAAGTGCCGGTAGAGAATCCCGCGGCATAGATGTTCCCATCAACTCCGTAAACAATGGACTTTGCGTTGGCATATAAATTGCCGGGGGCACCATACCGATAAACCCAGTTCTCTCCTTGAGGAAAAAGCGGGATGGGTGATAAAATCACGGTCATTATCAAAAGTGTAATTTTCTTCAACATTTTCATCTTACAGATTTTTTATCAACTCCAGAAAACGCTTGTAAGGCACCGCGGTCCAGGACTCGGCCGCGACCGCGCCCTCGGCCATACTGATCATGGAGACCTTGGTCGCGACTTCCTCGTTGGGCGCCTCGTAGATATCGATGAAATCGTAGGGACCGAGCAAAAAGTAGTGGGACAGGAATTTCACATCCGGGCAGTCCTTTTTTACCCGATCCATCCAGACCCGACCCTGGCTGGCGCGCTCCTTGACGTCCTTGGTCAGTTCCGGTGAAAGTTTGGTCATCAAGATATAAGTCGGCATGTTACCCTCCTTTATGGACCATTATATTATCCAACCGCCGCTTGTCAATGAATACATTGTTGGGGGGAGGTGAAGAACTGGGCGGAGAATAGAATAGATCAGATCCGGAAAAACTATCCACAAAAAAACGCCCCGCTTCGAAGCGGGGCGTTAACGGGGACGGGCAACTTTTTAAATATCGGAGCAGTTCAAACCATTTCTAGAACTACTGTTGCGGATTTGCTGAAACATAAAAAGTAGCCTGTCCCCTTTACTGTTTACCGCTTCTTGAAGAACGGGTGGCTAAGGATCGGCGGTTTGGTCGGCTTGGTCTCCTTGGTGACCAGGTCCATCTCGTCGATCAGGACCGCGGGTGCGACGACCGACATGGAATAGGCGTTGCCCTCGTTGTCGTGGTAAAGGAAATTATACGTATAGGTTTCCTTGCTGACCGCGCTGATGTCCCGGAGCAGGCGGGTCGTGATCGAAGAAAAGTCCAGGCCTCGAACCAGCTCGGCCTTGCCCGTCGCCAGGTCGACCTTGTAGGCAACCGTGGGTAAGGTGAGCATCGGTTTGTCTGAGGCCGAAGGCGATGGCGTGAACCAGCGCATGTACTGTTCGAAGGTCGACCGGGGCCGGGCGGCCGCGAGTCGGGTCACGATGATCGCGTATTTGTTGTCGAAGTCCTGGGCCGTGCGGTTAAGGACCTTTTTTAGGTCGTCCAAATTTTGCGTTTCCCGGGACTCGATCACCAGCACACCGGGCAGGCCGATCGCGCGGCCGCCCATATTTTCATAGCGATAACGGGCGTGGCCGTTGGACAAAGCGACTTTTTTCACGGGCGACCGGCTCATCATAAAACCGGTCAACTTGCCGTCTTTGGCGATATCCACGCGTTCCGACTTGACTCCCTGGTCGTCGATCGCGAACCGTCCGAAAAGTTCCGCCCCTCCCCACTCGGCCAGGTTGGGATCGTCATACGCGGAGAGGAAATCAGGCATGACCCTCCGACCCATCCGGCCGGTCAGGTTGCCGAAGTTATCCGAGTTCGCGTTGCGGGCGACCATGTCGTTCTCATAGAGCGGCGGCCGGGGATCGCTGACGCCTTTGCCCAGCATCTGGAAGAACAGTTCGGCCGCGGCTTGGCCCGTGAAAAGCACCGGCCCGGAATAGCTTTCCTCCTTTTTCAAGGCGGCCAGCAGGGAGAGGGTTTCAGCCATGGCGGTCACGGACCGGCTGATCTCTTCCAGCTTAGGCAGGCCTTCTGCTGAGGCGCTGTAAAATCCGATAAAATCCTCGATCGGATCGCCGTCGTCGGATTGGGTCTTGGCCAGGACTTCGATATAGGCCTGTTGATCGCCGCGGCGGCTTTTGTTACCTTGACCGTCGAGAAAATACTGGTTCGCGGCATCGACGTGCATGGTCACGCTCGATTCGAAGATCCGGGGAAATTTCTGGAAGAGCTTGGAGATCGCGGCGATGCGCGTTTCCCATTCCGGCTGGTTCACGTTCCAGCGGGCTTCCAGCTCGACCTTAGCGCATACGGGGACCGCGGAAAAGTCGGGCAGGCTGTCCTTGGTCGGCCGGTTCTGGATGACTGCCTTTTTCCGGGACAGGCGCTCCAGGGCCTTTTTGTAGGTGCCGTCGGTCACGAGCCAAATGGAATTGCGCAGGGCGTAATAATCGTCTTCCAGGGGCAAGTTGGTTCGGTCGGATTCGATCGCGGACGGGCCGCTCGACTGGCAGGCGAAATTGCTGTTGTCAAGTTCCGGAGAACCGACGCGGAGATCAACGTAAATATCCCGGCGGTGGTTCCTTATGCTGGAAACGATCCCGCCGAACTCAGCCTGGATGTCGCAGGTCCAGCCGTCCCAGACCCGGTACGACAGGTAATACGGCTTGTCCTGGTTTTCGATCCGGAGGCTCGACAGGTTGCGGGTCATCTCGTCGTTCAAGGCTTGCATTAGGGCATTGTTCTCAAGGCCTTCCGCGAAGACCAAACCGGTGGCAATCAATAGTAAAATTAGTTTTTTCATGGTCGTCTCCCTTATTGGGCTTCGGCCGGCGCGGGCAGGATCGGCGGCTTGTCCTGGCCTTTGGCCTTTTTCTCAACTTCGATCTCGGACACGAGGATCGAAGGCGCGATAGCGGAAACCGGCACCCAGCCGGATTCCGCGCCGCACGTACCGTTGAATATACCGTAGTCGTTGCCGGTCAGGGCGATCTTGGACAGGGAAAGGAGCGGCGTGCCGACGATATCCACGCCCCGCACGACCTCGTCCGGACGGCCGTCCACGTACACCCGCTTCACGAAAAGGGGTATGACCTTGAACGACTGCGTGCCCTCGCGGCCGGTTGAAGTATATCCGCCTGAGATATCGTAAAAGATCAGGCCGTAGGGTTTGTTCTGCTGCCGGCATTCCTCGATCAATTTATTCTTTAGCTCTTCGATCGGCACCTCTTTGGTGGACTTGGCGCACAGCACGCCCTGGCGGGTGACCACCCGGTTGCCGAAAGAACGCCGGCCGTGGCCGTTGGAGGCCGGGAACCGGGCGATCGGCGAGCGGCTCAACAAGAACCCTTTCAGGATCCCGTTCTCCACGATATTCGCCTTCTGGCTGGCCACGCCCTCGTCGTCGTAATCGTAGTGGCCGTTCAGGTCCCGGCCGTTGAATTCGGCCTGGGTCGGGTCGTCGAAAACGGAAATGAAGTCGGGCATGATCGGCTCATTGATCTTCTTGGTGAAGGTCTGGCCCTCGAACTCGCTCTTCTGGCGGTGGCCTTCGATGCGGTGGCCAAAGATCTCGTGGAAGAAAACGCCGCAGGCCTGGGCCATCATGATCGCGGGCCCGGAGTACGGTTCAACCATGGGCGCCTTGCGCAAGGCGTCCAGGTTCTGGATCAGAGAATCGATCTTGGCCGCGATCGCCTGGTCGTCCGGAAGCCGGTCCAGGCTCGTCGCGTAAGAACGCGAACCGAGGTTGAGTTCCATGCCGTCATCGGCCATGGTGGAAGCGCTCAACCTTAGGTTGAAACGGACGCTGCCGTCGACGATCTCGGACTTGTCGGTGTTGACGATGTACCGGTTCTGCGTCGCCGCGGACAGGGAAACGGTCGAGCTCAGGATCCAGGGATACTGCCGGAAAGTCGCGGAGAATTTCTTCAAACGGGTCCGCCAGGCGTCGGCATCGATCTTCACTTCCGGAGCCTGGTTCGAGTATTTGACCATGGTTGATCTGGAAAAATCGGCCGAGGTGTCGGTCTCGAGGACCTTGACCTGCCGCTCGGCCAGGACTTTCGTGTATTTCTCCTGGGCGTTCTTGAACCGGCGGTCGGTCTCGTTCCAGAGGATCGCTTTCAGGGCGTCCGCGTTCTCGTCCACCGGAACTTCCACGTTCGAAGGTATATAGTCGGTGACGTCGAAACCGCCGCCCCGGATCTCGTGCGTGTTGTCGAGTTTTTGGGAACCGACCCTGACGTCAACGTTGAGGTTGCGGTGCCTTTCGTCGCTGTCCGTGATCAAAGCGCCCAGGGATGCGGTGAGGCTGATCTGGTGGTCGTCCCAGATCTCGTACTCGAGAAAATACAGGGGCACGGGCTGCGCCTTGCTTAAGGCGACATATGAACGGTCGAGCTCCTGTTTCATGGCGGTCAGGGTCGGGTCGGCCGCGGCTCCGGCCAGAGAAACAACGCCGAGCGCGAGGATCAATAACCCGATGCTTCGTTTCATAAAACCTCCTTAAAAAAATTCTTCATACACTCCCGATCGTGAGGATATCTTCCGGGCCTTTGACTTCCCGGATCTGCATACCCAATTCCCGGGCGGGAATAAGGTCCACTTCGTAACGGTCGCCGACCATCAGGCACTCCTCGGGCCGGGCGCCCAGCCGTTCGAGCACACCCTTCAGGATCCCGGGATCGGGCTTGAGCAGGTTGAACGTGTTGAAAGTGAAGACGTCGTGAAACACGCCGTCCAGACCGAGGGACTTGATGATACGCCGGGTCTGGATCTTGTTATTGTTGGTCAGGACGGCCAACCGGTATTTCTCTTTCAGCGCCAGCAGGAAATCCCGGAGCCCCGGGTTTGGGATTAGAAAATCCGCGGGGTCAAAAAAGGCCACGTTCTCCTCGTGCCAGGTCTCGATCGGAATGCCGTAGGAGATCAGGGCGAGGGTATAGGGCACGGCAAAGCCCTTCTGCCGCGCCAGTTCAGCCCGGCGGTCTTCCAGGATCTTTTTCGCATCTTCGATCGGGGTCTTGGTGACCTTGGCGTATGTATAGTAAGCTGCCTCGGCGAATTTCCGGAACACTTCCGGGCTGTTGTACAGCGTGCCGTCGAGGTCGAATATTATATTTTTGATCATGCTCGGCGGCTTTTGTTCGGCTTGTGCGGTTTTGTTTTTTTTCACTTCGGGTCGCTCCGTATCAAAAAATGGGGGGCAGATTAATCCGGGGGAAATGTTGCGATATTAGATTAATCTGCCCCGAACGATTTAGCTTTCAGTTCGCTTGAGCAGTCTTTCCCAGATGCGGTCGACTTCCGCCTGGAATTCCTGGATCAGTTTCGGGTCCTTCATCTTGAACAAATGGCCGAAACGGACCTGCATTTTCAGGAACTCGTCGATCGGTTTTTTCTCCTTCGGTTTGACCGTGATCTTGTATTTGCCGTTTTCGTATTCGTAGCAGGGCCAGACGCAGGATTCGACGGCCAGTTTGGTGATCTTGACCGTCTGTTCCGGCGGGTAGCCCCAGCCCAGCCGGCAGGGCGAGTAGACGTTGATAAAGGAAGGGCCGTCCGCGTCGAGCGCCTTGCGGACCTTGGTCACCAGGTCGTTCCAATAACCGATCGTCGCCTGCGCGGCGTACGCCGGTTCGTGGGCGATGATGATCTCGGTCAGGTTCTTCCGGGCTTGCAACTTCCCCCCCGGGAGGAACTTGCCCGCCGGCGAGGTGGTCGTGTTCGCACCGGTGGGTGTGGCCGAGGACCGCTGGATACCGGTGTTCATGTACGCCTCATTGTTGTAGCAGACGTAAAGGACCCGGTTCCGGCGTTCGATCATGCCGGACAACGATTGCAGACCGATATCGTAAGTGCCGCCGTCGCCGCCGAAGGCGATGAACCGGATGTCCTTGTCGATCTTGCCCTTCTTCTTGAGCGCCTTGTAGGCCGCCTCGACGCCGGACATGGTCGCGGCGACGTTCTCGAACGCGTTATGGACATAGGGAATGTTCCAGGCCGTGTAGGGGTAGATCGTGGAGATCACTTCCAGGCAACCGGTGGCGCAGCCGACGACGACCGGCTGCTGGGCCGCCATCAAAACCTGGCGCGCAATGATGGTCGCGCCGCAGCCCGCGCAGGCGCGGTGGCCGCCGACGAATCTCTCTTTTTGAGCCGAAAGTTCTTTTAAGGTAGCCATTATTCCCCCCTCACGCCGAAGTAAACGATATCTTTGTCGACTTTACCGGATTTCTGGACGGCGAACATTTCGTCGTAGATACTTTCCAGTTCTTCGATGCTGATGTCGCGGCCGCCCAGGCCGTAGACGTAGTTCTTCAGGAGAGGATGAAACTTGGCGTCGTAAAGGATCGCCCGGACTTCGTTAAAGAGATGCCCGCCCTGACCGGACATGGTCTCGGCGCGATCCAGGATCGCCACGGCCTTGACCTTGGCCAGGGCCTTGAGCAGCTGGTCCTTGGGGAAGGGCCGGTAGACCCGGGGCCGGATAACGCCGACCTTCTTGCCCTGCGCCCGCATTTTTTCAACCGTTACCTTGGCCGTTCCGCCGGTCGAACCCAGACACAGGATCGCCACTTCCGCGTCGTCCATTTTGTACTCGTCGACGATCGGGTAGTAGCGCCCGAACTTGTCGGCGAATGCCTTGTGGGCTTTCTCGATGATCGGCAGGCAGGTGTTCATGGCCTCGATCTGGGAGCGTTTGTGTTCGAAATAATAATCCTGAAGGTCGAGCGACCCGAAGGACAGGGGTTTATCGAGGTTGAGCACGGAGTTGAGGGCCTTTCTCTCGCCGAGGAATATGGGGACGTCCTTGTCGTCGAGCATCTCCACCCGTTCCATGCTGTGGCTGATGATGAAACCGTCGGTCGTCACCATGGCCGGCAGCCGCGCTTCTTCGGCTGCCTTGACCGTGATGATGGTCGTGTCGTAAGCTTCCTGGGTGTTCTCCGCGAAGATCTGGAGCCAGCCCGCATCCCGGGAACCGAGCGAATCCGAGTGGTCGCAGTGGATGTTGATCGGGCTCGACAGGGCGCGGTTGACCATGCAGATCACGATCGGCAGTCTCAGGCCGCCCGCGATGTAGAGGATCTCGTGCATCAGGGCGAGACCCTGGGAAGAGGTCGAGGTCATGACCCGGGCGCCGGCGGAGGACGCGCCCACGCAGGCGCTGATCGCCGAGTGTTCGCTTTCCGCGGGCACGAATTCCGTGGTCACCAGGCCGTCCGCGACGAATGAGGCGAAGAGCTGGACCACCTCGGTCGCGGGCGTGATGGGATAGGCGGCCACGACGTCGGGATTTATCTGGCGCATGGCTTCGGCCATGGCTTCGTTTCCGGTACGCGCGACGACTATCATTTTTCCTCCCTTACCATGGTGATCGCCTTTATTTTCGGGGGACATTCCTCGGCGCAGATTCCGCAGCCTTTGCAGTATTTCATGTCGATGCCCTTAATCTTTCCGTTCTCCACGATGAACGCCGAATCCGGACAGTAGACCCAGCAGATCATGCAGTGGGTGCACTTCTTTTCGTCCCAGATCGGCTTATCGCTGCGCCAATCGCCGGTCTCGAAATTGAGGCTCGATCCCGCTTCCAGGACCAGACCCTCCGGTAATTCTTTCCATCCCTTTTTCGCCTTCATTCCTTTACCTCCTCGTAAGCGCGGACGATCGCCTTGATGTTGCCGTCCACGACGTCCGGACGGTTGGGAAACTTGTGGTGCAGGCGGGCTTTTACCGATTCCAGCATCGGCTTGAACTCGAGGAGTTTCGAAACCTTGATCAACGCCCCGAGCATGGGCGTGTTCGGCAGGTCGCGCTTCATGATCTCCCGTGAGATGGTGCTGGCGTCCACGACATAAACTTTTTGCTTGGTGATCTTCAGCTGTTCCTTCATTTCTTTGGCGGTCTTCTGGGTATTCAAAAGGATCACGCCGTCATCGGGCAACCCTTCGGTCACATCAATGGTCGCAAGCAGGGTCGTGTCGAGTACGACTACGATCTGGGGTTCCTTGATCCCGCAGTGCTGAAGGATCGGTTTGTCGGAAATGCGGTTAAAGGCATAGACCGGCGCGCCCATTCTTTCCGGTCCGTATTCGGGAAATGCCTGTATGTACTTACCGGTTTCAACGGCGGCATCGGCGAAAAGCAGCGCGGCAGTCTTAGCGCCCTGGCCGCCCCGGCCGTGCCATCTTATTTCTAATAATGCCATTGGGGACTCCTTTCAACGCATATTATATGTAAAAAAAGGATTGAGTCAAGGAAAAGCAGCAGGATAGGTGCTCAAAGCGTAAAAAACCGACGAAATTTCGTTAATTAGTGGTTTTTTGGACCGTTATTTAAAAATTAATCGTTAATCCGATCCGCGCGCGGCGGGGGGAGGAATACGCCGGGACCCAATCGTCGGTTGCAAGCATCATCGCGACAAACGCGGTATATTCCTCCTGCGGAGTGATCAAGCCGTCATGGTTAAAGTCGGCGGCCGGGTGGTAATAATTACTGAATAAAGGGTAATAGTCCTTAAATTCCCACGGATGAATATTTTCGATGGGTACGTTTGTCCTGTGGGGCGCGATCTGATAGCGTTCGTCAAGGGCGTTTATCAGTTCGATATTCAGATTAAAAGCAAGCTTGCCGATTGACATACCCTTCGTAACAACGAGATCGATTTGATGGCGAAATGGCAGATAGGCTGAATTTTTATCTACTGTTTTTCCTTCTGGTCCGGGCGGTGTATAGGGGAATCCGCGCCCCAAAAAGCTGAATACGTAGAGCTGGGTTTGGTACGGCAAGCTAAATGCGCCCTGGATGAAAAACCGGTGGCGCTGGTCAAAATCCAGCGGATAATCTTTACCCGGAGGGACATAAGTCGTGTCGAGCTGTTCCTGATAGTATTGTTCGTACACTTCATTGGCATAGGAGCTGGTGCCGAGAGCCCAAGATAGCGTATATGATATCTTGCCCGTGAAAATTCCGCTCGTAAAATCGATAATCATTTCCACGCCCTTGACGTTCGCCTGTTCGACGTTGAAATAAAGAATATGGCTGCGCGGCGTGGCCGGGATGAACCGGGCGCCGACAAGGTCATAAATATCTTTGTAGAACGCGTTGACCGTGCTAGACAAACCTTGTCGGATCTCGCCCTGCATACCGATCTCATAACTGATCGTCTTTTCGGGACGGAGCCGGGGATTGCCGATCGGACCCATGCTGGAGTGGAAATAGTATATATAATCGGGAAAAGGCAGGAGACGATACAGGCGGTATAGGTATTCATATCGCGGCATCTGCGCGTACTTGCCGATATTCGCGCGGAACAGAAATTTATCCGTGACCAGGAATGAAATACCGACACGCGGAGAAAAAACCTGTTGGACCGGGATTCCGGGAACCCCCGTTGAAAAATATTCGTACCGGCAACCCGCTTTCGCGTATAAACCTTCATATTCAATATTGTCCTGGATAAATACCGCGCCTTCGACCGGTTCATATTGATAATTGTCGGCGATCGGCCTGAGGGTATCGTTGCTGACGAAATATTGGAAATTATCCAGATCTAGGCGTGAATATTCCATGCCCCCTTTTAGTTCGTGGTTTTTATGGGCCTGGATATCGGTATTGAGATTAATCCTTAATGCCTGTGATGACATGTCCTGATATTCATTATAATCACCTTCAGATGCAAAAGCCCACATACTGTAAACGCCGAAGGGATTTTTATTGCTGTAACTCCGATCTTTATAGGTATTATAGTTTCGGAAAGTAAAATCCTCGAATACACCGAAAGGTCCTTTTTCCCGAACTCCGTATATGGTGTGGTTGAAAAGCCGACTGATCGTCAGGTTGACCAGTTTCTTGGAGTCGGGAAGATAATTTATATTTACGGATTCCAAATTACCTTTTCGCAAATCGGATCGCCAATGATCCGGCCGGTATTTATATTTCCAATGCGGGTAACGGTCAAATTGACTCCGTGACAAGGCGCCGCTCAAATTAATCCGCAATTTCCCGGATGGCGCGACCAGCCACTTGCCGTACAGCGCGTAGTCATCGCGCTGCTTATGGGGCAGGATGAAGAGCCGGGGATCCCAGTCGTCGGTATGCATCAGGTCGCAGGCGATCAATCCCTTGAACGATTTGGATACAGGGAGATGCAGGGACGCTTGATAATCCTGATACCCGAAGTCGTAGTAAAAGGGCATGATCGTTTCGGTCTTGCTGAATACGCGGCCGCTTAACTTGTCCTTCGGATGCTCGGTGATCAGGTTCACCAGACCGGACATGGCCCGACCGTATTCCACATCGAATCCGCCAGGCAGGAAAATGACCTCATCAATAACGCCTTTTGATATATTGATCGCCGGATCGCCAGTCAGGGGATCGATGATCGAAACGTTGTCGATCATGTAAAGGACTTCGGTCGCTCTTCCGCCCCGGACATGCAGGGCCGTGTCGACGTTGGCCACCGATGGCTGGAAGGCGATCAACCGCTCGATATAATCGATGGGTAAAGTGGATATTTCCTCTTTGCGGATGATATATGTCGAGCCGACCATGTCTTTCTTGACCGCAGGTGTGGTTCCGGAAACAATTATCGGCGCCATTTCAATGGAAGTGGGTTTAAGGGATGCTTTTAACCGGTAGATCTGGTCGATCTCGACGAGGACGTTTTCGATCCGCTTGGTCTGATAACCCAGGCAGGAAATTTCCAGGATATAGCGGCCAGCCGGAATGTTGAGGATGTAGAAATTGCCGTTGTCGTCGGTGGCCGTGCCCATGTCCGTGTCTAGGATAACGACGTTCGCATAGGAAATCGGATTACCGGTGCTTTCATCTCGGACTACACCCTGGATCTTGCCGGTGATGCCGGTAAATAAAATAGATACTAAAAGTAATTGCGGCAATTATCCCTCTTTACTCTTCATACAAGTATATGATTATTATTTCTTGCGTCAATAAAAAAATGAACAGCAAATGCATTTTCGATCAGTTTTCATCTCTCATGAATACCAATTTTCGTATTTCGGTATGACTAAGCGATTGTAATTTCACAAAATATATGCCATTGGGTACAATTCCGCCTTTATTGTCTTCACCGCACCAAGATATCACATTTTCTCTATCGTCCACGGAATTATCAAATTGCTTAATCAAATTCCCGGCAATATCGTAAATTCCAATTTTACTATCCAAGGTCATTGGAAACCTGATGTTGGTTTTTATTCTAAAAGGATTTGGATAAATTTCCATACCGATTTTTTCAATATCGATTTTTTTGTTTTCGTATGCGGCATATTCATCCCGACCAATCTTCAACAACCACACATCAGAATATCCAGCACCGAATGAGTTTGTATATCCCGCTATTATATAGCCATAGTCATCAGTTCTTTGTACTGACGTGCCGGAATCGTAGTCTCCGCCCCCATAGGTCCGTGTCCATAGGGTATCACCATCTATATCTATTCTTAAAAGCCAGACATCGTACATTCCGGATCCGAAAGATTCTGTCTGACCAACAACAATGAATCCTCCATCAGGAGTCTGTTGAACTGAACGGGCCATATCTTCAAACGACCCGCCATGGGTTTTGGTCCAGACTGTATCGCCATTAGAATCGGTTTTGATAAGATATACATCATCGAAACTTGACCCTCCGTAAGCCTTGGTCCAAACAGTATCGCCATTTTCATTGACCCTGGCGAGTAGAATATCCCTTGGCGTAGTTGATGTCATGCCACATGCTATATATCCCCCGTCGACCGTCTGTTGAACGGACCAGATATCTCCCGCAAACGATTTTGTCCAGACAACATTGCCGAGAGAATCTACCTTAATGAGTAGGTCGCCGCCAAGAATATAACCGCCATCCGATGTCTGCTGCATAGAGTGACATTGTTCAGCCCCCGGCCCTCCATAAGTCTTTGTCCAAAGTGTATCTCCTACCGAATCGGTCTTAATCAAATACATATCCATACTACCTGCTCCAAAAGACTGAGTTTCACCGGCAACGACATAACCACCATCAGCCGTTTGCTGAACCGAACAGCATCGATCATTGTCGTTTCCTCCATATACTCTGGCCCAGATTGTATATCCGGCAGGATTGGTTTTAATTAACCATATATCATCCCCACCATTTCCAAATGAAGCAGTGTAAGCACCGAGAATATACCCGCGATCCGTTGTCTGGCTGGCTGAATATCCTCGGTCATAATTAATACCTCCATAGACTTTTGTCCAAGTGGTGTCCGGAACTTGACTGTTGGCAAATCGGGCTAAGATAATACTAATTAGAATTGCTGGTTTTATACATCTAAAAAAGATGTTCATACAAATACCTCCTTTTGATCAATTTGACGTAAAATTTCTAACAAAATTGTTTGTAATGATAAATAACAATTAGAAATTTATTATGTCTATTATATAATATGTAAAAATATCACAAAATCATCACAAGGTTTTAATTATTGACCGGTTTTTTCTTTTTAAAATTAAGATTTTATGGCTTCTAAAACGTATCAGAAATTTAACGAAAGGCCTACCCGGGCCCGGCGGGGTGCCGTATAGGCGTTCACCCAGTCAATCGTCGCTTGATTAATTGCAATAAAGGATCGATAATATTCCTCGGGCGTAACTAATCCATCATGGTTAAAATCGGTCGCCGGATGATAATTTTGATTCCAGCAGTCCAGGTAAAAATTAAAATCCTGTTTGTGAATTTCGTCCAGTTGCAGTTGAGCATAGAGTTGTCCGACTTGATATCGGATATCGAGCAAATTTATCAATTCGAAATTGATGTTGAAAGAAAACGATCCGACCTTCAGGTCCTTAACTATCAGGCAGTCGATCTGTCTTTGAAACGGCATTCTCGTATAGTTACGTTCCTGGTATTTACCCTCCGGACCGGGCGGCGTGTAAGGAAAGCCCTGGCCAAAATAACCGAAAACATACAGATCAGTCTGCCACGGGAGGTTAAGAACACCCTGAATAAAAAGCCGGTGCCGTTGGTCGAAATCCAAATTATATTCCTGGGTCGGGATATTTTTAAGCGAATCGATGTATTCCGAATAATAACGGAAAAATACTTCCTCTGCGTAAGAGCTGGTTCCGCGGGCGTAAGATAAGGTATAGGAAATTTTACCATTAAATACGTGGTTTTTAAATTCCAGGATCGCTTCGATACCTTTTACATTGGCATATTCAACGTTGAAGTAGGTAGAATAGTTTTCGGGCAATCCCAAAACGAACCGGGTACCGACAAGGTCGACGACATCCTTGTAAAAAGTATTAACGGTGGCAATAAGGTTCGGCCTGATCTCCCCTTGTAGTCCGATTTCATAACTCCGTGTTTTTTCCGGTTTTAATCTGGGATTGCCGATCAGCACGATACCAAGGTGTGGCGGCAGATTCGGCATAAAACTGTAATTCTTGAACATCTGGTCATATAAGGGCGGTTGCGTGTATTGTCCGATATTCGCTCGGAATATGAATTTTTCCGTAACCTGAAACGATGCGCCCAAACGCGGGGATATGATCTTCTGAGGTGGAATGTCGATCAAGCCGGTTGAATAATAATCGTAGCGCACCCCGATCTTACTGTAAAAACCTTTATAATCGATATTGTCCTGGATATATGCAGATATCTCCTTGGGCTGATAATCGTATTCGTCGATGAATTGGAGAAGGCTGTCGTGAAAAAAGGCGGTCAGGTTGTATAAGTCCAAACCGGAATAGTCGCAACCGACTTTTACATCGTTATATTGATTCATCTGGGAATCAAAGGAAATTTTACCGGTTAGAATATCGGTGGTTTTCCCCTGATAAATGGGATAATCTCCTTCGCACATGAACTTATAGCCAAAGTATCGGTTGCCAAAAGGATTTTTATTGGATGGTATCGGATATTTTAGGGACTTATAATCTTTGAAAACAAAATCCTGCATTATTCCAGTATTACCAGGTAGCCGCATTCCGTATTTCTTCTCGGTTGAAAGCCGACTCAATGTCAGGTTCAGAAGATTTTTCCCGTCGGGCAGCCAACTGATATTTACAGCTTCAATATCGCCTTTTCTAAAATCCGATCGGTAATGATCCAGGTTAAACTTATATTGCCAACCGTAACGGTCGAATTGGGAGCGGGATTTGGCGCCGCTGACTGTAAAACGTAATTTTCCGGAGGTAACGAGAGACCATTTGCCGTACAAGGAGTAATCATCACGTTGCTTGTGACGCATTATATATAGCTTAGGATCCCAGTCATCCGTATGCATTAAATCGAACGAAACGAGCCCTTTTGCTTTACTGGATACCGGCAGGTGCAGTGACGCCTGATAATCCTGGTATCCGTAGTCGTAATAGTAAGGCATGATCGTTTCGGTCTTGCCGAAAACCCGTCCGCTCAACTTATCCTTGGGATGCTCGGTGATCAGGTTCACCACACCGGACATGGCCCGGCCGTATTCCACGTCGAACCCGCCGGGTAAAAATATGACTTCATCCACTATCCCCTTGGAAATGTTGATCGCCGGATCACCGGTCTGGGGATCGATGATCGAGACGTTGTCGATCATGTAAAGTACCTCGGTCGCTCTTCCGCCCCGGACGTGCAGGGCCGTGTCCACGTTGGCTACCGAAGGCTGGAAGGCGATCAAACGCTCGATATAGTCGATCGGCAGAGTGGATATTTCCGCCTTGCGGATGATATAAGTCGAGCCGACCATGTCCTTCTTGACCGGCGGCGTGGTCCCGGATATGATGACCGGCGCCATTTCAATGGAAGTTAGTTTTAGTGATACTTTTAAGCGGTAGGTTTGGTCGATCTCGACGAGGACATTTTCGACCCGCTTGGTCTGAAAGCCCAGGCAGGAGATTTCCAGGGTATAGCGGCCGGCCGGGATATTGAGGATGTAGAAATTGCCGTTGTCATCGGTGGCGGTGCCCATATCGGAACCCAGGATAACGACGTTGGCATATGAGATCGGATCACCGGTTGTTTCATCCCGGACCACGCCCTGGATCTTGCCGGTGATGCCGGTAAATAAAATCGATACCAAAAGTAGTTGCGGCAATTACACCTCTTTATAATAGTATACGGTAATTTTAAATTACGTCAAGCGATGAAAAAATCGGTAATTTACTAATTTAGGGGTTGGTGATATCGACTCGGAATGTCCATAAATCCGACCAGTCAGTGCTGTATTGCCATAACTGACTGCCGGCCCGAACATGCCACGAATAGGTGCCGGTATCCGTGCAAACGAACTGAAAGGAATTGTTGTAAACCCGTGTTTCGGTCGCGGGAATTGAATCGAGGATTATTTCAATATCATAATACTGCTCGTCTTGAACGATATTCCAAGAAAATCCTATTGTCGCGGGCAAAGAATCCAAGATAAAATCGGTACTATCGGACGGGGATAATGATTCCGGCGGCGGCGGTTTAAAACGGACTTCGAAGTGCCGCGGCGCAGACCATTCGGTATAGCATTGCCACTTCGCGCTGGCGGTACGCACTTTCCAGGTGAATTTGTCGATCATGTACTGCCACGGTTCCTTTTCCAGGCGCAGGCTGAAGCAGTTTGTATCATAAGGCACGGCCCATTCGCCGTAAGAATCGCCGGAAAAAAATATTTCGTATAATTCGGCATCCTTGAGGCTTTGCCAAACAAACAATAATCGACCGGTGGGGGCGTCCGGCATTCTTACGTAATAGTCAATCGGCGAAAGCAGCTGGGGCGGAGCCGGCGGCATGTTGAGCGTGTCCTCCGGCGGCTTGTAATCGTTGGGATTTTTACATCGAACGTTTGTAAATATCAGCATCAGGACAATAAATATAAGACCGGATAATACCACCGTACTTTTTATAAACCGCTTGAAATAATTATCGATCAATTATACTCTCCACTAAAGTATATGATAATAATTTCTTGCGTCAAGGGACGAAAGGGATCTTTATTGCTCCAGAATTGAAGTTTGAGGCTAATAGTCCCGATGTTGTTATTGAGGGGATTTGACCCCGGTCATTTACTGCAATATTTACAAACAACTGACGATTTTTGGGATATTGACAAATGATTTTTTTTGAGTATAATGATATTGTGTTTGATATGGTTAATAGCAAAATGAGCATTGTTCTACCGCCTGAATCTATTTTTAGCCCTACCACCCTAAAGTATCCTCGCAGTAATACAACCATTTGGTACGCATGTATGAAAGTCTTAGAATTAAAAGGAAGGATATCGTACTTACAATCGTCCCCATCTGCGTAAACGATCTAGAATAAAATAATAATTATCTCTGCGTAAAAGAAAGGAAAGATAAAATGAATCCATTCGTACTATTTCTTTACCTGGTCTTTGGTCTTAGCATCAATACAATCGATCAATCCGGACTCGAAATTATATATATCCAAGATGGATATAATGTTGATCTTATTCGATCGCACTTATCCTTGCCCGGTTGTGTGTGGCTAAATCAGGATGGTGAACCGAATCTACCATCATTTTTATATAAAGTCGGGATCCCGCAAGACGGTGATGTCGAAGTGCGGATTGTGGAAAACGATGAAGTAACGATCCCGAATTCAGACATCCCACCGGTTATACCCGTCGGTATAGAGGAACCAGCTCCCATCGTCGCAGTTAATACAAAAGGACCGGTCTACGCGGCGAACCAATACTTCCCGGGTGAATTAATCAAAGTCTCCGAACCGCATTTATTCCGGGATATTCATACGATAGATATCCGCATTAATCCTATGCGCTACAATCCGGTGAAACGCGAATTGATAAATAGCCGGCGAATCCGAATTTCGGTCAAGTTCAAGGGTAATCCGGTTACAAGACCGGTTTCCGATCAGTCATTCGAAGCGCTCTACCGGAAAACGATCGTCAACTACGATCAATGCCGTTCCTGGCGTCGCTTGCCCGAGTCCATCGCTTTCGGCAATCCTTTTGCCGGTGGTTACTGGTATAAGATCACGGTCGTTGAAGAGGGGCTTTATAAGATCGGAGTTGATGAAGTGCGTAACGCGGGCCTTGATCCCCGGCAATTCGATCCCCGGACCATGAAGATTTACACCGCGGCCTTCGATTTATTACCTCAGAATGTGCATCAATCGTTTCCGGATTCGCTGGTCGAAGTGCCAGCCTATATGGCGGGTGAAGCGGACGGATCGTTCGACCCCGGCGATTATCTGGTTTTTTATGGTTTCCCGGCGAGCCATTACCAATTTGATACGACATTGACCTGGTTTGAGAACGGGTACGCCCGGGAAAACGTTTATTGGTTCACTTTCAGCGGCCTCTCGGGCCGTCGCATGGCACTCGTCCCGGTTCCCTGGAATGGGAACAATCCGGATACCCTTATAACCGAATTTGAGCATATCGAAGAGGACAAGGCGAACCCGACCCGGTCCGGGGTCAACTGGTACTGGCAGGATATTTCACCGGGCGGTGGCTCCACGGGCGGCACATCATTTTGTGTTCTTCACTGGAAAGCAGCGGGGACTGCCTGTTTAACTACGGGTCTTTATACTGTTGATGGGTCAACCGGTCCGTTTATTTACCGAATCGAATTAGGCAGCCAAACTTTCTATTATGACACCCTGATTCTCGGGACCCAGGAGGAATATCCGCCCATTTATATCCCGGGTAACGGTTCCTTATCCGGTGACTCGTCGGTTTATTCGATCGAGATTACCCGCGCTTCCGGTAACAGTAATCCCCTGACCGTATATTTCAACGGCCTGGACCTGGAATACGACCGCGTCGCGGATTTTGGCCGGCCGTTCCACGGATATTTCCCTACGGCCCGTACCTACAGCGTGCGAGGCCGCAATGCCAACACCCAACCCTTTGTCCTGGACATCACGGATCCATTGAGTCCTCATCAGCTGGACAGCCTGGGGTGGCAGAACCGGAGCCTAACCTTCAGCTACCGGTCGGATTCGTTTCAGGTCCTTTACTTCAGCCAGTATTCGTCGGCCAAACCCGCGGTCCTTATCCCGCGGAGCCCGGGCCGCCTGCGGCAAAGCGATCCAGGATGCGAGTATGTTTACATCACGCACCGTAATTTCTACAACGCGCTCATGCCCCTGGTCTCATACCGGAGCCGTGAATACACGACGAAGGTGGTGACGGTCGACGAGATCTTCGACGATTTTTCCTTTGGTAAGTATGATCCCCTGGCGCTCAAGCATTTTCTCTATTACACAACAAATAACTGGGCGGTCGAGCCCAAATACGTGTTATTGGTCGGCGACGCGACCTATGACTATAAGAACAACCTGGGGAAGGACAACCCGCCGAATTTCGTACCCATGTACGAGGCCTGGACTCATCTATCTGGAAATGCAGGGATCCCTCCAAACTACATCTATGATGGCGAGTGCGTGAATTTTGACGGCGACGAGGCAATGATCTTGGGCCGGATCACGGTGCGGACTAACGCTGAGCTCCGGGACTTCACGGATAAACTGATCGCTTACGAGACCCAGGATATCGATGGAATCTGGAACAAGCGTATACTACTCAGCGGTGATGATGAATATGCTACAGATTGGGAAGGTCTTATCCATTGCGGTTCCGCGGAGATAATCGGAGCGGTTGTGACGGATACGATGTATGATTTCGCTAAGGTGTATATGGTCAGTTATCCGCCGTTCAGTTGGCCCTGTACAAAACCCAACGCCCAGGAAGCTTTTATCCGCGAGTTTAACAAGGGCGCTTATGCCGGTCTATTTTTCGGGCACGGCAATACCCACCAACTGGCACATGAAGGACTTTTCTACGATACGAAGATCCCGTTAATCCGGAACGGCCGCCGAAATTGCTTTTTTTACTTTGCATCCTGTACCGTGGGTCGGTTCGACGATTCCGATTACGAATGTATCGGAGAGGAGCTGGTCCGCATAAAGGAAGGAGCAATCGGCACGATGGCTGCAACTTCAGGAACGGGTGTCGATGTAAACCTACCTATTGGTCGTACTTTGTTTCAATCCTTGACCGCCGCGGATACGGATTTGACCATGGGTGAATGCATCTTTCTAGCCAAGAACGATTATTGGCGGTTTCATTACGTGTTGTTCGGCGATCCCGCGACCCGGATGAGGAAAGTTACCAATAGAATAACTCTGAATCACGATCCAGATTCTCTACGACCTCTTGAAAATGTAAGAATAACGGCATCATATAAACCATTCTATTTGAATGCATTTCTACGGGACAGTACTTTTTTCGAAAAATTCGATTCTTTAACCGAAAACAAAATCAGCGGCTGGGTTAAACGAAACGTCCAGACTGGTCCTAATTCTTGGGAATCTTTTAAATATAATATTTATGGTCGCGAGATATTCCAGGGCTACTGGGATCAGGATACAGCATCGCTAATAGTACCCTACCTGCCACCGTCCGAAACGCTCTATATGCCGTCCGTCCGCTTGAGCACCTATAAGAATACACGGAGTGGCATGCACGATTCGATTCGGGTCTATGGTAAAGCATTGCCTTCATCGGACAATACAGGACCGGTGGTCGCGTTCTATGAAGCGGGACGGAAACTTTCGGACGGCGACTGGGTGGACCAGGAATTCACCCTGACCGGGAAAGTATCGGATCCGAGCGGCATCAATTTCCTGAATTCAAAACAGGATAACCGGGGATTTTTTCTCTATGTGAATTCGGACCTCTTGAACCGGACCGACCTGCGGGATTATTTCATCTACGACCGGAATTCATTCACGGCCGGCGAGTTTAACGTACATCTTACGTTATCCAGTAGATCGGATACGATCACGGTCTACGTCGCGGACAACAATTACAACAAGACGATCCAACGGATAATATTAAACGCGGATCTTGGGGATCAAATACATATTGAGAACTTGCTGGTTTACCCTAATCCGGTTAAAGATGAGCGGGGGGTATGGTTTACTTTTAGTCTATCCGGATCGGGCCTGGCAGAGGCGCGGGTGTTCACTGTGGCGGGCCGGTTGTTGAAAACCATAGCCGGAGCGCCTGTGTCAGCCGGTTATAACCAGCTTTTCTGGGACGGTCGGGACGAATATGGCGATCGCCTGGCGAACGGCGTATACCTGGTCCGGGTCGTGGTCGCGAACGCTTCCGGACAGGATGAAGTCACGGAAAAGTTCGTCATCGCGAGATAGAAAAAATGAAATTTATTTAACGACCACGTACTTCCTGGGATCTTGGTCGATGAGGACGTAATATATACCGGCGCTTGCCGGTCGAAAATCCACTTTTTTCCCGAAGGTCCGAAATACTTCCCGACCCAGGGCGTCGTACACCTTTATCGACCGGTTGGTCATGAGACGGATCCGAATCGCGCGGTTCACGGTTGAAACCTCGTCCGATTGGATAAAGGGTTCGGTCGGACCCGATTCTCCGACTCCGGTCATGGTGCTGATCTGGATCAGCCAGTTATCCGGATCGACGATAATACCGGTCGGTTCCTGAGGCAGGATGTATTCATAATGCTGGGGCGACTGGTTAACGGATAGGGTGAGCAGGGTATCGCCCGACGCGTAGCTCACGCCGAGCGGCACGGGCATGTGGAAGACCGGAGGACCGATGGTCTGTACCTGGTTAACGTCCAGGACCAGACGCCAGTTGGGCGTTTCGTAAAGCTTGTTCCAGATGATTTGGTACCAGGGATAACCCATCTGATAAACCCATTCCGAGAAAAACCATGTGTAGTCTGCGGACAGTTCCCGGCTCATGATCCGGTTCAGGTCGTCGGTTGAAACGTTCTTGTACGCGAAAGAGTCGCGAACCGCGGTCATAAGATGAAGCCAGGCGCTATCCGTACCGCATAAGTAACGCATCATGTGCAGGATCCACGAGCCCTTGCAATAGCTGTGGCCCCAATCGTACAGCAGGTTTTCCGGCGGATCGTAGACCGGGTGAGGATTGCCGCCTTCGGCCGTGAAATAATCGCTGCGCCGGCTGAGCATGGTCGTCATGAACGCGGCCTGATTCTCGTTGTGTCCCTGGTAGAGCGCGTCGCAATAGGTGGCGAAACCCTCATTGATCCAGACGTTGCGCCAGCTGAAGCAGGTAGCCATGTCGCCCCACCATTGGTGGGATAGCTCGTGCGCCATGCCGTAGTGGTTGTGCTGGACCAGCCAGGAGCGGATGATCGTGCTGTTGGTCTGGTGCTCCATGCCGCCATAGTAGAACGGATAAATGAAGTCCATCCCATAACGCTCGAACGGGTAGGAGCCGAAAAGCGAATCGTAATAAGCCATCATATCCGTGATCAAGGACAGGCTGGACGGTGCGTAAATCGTGTCCGGGATCCACATGTAGTACCGGACTTCGATGCTCTCGGCCGGCGCGGGCCGGTACCAGTGGGTGATCATCCGGAATATGCTGGCGGAGAAATGGATGAGATAGGGCGAGATTGGGTAATCGTGTTTCCAGTGATAGGTCGCTTTGCCCTGGTCCACGGTCTTGCCGATGAATTTGCCCGTGGCGCAAACCGTGAACGAATCGGGCACGGTGATGTACATCTCGCAGCCGCGGTCCGCCTTGTCGATCAGGTTGTCGTAGCATGGCATCCACCGCTTCGTGGAGAACGGACAGCCCAGCGTGTAGGCGGTCGTGTGGTACGAGGTGGAGTAGATATATCCGAGAGAACCGGAAGGCGTGCCGCTGTAGCCGACCTTGACCGTGAACGAATCGTTCAGGTTGTAGGCGGATGGTAGGTTTATCCGGATCGTGTCACTGGTATGAACATAGGTCGAGGCCACGCCGTCCACCAGGACCGAATCCACGGTGAGGCCTCCCAGCTGCAAGTCGATCTGCAGG
>Ga0315279_10001883_pt1 | contig 33235 bp, 28 predicted proteins | sample YL17G06_20_MG_FD_203694 | JGI IMG/M metagenome (GOLD analysis project Ga0315279, IMG submission 203694) | Sediment microbial communities from Yellowstone Lake, YNP, Wyoming, USA - YL17G06_20 | ecosystem: Environmental > Aquatic > Freshwater > Lake > Sediment | place: USA: Wyoming | collected...
CCTGACAAACTAATAATCTAGGATAATTGTACCCTGATGTTCTGATATCTGACTTACTGGTAAACTGATCTTCTGATACCCTGATATTCTGATGTGCATTAAGCCCTTGACAAATCACGATTTTTCATTATAATATAATAGAGATAAATTGAAGATACTAAGCATTACTGTCTAACATTGTATCGTTTTTTCGACCCGAATTTTTTTATTTCGGGGTTTTTTTATTATACTGCACACTAATTGTGCATTATATGGCTTCCTTATAACCAAAATACCTTTAAAAGGAGGTGTTAATAAAATGACTAAGGTTACCATATACGAAGGCGAATCTTTTGATAATGCCATGCGGCGTTTTCGTAAATCGGTGGAGCGTGCCGGAGTATTAAGAGATATTAAAAAGCACGAGATTTATGAAAAACCAAGCGAAAAAAAGAAGCGCCGATTGATCAACGCTAAGAAAAAAGAATGGAAGAGGCAAAGAGAGGAAATATAGTAAGAACCCATGCGGAAGAGGTCCTTGAGCTACCCAAAATCCTCGATATCTTGGCAGAATATTGCCAGACCGAACCGGCTAAGGAAAAAGCCCGTTCCATTATACCGCTAGTCGATATCGGAGATGTCGAATACGAGCTAAAACGGGTAGAAAAAGTATATAAACACGGCGAATTAATAAACTTTTTCGTCCCCTTTGAAACCGGTTATTTAACGACCGTTACTTCGGTTCACGCTTATTTATCGACCGATAATTTTTGGTCGTTAAGGGATTTTATCAACCACACGCAGACGCTAAAAAACCGGTTTCGCAATTCCCAGCTTCAGGAATTCTTCAATCCTTTAGCCGAGTATGCCGAGCTTAAAGGATTGATCGAAGCGAAGATCGATGAGGATCGAGAAGTCCGTGATAATGCCTCCGCGAACCTGGCGAAAATCAGAAGCCGCAAGCGCGGCCTAAAAGACCGGATCAACCACATGCTCAAGGACCTTTTAACGGACCGATCGTATCTGTTCTCCGATTTAACCATCGTGGAACGTAACGGTCGCCATGTCCTGCCCGTGAAAAGCGGATATAAAAAGGAAATGCCCGGGATCATCCACTCGTACTCTAATTCGGGTGAAACGATCTTTATCGAGCCCATGGCGATCACCGAGTTTTCAGCCGAGCTGGGCGATCTCTCCGAACGGGAAAAAGAAGAGATCGAGTTGATCCTGAGGTCCATGACCGATGTCGTGCGTTCCCGCATCGCGGATCTGGAAAACGATCTGGAACGGATCGTCAATCTGGATCTCCTTTTTGCCAAAGCCGCCTATGCCCGCCGGTTGAACGCCACCCTTCCTCAGTTCGGAGATCACGTTAATATCCAGAACGGCATGCACCCGATCCTAAGGCATCTCCGCGATGATGTCGTTCCCCTTAACCTCAAGATGGATAAGTCGCGAAGGGTCCTGTTGATTTCCGGGCCGAACGCCGGCGGTAAAACGGTGGTTCTTAAAACGGTCGGACTCCTGGTGCTTATGGCGAAATGCGGGTTTTTCATCCCGGCGGACGAGGGCACCGTTTTTCCTTTTTTCGACCGCGTGTACGCGGATATCGGGGATGAACAAAGTCTGGAATCCAGTCTCTCCACCTTTGCCGCTCATATCCGTCAGATCGTCGAGGCTTTGCATTCCGATCGAAAAAACAACCTGGTGCTGCTCGACGAACTCATGAACCAAACATCGGTGGAGGAGGGATCCGCCCTGGCGTCATCGGTCATGGAGGAATTCGCGGGCCGCGGCGACCTGCTGTTTGCTACGACCCATAATGAAAACCTGAAAATATACGTAAGCAAGCGGACGGACATGATTAACGCCGGCATGGAGTATACCGAGAAACCGACATACCGGCTTATCGTCGGCATTCCCCAGCCCTCGAACGCGATCAAACTTGCTGTTCAAATGGGCATGGGGAGTAAGATCACCGACCGCGCCCTGTCCTACATGGACCGGGAAATATTGTCGATCGACGAGCTTTTCAAGGATCTTTCCCGCGAACTCGCGGAGGTCCAGAAGGAGCGCGAGGTGTTGGGTCGTCAGCAAAAAGAATATGAAACAAAGCTCTCGGATCTCAAGGCCCGCAAGAAAAAGGAACTTGACGACCTTAAGGAGCGTTATCGTCAGGAGATCGTACAGGCCAAGCGGTCGGTTGACAAGCTGGTTAAGACATTGAAGAAGGAAGGCGCGAAACCGGAAAAAGTCAAGGAAGCCAAGGCTTTTTTTGAGGACAAGATCAGCGAGCTTACGGCCGAATCCCGCGCGAAAGCCGAGCCGTATTATCCCGTTATCGGCGAGATTGTTCACATCCGCGACCTGAAAAAGGCGGGCCAGGTCGTGGCCCAACGCCAGGGGAAATTCAAGGTCAGCCTGGACAATATCTTTTACTGGGTGGAGCCGGCGGAGATCGAGCCGGCCGCCCAAACATCAAAGTCATGAAGACCGGTTTATTTACAATCGGCATTGCCCGTTCAAGGATATCATGATCGAAAAGGAAAAGATCGAGGAGATCAAAAGGCGGACCGACATCGTCGATGTCATCGCCCAATTTCTACCCCTGAAAAAGGTGGGTAAAAATTACCGGGCGCTTTGCCCGTTCCACTCGGAAAAGGCGCCGTCCTTTTACGTCAACCAGGAAAAAGGTATTTATTATTGTTTCGGTTGTCAGAAGGGCGGGAATGCGATAAGCTTTCTTATGGAATACGAACACCTCGATTTTCCCGAAGCGGTAAAAAAACTTGCGCGCAACCTGGGCATCGACATCGACACGACCCGGAGCTTGAAATACAAGGAGATATACGAAGTCAACGAGTTCGCCGCCGAGTTTTATTCGTCCGTCCTCGGCCGGGACGTGGGAAAACGCGGCCAGAATTATTTACACGACCGGCGCATCGACCCTGAAAAACTAAAAGACTTCCGGCTCGGTTATGCGCCCAGCTCCGGCGGGCTCCTCGTCTTTATGCGTCAAAAAGGGGTTAACCCCGCCCGACTTGCCGAGGCCGGCCTGATGTCGCAGAACCGCGAGGTCTTTCGCGACCGCCTGCTATGCCCGATTTTCAACGTTTCCGGACGGGTGATCGGATTCGGGGGACGGGCGCTTGACGATAACGTCCATCCCAAATATCTTAACTCGCCGGAAACCCCGATCTTTAAAAAGGGCGAAGTGCTCTACGGTATTTTCCAGGCCAAAGAGGCGATCCGGGCGGCGAGCGAATCCCTGCTGGTCGAGGGTTATTTTGATCTCCTCAGCCTGTACCAGTCCGGATTTCGTAACCTGTGCGCTCCCTTGGGAACCTCGCTGACGGAGAGCCAAGCCTTGCTCATATCCCGCTACGCCAAGAAAGTGAATATCATTTTTGACGGCGACCTGGCGGGCATCAAGGCCGCGCTCCGCGCGATCGGTATCCTCATCGACGCCCAGGTGGATGTCCACGTCACGCTGCTGCCCGAGGAATACGATCCCGATGAGTTCGTCCGGGAAAAAGGCGCGGACGAGTTCCGCCGCCAGACCGGACAGGCGCCGGATTTTTTCCGTTTCTACCGGGACATGGTGAAGACCGATACCGTGGAGCAGGAGATTGGGCTGATCAAGGACCTGATCCAGATCATCGGCCGGATCCATGACCCGATCCGCCTTGACCGCTACCTGAAGAACATCGCCCGGGTGTACGATATCCCCGAAGATGTGATTAAAAGGGCGATGGGGCAGAAGCCGGACGAAAAAAAGGTGATAAAAACCCCGCCGCCGTCCCTCAAAAAAACGCCCGAAGAAGGGCTGCTGGCCTTGATTTTAAACAATAAAGGTTATTTTAACCAGACCCGCGATATCCTGAAACCTTCGGATTTTTTTCATGAAGGATTCAGAAAAATATTCGAGGCACTCGCCAACTGCGCGGATCCGGAGCATTTCGACCTGAACGACATCGCGGTCGATGCCGAGATCCGGAACCGGATGTTCCAGAGAATGTTCGACGAGGAGCACCTGACGTCTGAGGCTTTTTTAAACGCGATAGTAGCTTATAAATTGAAGCTGGAGGAAAAAAGGATGACCTTGGCGATCGCCGAGGCGAAGACAATGAAAAACGAAAAACAGATCCGGGAACTGCAGATCGAACTGGATCAATTTAAGAGGAAATATGCCGTTAAAAAATAAGCAAAGGAGCCGAATGTGAAATATTCTCAAAAAATCTTCGACAAGGCAAAAGAACAGGGGCGGATCACCCTCAACGAGATCAACAAGCTTATCCCCGATAACGTGTCGCCCGAGGAGATCGACGAAATCCTCGATTTGCTGGCGCGGTATGGGATAACGATCGTCCAGGAAGAGGAAGATGAGATCGTCAAACCGCCGCCGGTAAAAACTTCGGTCAAGCCTGAAGAACCGATCCGGGCTTATTTCCGCGAACTGGCCCGGTACGGCCTTCTGACCAAGGACGAGGAATATGAGCTGGCCGTCAAGATCGAGACCGGATACCGGATGATCGAGCGCCAGTTTTTATCCTATCCCTGCACGATCAATAAGTTAATTGAAATCTGCAAGCAGGTTGAGCAGTGCCGCCGGAGTTTGGACCAGGTGTCGCGCGTGGAGATCGAAGCGATGATGGATAAACACGCCTTCTGGGCCGAGCGCCAGCGGTTCATCCGCCGCGTCAAGTCGATCGAAAAGGATTACCGTTCCCTGATCCAGTTCTACCGGAAGCACCGCAAGGATAAGTCCAAATCGATCGAATGGCGGATCTTCGAAAAAGAGGAACGCATCCTGCGCAAACTTTCGGTCCTGTCCCTCCAGCACGGCGTGGTCAACTCCGGCATCACGGTCTTCAAGGAGAGCATTTCCCGGCTCGAGCATCTCGAGAAACTGATTCCCCGGCTCCGGAACCAGATCGAGATCGCGAGCGCGATCAAGGAACGCCGCAACCTGTCGAAGGAGATCAACCTCGACTCGAACCGTTACCATGAAACCCTGATGATCGTCGAGAACTGGGAAGATCTGATAAACCGCGCCCGGCAGAGGATGATCGAGGGCAACATGCGGTTGGTGATATCGATCGCCAAGAAATACGTCAATCGGGGGTTGGAATTCGCGGACCTAGTGGGCGAGGGCAACAACGGTTTGATCAAGGCCGTCGAGAAATTCGATTACCGTAAAGGTTATAAGTTCTCGACCTACGCCACCTGGTGGATCCGGCAGGCGATCACCCGGGCGATCGGCGACCAGGCCCGGACCGTCCGCGTTCCCGCGCACATCCTCGACACGATGAACAAGGTCGCCCGGGCTCAGCGGGATATGATCCAAGACTTGGGCCGGGAACCGACCGTCGAGGAGATCGCCGACCACCTCGATATCCCGACCGATAAAGTTCGGATCGCTCAGAACATCTCGCTCATCCCGATATCGCTGGATAAGCCGATCGACGACGAAGAATCGAGTTTCGTCGGCGACTTCATCAGCGACCCCATGGCCGATTCACCATCCCGGCGCGCCGCGATCTCGATCCTCAAGGACCGGTTCAACGAAATCCTCAACGATCTGCCGAAACGGGAGAAGAAGATCATCCGGCTGCGTTTCGGTCTCAGCGACGGATTGCCCCGGACCTTGGAGGAAGTAGGCCATATGTTCAACATCACCCGGGAACGGGTCCGGCAGATCGAGGCGAAGGCGCTGCGGAAGCTCCGTCACCCGACCCGACTCCGCAAACTGCAGATGTACAAAGACCTGATCGAGATGGAGTAGTTTTGAAAAATTCGAAATTCGATGTCATCGTCATCGGCGCGGGACCTGGCGGATATCCCTGCGCCATCCGCCTGGCTCAACTGAAAAAGAAAGTCCTGGTCGTGGAGGAGAAAGAGATCGGCGGTTTATGCGTCAACTGGGGTTGCATACCGACCAAGGCCCTGCTTTATGCCGCGGAAACAACTGACCTCATGGTCCGGGCCAAACGCATGGGCATTCAGATCGAAGTTAAGGGGACCGACATCGATACCCTGCGAACCTGGAAAGATAATTCCGTTAAACGGCTTCGAAGCGGAATTGAGTATCTATTCCGACAATACGGCGTGAGTCGGAGGGAGGGGCGTGCCCGGATCGTCGCGGAGACCAAGGTCGAAGTCAATCAGGAAAACAAGCTGGAGATCATCGAGGCCGATGCGATCGTCATCGCTACCGGTACCGAAACCGCACCCCTGCCCGGGTTCGCTTTCGACGGTAAGTATATAACCAGTACCGACGACGCGCTCTTACTCCGGGACGTCCCCGGCGTGCTGCTTGTGATCGGCGCCGGCGCGGGCGGATTGGAAATGGCCACGATCTTTTCCCGGTTGGGCAGCCGCGTCACGGTCGTCGAGATCATGGACCAGATCCTGCCCGGCATGGAGACGGAATTATGCTCCGCGTTGGCCAAGATCCTTGCCAAGTCGGGGATCACCGTCCACACTTCCTCGTCGGTTGTCCGATATACGGTCGAATCCAATAAAATCCGCGCGACGTTAAAAAAACCGGATGGAGAAACGGTGGAAACGATCGACCGGATATTGGTTACGGTCGGCCGCAAACCGGTCTCCGGCGTTTTCAAAGATATCGATATTAAGCTTGATAGTAAAGGATATATCCGGGTCGACGATTCGCTGCGGACGAGTGTTCCAACCATCTACGCGATCGGCGACGTGACCGGACCGCCCCTCCTGGCGCACAAGGCCACTCACCAGGGGATCCAATGCGCGGAAACGATCGCTGGCGAAAACCATCCTCTACGGTCGCACCCGGTACCAGCCTGCGTGTTCACGATCCCGCCCCTGGCTTCAGTCGGCATGACCGAAAGCGAAGCCCGGAGCAAAGGGATCGAGGTTCGGATCGGACGTTTCCCATACCGCGTTTCCGGCAAAGCGCTCGTCATGGGAGAGACCGACGGACTGGTAAAATTGATCGCCGATGACAAAGGCCGCCTGCTGGGCGTGCATATTCTCGGCGTCGAATCGTCATCGCTGATCGGCGAAGGCGTGCTGGCATTGGATAAAGGGTTGCTCGTGGACGATATCGCGTCGGCGATCCACCCGCATCCCTCCTTGTCGGAGATCGTAATGGAAGCCGCGGCCAACCTCCTCAAAAAATCAATTAACATAGTCAATTGATAACGGATAAATACCGGAATTTTTCCGAATTATCCCAACACGAGATCGAAGGTAAGGATTATAAGATTGAATACCGCGACCGTGGTTCGCAGATCCTCATCCTGGCGATACACGGTGGAAAGATCGAACGGGGCACCGCCGAGATTGCTTACCGGATCGCCGGTCAGGAATACTCATTTTACTCCTTTCTGGGCATAAAGACGCGGGGGAATAAGGACTTGCACATCGCCAGCTTGAAATTCGACGAGCCCCGATGCCGGGCCGCGGTCGCCGCGGTCGAGATCGCGGTATCGATCCACGGCCATAATGATGACCAAAACGAGTTCGTGATGATCGGCGGCTTGCACGGGGAGATCGTCCCGGCCCTTAAAACCGAATTAGAGGATGCCGGTTACGCAATAAATCCACCGGGATCCGGCCCGGGCGGGATCTCCTTGGAAAATATCTGCAACCGGTGTCGGGGAAAGAAAGGCGTTCAGTTCGAGATCAGCCGGAAATTGCGGGAGCATTTTGAATCGCAACCGGCTTTCGCCAAGGTTTTCGTGGACAAGGTGTGCGCAGTTTTGTCGCGGTTCTAATCCCGGCCACGATTGACTTGCCGGGCCGGTTGTTTATAATTGGAGCATGAAAAGGGTCCTGCTCATAACATTCTTTTTATTCTCTGGACTGGTTGCCCAGACGCCGGATCCACTGTCGGATTCCCTCCGGAACGAATCGCAACCGGGTCCGGTGATCGCGAAACCGATACTTCCGGTTTCGGATCAATGGTTTTCCCAGGATAAATTTCTGCATTTTTATTTTTCCGCCACCATCGCGGGACTGAGCTATCACGTCTATGCCGACCAGTTGAAAAAGAACGAAAACCAGGGCAAAGTCATATCCGTTTCCCTGACCGCCCTCGTCGGCCTAGGCAAGGAGATTTACGACAAGAAAAAGAAGAACCATTTCTCGTGGAAGGATTTGTTCTGGGACGGCGCGGGACTGGCCGCCGGATATTTGTTGTTTATACAACTATAATATTTGTCCCGTTAGAGGACGAAGTTCTCTAACGGGATTGGTCAGTAATTAAATATTCGGGAAATAATTTTCATCAACTGCCTTCGGAGGGGCGGCATGTTGTCGGGTTTGACGTGCGGATGGATGTCGTTGGTCAGCAGGATCACCAGCAGGTCTTTTAACGGGTCGAAGCACAGCATGGTGCCGGTAAAGCCGGTGTGGCCGTAAGCCCTCGGAGAAAGGCGGCCGGGATAGATATCCAGCATCCAGCCCAGGCCGCGGGGGTTTTTCGCTCCGGTTAAATTTGCGGTCATCTGTTTCACCGAAGAGGGGGGGATTATATCGCCACCGACATAGGCGCGCATGAACCGGACCAGGTCCGGAACGTTGGAAAACAACCCGGCGTTGCCGGCCACGCCGCGGTAACCGTAAAAACAATTGCCGTCGTGGACTTCGCCCCGGATCAGATAATCGCGCCATCCCGCCGCCGATCGCAAACCGCAGGATTTGAATTTTGCCCGTTCATACCGGTCCCGGTTTTCGGTCGCCGCGATGCTGGCTAGCGGATCGGGTCGGAACATGGTGTTAGAAAGCGCTAAACCTTTGGTCACTTCACGAAAAAATATATCCAGCGGGGTCCGGGCGGCCCTTTCGACAATTTTGCCCAGGATGATATATCCGAGGCAGGAATAAACGACTTTTCTTTCACCCGTATCGGCTCCGGACAGGTAATCAAATCTTTTATCCGGAGGGATCGAGTACATGGGGAACCAGGCCGGCAATCCCGCGGTATGGGTCAACAGCTGTCGGACCGTTTTAACCCCAAGACTGCGGCCTTTGAATTCAGCAATATATTTTTCAGCTTTATCGTCCAGCCGGATTTTTTTCGCTTCGGATAGTTTCATGACCGACAGCGCAGTGACGAGCGGTTTAGTGATCGAGGCCAGGTCGAATATCGTATCTTTGAGCATAAGTCTTCGGGACGGCAGGACCTGGCAATGACCGTATTTTTCGTAAAAAAAAGTTACGCGGCGGCTACCGATCCAGCAGACCGCGCCCGGAAATCTTTTATCCCCGAGTTGTTTAAGGAGATAGCGATCGATGCCGGCGAATTTATCCTTGGGCATGGGGTAGTTTGTCCACGATCCGACGGAGTTGAGGATACGGGCTGAATTGCAAAGCGGAGCGGAGCAAGAACACCGCTCGGGGAATATAAGCGCGAAAACGAGGTTTGCCCTTGTTGAGCGAGAGGTTGGCGAACGCGCCCAAGGCTTGCATGTTCCTTTGAATTCCCGATAAGTGATAAGCCTTAAAAAATGATTTTTTTTCCGGACATAGTCCCTCATATTTCAGTTCATCGAGGTAGTAGTTTAGCAACGATTTTTCGACTATTCCGTCGATCGACACATAAGCGTCTTTAAGCAGCGATGCGAGGTCGTAAGTCAAAGGACCGATCCGGGCCGATTGAAAATCGATGAACATAGGACGGTTCTCTTTGAAAATGACATTCTGAGACTGAAAGTCCCGATGCATGAAATACCCCGCGACCGGCGCAGTCCAGAAGATCACGTCCCGAGTTAAGATCTGAAAGTCGCGGTCCAGGAGTGTGAGTTCGCGCCGTTTGAACCGGGAAAATTGGCCCAGAAAGAATTCTCGGAAATAATCCTGTTCCCAGCGTATGTGGTCGGCGTCGTAATGACGTTTAAGGGGCAAATTCCGTACGCAACCGACCTGGAGTTTTACGAGTTCCTTTAATACGCGGCGATAATGATCAAGGTCGATCCCCCCTTTTTTTGCAGTCAATTTGAAAAGAGTATGGTCACCCAGGTCTTCGACGATCGCCATGTTGCGGTACGAAACGTATAATCGGGGGACCGCTATTCCGCAGCGGGCCAGGTGCTTTTGGATCGTCCGGTATTCGGGCATGTGTTTTCCCCGGATCAAAATGTACGTTTTTCCGTTTTTAACCAGCCGATAGAATTTCCGGTCCGAGCCACCGGTTTCTATCTCCTGCACGATCCGATATATGCGGTATTCGTTCATTTTACCGGTAAACAGAATTTACTCGAGATAATCGCGGATTGGTAGTTCCCGTGTTTCATTTGCGTATTGGGAAGCACGATCGAGTCTTTAAGATGGACATTGCTCCCGATCCGGCAGTTGGGTCCGATCGAGCAAAAGCCGGTGATATGTTCCGTTTCGATCCGGGACGAAGGGGCGATATACTTGCCGCCGACAACCGTTGTTACGCCCGGCAATTTCACCTTTCCTTTTAACAAATCAGCGTGGATCTGCCAGTAAGTGCGCGGTCCGCCGATGTCATACCAGACGCCGGATACGGGAAAACCGGTGACGGTTTTGCCGGCTTTTATCGCGGCCGACAAAACTTCCTTGATGCTGAACACCTTTTTGCCCTCCGGGAAAAAATCCCATATTTTCCGGTTGCAGATGGCGATGCCGGTGTAGGTTTGGAATCCCGGTCTTTCTTGATGGTGAAAACTCACGACTCGGTCCAAGTACGTTTGCACCAAGTTTGTCCCTTTATTCCGGGTCAGGAGCAGGGTCGCCAGGGCCCGGTTCCGGAGGTGATATTGCACGGCTAAGGTCAGGTCAAAATCCGTGAGGATATCGCAGTTGTGAATGATCACATCACCGCTGAATAGCCGCGTGAAATGAAGCAGCGGTCCGCCCGTGTCGGTCAAATTTTTTTCCACGACGACATCCAGGTTTTTATTGCCGGCCAGGTGCTCAGCGACCAGCGAATGGTGGCGGAACAGGTTGATACCGATCCGGCTTACGCCGGCGTCTTTCAAGCGCTCGATGATGATGTCGACAACCGGGCGGTCGATAACCGGCAGGAGCGGTTTGGGAATTTCATCCGTTATCGGTTTTAGTCGCAGCCCCATTCCGGCCGCGAGGATGATCGCGTTCATATCATGCGTATAACAAATATTTTTTCCGGATCTTCATAAATGCCCGGAGCCCTCTTTGCCAGCGTCGTGCGATCTCCGCGACGGGTCGGCTATGTTCCAGGGCGTTCCGGATCCATGCGTTGCCGATCAAAATGTCGAACGGCATTTTTTCCTTTTCTCTTTCATAGGGAGGAAGCCGCCATCGGAATTTCCCAGGGTATAGATCCCGAAGGCACTTTATGACGGTCAAGCCGAGGACCACGGGATCCAGAGCCGGCAAGTCGACAACGATGATCTGAACCCCGCCGCACATTTCGCCGCGATATTTATGGAAGGTCGGTCGGAAAAAAGCCGGTCGGAATCGAACGCCCGGCAGACGTAAGCGGTTCAAGGCTTGGACCGCATCTTGAGGTTTGATCCAGGGCGCGCCGAATAGTTCGAAGGGGCGGGTGGTGCCCCGGCCTTCGGAGACGTTTGTCCCCTCGAGAAGGCACATGCCCGGATACACATAAGCGGTCTCGACCGCCGGCATGTTGGGCGACGGAATGGTCCATCGGAGACCGGTTTCATGAAAATACATGCGTCGTTTCCACCCTTTCATACCGACTACCTCGAGCTGACCTTGGATCTCGAATTCATCATTTATCAGACGTGATAATTCGCCGATCGTCATTCCGTGCCGGACCGGGATTGGAAAGAGGCCGACGAACGAAGAAAATCCCGGATCGAGAACCGGTCCCTGAACCTGCCGGCCGCCTAATGGATTCGGCCGATCCAAAACCACGACTTTTTTCCCGAATCGTGCCGCGGTAAGCAAGATGAGCATCGCCGACCAGAGAAACGTGTAATACCGGCAGCCGATATCGATCAGGTCGATAACGAAAGCGTCGAGCGATTCAATGACTGCTTGCGGGGGCGCCAGGTTGCGGTCATAGAGACTCACGACCGGGATCCGTCGAAGGGACGAATCCGGGTTACGTATCTGGTCCTGAAGATCCGCGTAAAGGCCGTGCTCCGGGGCAAAAATCGATCGGAGATGGAATTTTTTCTGGTTTTTAAAGATTTCCAGGGTGGGGATTAAATTCGAATCGCAAACCGGATAGTTTGTGCATAAGGCGATTTTTAACCCGGAAAGCCGCCGGAAACGGGATTTAACGAGGTGGTCCACGCCCAAGAGCATAATATAATATAGCTGGAATAGATTATCTGTCAATATAACGTGATAAGGTCAAGGACCGGGACTAAGGATCCGATTAAACGGAACAATATCCCCATTGACAAAGCGAAGAATTTATATTATATTATAGTATGAAATTGGGCGAAGTCCTGGTCAAACAAGGGCTGATATCCGAAGACATGCTGGCCCAGGCTTTGGAAGAGCAAAAAAGGGATGGAACCAAATTAGGTACCACGTTGATCAAGTTGGGATTTTTAAAGGAAGACGACCTTCTCAACGCTCTTTCCCGTCATTTCGGAGTGGAATCGATCGATCTTAGAAAACAGGAACTGGACCCGAACATTTTGAAGCTGATCCCCGGCGAGCTCGCCGGGAAATACCTCGTTGTGCCCGTAAAGAGGTTCGGACGTTCGCTTACCCTGGCGATGCTTAATCCCGGCGACGTAACCGCGGTCGAGGACATAAAATTCGCGACCGGTTTCGAGATCCAACCGTGCGTCGCTTCCGAAGACCAGCTCTTAAGGATAATCAACGACCATTACCACGTTCAGAAACTTCTGACCGACGTGATGTACGAGATCGAGATGGCCTACACCGGCGATTCCAAAGTCCAGGTGACAGCAGCGGAAAGCGTAACCGTGGATCCGCAGAAATCGAGCGACGAGGATCTGAGCAACTTCGCCGAATCGGACAGCGGACCGGCGCTGAAGCTGGCCAGCAAGATCATCACCGACGCGGTGACGATGAACGTGTCGGACGTCCATATCGAACCTTACGAAGATGACATGCGGGTACGGTTCCGTATCGACGGCATCCTCCACGAGATGATGAAACCCCCGAAGAAAATGAACCGGGCGCTAGCCACGGTCATCAAAGTCATGGGTAAACTTAAAGTCGAAGAACGGCGCCTTCCCCAGGACGGACGCATCAAGGCCCGGGTCCTGAACAAGATCATCGACATCCGCGTTTCGACGGTACCGACCCTTTTCGGCGAGAAAGTCGCGCTCCGGATCCTCGACCGCTCGGCGATCCAGCTCAACCTCGATCTGCTCGGATTCGAACTGGATACACTGAAATCCTTACGCCATATGTTAAAAACGCCGTACGGGATCATCCTGGCCACCGGCCCGACGGGTTCGGGCAAGACCACGACCCTTTATTCCGCCCTTACCGAATTGAACGATCCGGGATTGAACATAACGACCGCCGAAGACCCGATCGAGTATTCGCTGCAAGGCATTAATCAGCTTCAGGTCAACGAAAAGATCGGATTAACGTTCCCGTCCGCGCTCCGCTCTTACCTGCGTCAGGATCCGAACATCATCATGGTCGGTGAAATCCGCGACCTCGAGACGGCCCGGATCGCTATTCAGGCGTCCCTGACCGGCCACTTGGTGCTATCCACGGTCCATACCAACTCCGCCGCGGCCACCTGCATCCGTTTGACGAATATGAACGTCGAGCCGTTTCTGATCGCCTCGACACTGCTTTCCGTTGTTTCCCAGCGGCTGCTGCGGAAAATTTGTCCGATCTGCAAGGCTGAAGTGAAATACCCGGAAGAAGTCCTGCTCGACGCGGGGGTCGATATTAAAAAGATCGATTACAAACTTTATCGGGGTGAAGGCTGCAACGAATGCCGGGGTACGGGCTATAAAGGCCGCATCGGAATTTACGAAAATTTGATCGTCACTACGGAGATCCGCGAATTGATCCTGAAGAAAGCGCCATCGGACGTCATCGAAAAAACGGCCATCAAACAGGGGTTTCATAATCTCCGCGATTCCGCCCTGGCCAAGCTCGCCAGCAGCTTGACCACGGTCGAGGAAGTGATCCGCGAAACGAGGGTCGAATAATGGAAGACAAGCTGGCGACTTATTTAGTGAAAAACGGACTTCTGACCGAGGAACAACTCCGGATGGCCGTACAGGAACGCCGGGAAACCGGCGGCCGGCTGGTCAGCATAATCACCCGCCTGGAATTTATCGCGGAGTCCAAACTGCTCGCTCAGTTGAGCAATCTTTACCAAATGGAAGTGGTCGACCTGGATTATATCATCCCGCCCGAGGATGTTCTCAAACTTATCCCGCCCGAAAAAGCTTATCACTACGAGGTTATCCCGATCGAACGCAAGGGCCGTTACCTGTCGGTCGCGATGATCGACCCGACCGACATCAGCGCGATCGAAGACCTGCGTTTCATCACCGGCATGGAGATCAACCCGGTGCTGGCCTCGGAAAGCAGCATCCGCATGGCCATCGACCGATATTATCAAATGGAAAAGGGCATGGCCGAAGTCAAGGTTGAGTCCGGACCCAAAGAACTGGGCGTGGAGGACATGGAGATCCTGGAGGCGGGAATGGAGGACGAGGTCGAGGAGTCCAAGCTGCGCGCCGATGCCGAAGGCGGTCCCGTGATCCGGCTGGTAAATTTTTATATCGCCGACGCGGTTAACAAGAGCGCCTCGGACATCCACGTCGAGCACTTTGAACGGATGGTCCGGATACGGTACCGCATCGACGGCGTGCTCCGGGAACAGCAATCGCCCCCGCTTAACCTCAAGTCCGGGATCATAACCCGTCTCAAGCTCATGGCCAAAATGGACATCGCCGAGCACCGCCTTTGCCAGGACGGCCGCATAAACATCCAGGTCGGCGACAAGATGATCGACCTGCGCGTTTCGGTGATCCCCACGCTGTACGGCGAAAAGGTGGTCATGAGAATTTTGGACCGCAGCGCGCTGATGCTCGACCTTACGAAATTGGGTTTCGGCGAAGATGCGCTTAAAAAATTTCTGAAGGCGATCGAAAGCCCATACGGCATTATTCTTGTCACCGGCCCGACGGGCAGCGGCAAAACGACCACCCTTTATTCCACTTTATCCCGGTTGAACAAACCGGACCGGCAGATCATGACGATCGAGGACCCGATCGAGTACAACATCCACGGGATCAACCAGATCCAGGTCCATGAGGAGATCGGACTGACTTTTTCCAACGCCCTCCGGGCATTTCTCCGCCAGTCGCCCAATATCATCCTGGTCGGCGAGATCCGCGACTCCGAAACGGCCGAGATCGCGATCCGCGCGGCCTTGACCGGCCATCTGGTTTTTTCCACGATCCATACCAACGACGCGCCCACGACGATCAACCGGTTGGTCGACATGGGCATTCCGCACTATCTGGTGGCGAGCGCGATGATTTTGATCCAAGCTCAGCGGCTGGTGCGCCGGATCTGTTCCAATTGCAAGGAAAAGATCAAAGCGGACATGAAATTACTGGAGGAAGCGGGAATTCCGGAAAAAACATTTCCCGACGGTTATGTTTATAAAGGAAAAGGCTGCTCGACCTGCAATCAAACGGGCTATAAAGGCCGGGTCGGGCTTTACGAAATAATGCCGATCAGCCCGGACCTGCGAAATAATATTTTGCACGGCGGATCTTCCGACGAGATCGCGAAAATGGCGCGGGCGGAAAATATGATCACGCTCCGGCAAGATGGAATTGAAAAGATCAAGAAGGGTGTTACGACCATCGAAGAACTGATGCGGGAAACCACGTCTTTTTAAATTTTTCTGATAAGGAGGTTGAATGCCGATAACGATGAAACAGCTTCTGGAAGAAATGGTGCAGAGGAATTCGACGGACTTGCATTTAACCACGGGCGCGCCGCCGATGTTCCGGATCGACGGAGAATTAGTACCGACCAACTACGAGATCATGACCCCCGAGCTGATCGAACAGCTTAGCTACAGCGTTCTCAATGACCAGCAAAAGAAACGCTTTGAAATGGAGTGGGAACTGGACTTCTCGTTTGGCATCGCCGGTCTATCCCGCTTCCGGGGTAATTGCTTCAAGCAAAGGGGCAGCACGGCCGCGGCGATCCGGACGATTCCTTTTGAAATCCGCGGATTCAAGGAGCTGGGCATTCCCCAGATCGTGACGGAATTGTCAGCCCGGCCCAAGGGTTTGATCCTGCTCACCGGGCCAACCGGCTGCGGTAAATCCACGACCCTGGCCGCGATCATCGACAAAGTCAACAGCGACCGGCGCTGCCACATCATCACGGTGGAAGATCCCATCGAATACCTTTTCCGGCATAAGAAGGCGATCGTCAACCAGCGGCAGGTGGGAAGTGACACGAAGTCATTCGGTAACGCCCTGAAGTTCCTGCTCCGGGAAGATCCGGACGTCGTACTGGTGGGGGAGATGCGCGACCTGGAAACGATCTCCATGACCCTGACCGTCGCGGAAACCGGCCATTTAACCCTCGCCACGCTCCATACCAATTCCTGCGCGGAAACCATCCACCGGATCATCGATATTTTTCCCTCGCACCAGCAGGGTCAGGTTCGGTCCCAGCTCGCTTTCGTCGTCGAAGGCGTTATCACCCAACAGCTGCTGCCGAAAATCGGCGGCGGCCGCGTTCTGGCTGCGGAAGTAATGGTCGCAACCCCGGCGATCCGTGCTCTCATCCGGGATGAAAAGGAACACCAGATCTATTCCACAATCCAAGCGGGGCAGAAGTACGGCATGCAGACCATGAACCAGGCACTCTATAATCTTTACTCGAAACGGATCATAACCCTGGAAACCGCTTTTGACTATTCGTCGAATATCGAGGAATTCGAACATATGGTGGAACAGAAGACAACGGTCACGCAATAAGGGAATAGGATGGCGATAAACCGCAGGCCGATGAACACTTTAGGGAATTTGGTTTGGTTATTTTGTTAATACAATAAGAAGGAGGTTATATGCCAGTATTCATCTGGAAGGGAAGGACCGCAACCGGCGGGATGGCCAGCGGCGATTTGAGCGCCGCGACCCAGGCCGATGTCGTAGCCTCTCTACGCCAGAAAAAGATAATCCCCACGTCCATCAAGGTGAAAGAGGAAAAGAAGGGATTCACGCTCTTCGGATCCCGGGTCTCCAAACGCTCGCTGGCCGTTTTTACCCGGCAATTCTCGACCATGCTCAACGCCGGTCTGCCCCTTTTGACCTGCCTTGAAATTCTCGGGAAACAGACCGAAAGTCAGGGTTTACGGCGCACCCTGACGGAAGTGCGGGGCGACGTCGAAGGCGGATTATCGCTCGCCGACGCGCTTCGCCGCCAACCCAAGGTTTTCGATAACCTTTACGTGAATATGGTCGAATCCGGCGAAACCGGCGGCGCGTTGGACGTCATCCTCGGCCGTTTGGCCCATTACCTGGAAAAATCCGTCGCCCTGGCGAGAAAGGTACGGGGCGCCATGATCTACCCGGCGATCATCAGTCTAGTGGCGGTCGGCGCGATCTCGGTCATGTTGCTTTTCGTCATTCCGATCTTCGCCAAGATGTACGAAGGAGCCGGTTCCAAGCTGCCGGGAATGACCCAGTTCGTAATGGGACTTTCCAAGTTTTTGCGGATCGGATTCGTCCCGGTCGTGATCGGTTTGACGCTGCTGGTTACGATCATCCGGCGCTGGTACAAGACCGAATCGGGCGCCAAGGCCATGGACCCGATCATCCTCAAAATGCCCGTCATGGGTGATCTGATCAAGAAACAGGCGATCGCCCGTTTCTCCCGTACGCTATCGACCCTGCTGTCCAGCGGCGTTCCCATCATCGACGCGCTTGAGATCACGGCGAAGAGCGCCGGTAACTGGGTCATTGAAGATGCAATATTGAAAGCCCGGATCTCGATCAAAGGCGGCGAGAATATCGCGGACCCGCTCGCGAAAACGCAGGTCTTCCCGCCCATGGTCACGCAGATGATCGCGATCGGCGAAGCCTCCGGCGGTCTCGATGAAATGCTTGCGAAGGTCGCTGACTTCTATGACGAGGAAGTCGACCAGGCCGTGGAGAACCTGACCAGCGCCCTGGAACCGGTAATCATGGTATTCCTGGGCGGCATCGTCGGTTTTTTGGTCGTTTCGATGTATTTGCCGATCTTCAAACTGGCTGGGACGATAGGCGGCGATTAACCGAGTTCGGGATCCAGGTTTCAACCCGAGCGCCTTTGCCGATCCTCCGGCGATGAGGGGTTTTTAAATTGAAGATCGGGAATCCACCAACCCCCGCGGATAGATTAATCAATCGCAAAGGATTGATCATCCTCAATCCTTTGGTCATCACGTTCCTGTTGTTGACCGCCCGCCCCGCCCAGAGCAGTATTCCCACGCCTTATTGGTACATCATCCTTGCTTCTTTCGGCGTTTCGGTGTTCGCCTACCTTTTAAACGACATCATCCCGATCCCGGTGCTCCTTTACGGCATGCTGCTGGTGGACGTGCCGCTGATCGGCACGATGATCCATTTTTCCGGGGGCATTGAAAGCATATTTTCCTTCCTGTATATCCCCCTGGTGATCGTCGCCTCGATCTTTCTTTATCGCAACGGCTCCTACATCCTGGGTTTGATCTCGGTCCTTTTTTACATCCTCCTGATCCTCTTTGAAGCGCGTAATTCCAATTATTCGATTAGTTACCTGATGAACCGGTTTTATATAATGGGGCTGCTCTTTCTTTTCACCGCGATCCTCTCCGGAGCCATTTCCGAACGTTACCGGATCCGCACCGAGGAAGTTAAGCGGTTAAGGCTGACCACGGAAGATATCATAAAGAATTTGCCGACGGGTCTTATCACCATCGACATCCAAGGGGATATTCTGTATACAAACATCCCCGACGGAGAAACCCGGTCGCGGGTTCACCTGCACCTCGCGAAATTCATCAAATATCCCGATACGCCCCAGATCATCGAGCTTCGCATCAAGCAGAAAAGTTATCTTCTTTCCTGCGCTCATATTCAGAACGCCCAGGCGGCGCTCGGCATCCTGCAAGACCTGACCAATATCCGGCGGCTGGAAGCCAAATCCCAGGTTTCGGAGCAGACGAAGATGCTTGCGGAACTGGGCGGTTCTTTGGCGCACGAGCTGCGCAACCCGCTTTCTTCGATCCGGGGTTCCTTGGAAGTCATTGCCCGGACGGAAAAGGACAAGAAAATCATTCCCTTCATCAACATGGCGGTCAAAGAATCGGTCCGGCTCAACAGCATCGTCACCGATTTTCTTAATTTCGCGCAGTTCACGCCTAAAAAGATCAACAAGATACTTATCGGCGATATCCTGACGGAAGCGATCCTCGAAGCGGCGCAGATCTTCAAGCCCCGGCCGGTCAGCCTCGCCCGCGAAGGTGAAGATTTTTACGTCGCGGCCGATCCGGACCGCCTTAAATCGGGGATCGTAAATATCCTTAACAACGCCTTCGAGGTCAGCAGCGATCACCAGAAAGTTACGATCCGCACTTACCAAGAAGGCCGGGAAGGGATATTGGAGATCGCCGACGAGGGCCGGGGGATCGCGAAGAAGGATCTGAAGAAAATTTTCCATCCCTTTTTCACGACCAAAAAAGGCGGTACCGGGTTGGGGCTTTCCATCACCCAAAAGGTCATCGAGGCCCATAAAGGCCGGATCGAGGTCCAAAGCAAGATCGGTAAAGGTACCGTGTTCCGCATTATCTTCCCTCCTGCCTGACCTGGACCATGAGGAATTTAAAGATCGAAATCGAGTATGACGGAACCGAGTATTCGGGCTGGCAATTTCAGCCCGGCCGCCGGACGGTCCAGGGCGAGATCGAAGGCGCTTTGAAAAAAATGTTCAATATATCCACCCGGATCACGGGTGCGGGCCGGACCGACCAGGGAGTTCATGCGTTCGGACAGGTCGCGAATTTTTTTACCGTTAGCCGGATATCCGCGGAGAAAATCCGGAACGGATTGAACGCCCTGATCCCGGACGACATCCACGTGCGGAAAATAACCGTCGTCGACCCGGAATTTCACAGCCGATTTTCCGCCCGGAGTAAAATATATGTTTACCGGATCCTTCGCGAACCATCGCCCATTCGGAGAAGGTATTTTTGGTTCGTAAAATATCGATTGGATCTCGATCGGATGAAGGAGACCATCAAATATTTCAAAAAGGAACGCGATTTCCGATGGTTCTCGGTTGGGGACGGCGGCGAACGGAAAAACACGTTTTGCGACGTAACGGACATAAACTTGACAAGCCATGATTCCGAGCTTATAATAAATATCGAGGCCGACCGTTTTCTCCACCAGATGATTCGGGGAATTGTCGGTTATATGGTCGATACCGGCCGGGGACGTTTCGCTCCGGAAAAGGCGGAAGACGCCTTGGCGGGAAAGGTCCGGGATCTCTACTTCGCGCCCCCGCACGGTTTGTTCTTGATGGAAGTAAAATACTGATGGTTATCGGGTCGGGGTTTTAACGTTGGATTTTTATATCCGGCAAGCTTGATGGGGACGGTTGCGAATATTATTTAAAGGAGAAAGAATGAAATTATATTTGGATACGGCTAATATCGACGAGATCAAGGAAATCGCCGGTTGGGGGATCCTCGACGGCGTTACGACAAACCCAACCCTAATGGCCAAAGAAAAAGGGGATTATAAAAAGATCCTCCGGGAAATTTGCGAGATCGTAAAGGGGCCGGTTAGCGGTGAGGTATTAAGTATGGATGAACCGGGGATGATCAAGGAAGCCCGTGATCTGAGCCGGATCAGCGAGTTCGTCGTGATCAAAATCCCCTGCACGGTCGCGGGATTACAGGCGACAAAGATCCTGACCGGGGATGGTGTTCGGGTGAACATGACCCTGGTTTTTTCACCCAACCAGGCGCTCCTGGCGGCCAAAGCCGGTGCTTCGTATGTCAGCCCTTTCGTCGGCCGGCTCGATGACGCCGGCAACCCGGGCGTGCCGGTGGTCAAGGACATCTTGGATATTTACCGAACTTATGAATATAAGACCAAGGTCATATTCGCATCGGTCCGGCATCCCGAGCACGTGCGTGAAGCGGCCCTGATCGGTTCCCATATCGCGACCATTCCCTACAAGGTTTTCCGTCAACTGGTCCAGCATCCCCTGACCGACGCCGGGATCGATCGTTTCCTCAAGGATTGGCAAACTCGATGAGTAGAAGGGTTATTTGGATCGTCGGCGCTTGTGTCGTCTTTTTCCTTGCCGCATACGGGATTTTCCGCCTTACCGGGGATTGTCTTAGACGCCGGTCCGACCAAACCCATCTGGCAAATATCAACGATGACATATCAAATCAGCGTAAGAACGCCATTGTTTTGGCCGCGAACAAAGCCGGTCCCGCCGTAGTTTCCATCACCGTTACCCAGACCCGCGTGGTCACCGTATCGCCGTTCAACGACGCTTTTTTTCAGGATTTCTTTCGGGATTTTTTCCCCGAGCGTAAATACGAGGAACAGGTAAAAAGCCTCGGTTCGGGGGTGATCATATCGCCGGATGGTTATATCCTGACCAACGAACACGTCATTGTGAACGCCACCGAGATAAAGGTAACCCTGCCCTCGGGTCGGCGCTACGACGGTAAGATCGTCGCGGCGGACCGCGTCAACGATTTGGCCCTGCTCAAGATCGAGGATGTAAAACTTCCCTGTCTGGAGTTGGGGAATTCCGACGACCTGATGATCGGCGAATGGGTCATCGCCTTAGGTAATCCCTTCGCATTTATGCTTGAGGATGCCCAACCGACGGTCACCGTCGGCGTGATATCCGCCCTTAACCGGACGATCAAATCCAATATCGAGGAGCGGATCTATAAAAGCATGATCCAGACCGACGCGGCGATCAATCCCGGTAATTCCGGCGGCCCGCTCATAAATATATTAGGTCAAGTCATCGGTCTCAATACCTTCATTTTCACCTCGGGCGGCGGTTCCGAGGGCATCGGCTTCGCCCGGCCGATCAACCTTGCGAAAAAATTCATCGCCGAAGGAGAAAAATTCAAAAGGATTCGCGTCCCCTGGGTAGGTCTGTGGCTGGATGATACAAACCCGGCGCCGACCCTGACCGCGGATTCGAAAACCCCGGGTCCGCTGGTCCGGGAAATCGATGCCGGAAGCCCCGCGGACCGCGCCGGACTCAAGGCGGGCGATAATATCCGCACCCTGAACGGATCCAAAATTCGCAGCGCCTTGGATTGGGAGAGGGCTTTGGCGGGATTTTTTGTCGGCGATTCCTTGACGATCGTTTATAACCGCGGTTCCGAACTGCGCCAAGCCGGCCTCACCGTCGCGGAGTTTGCCGAGCCGGCCGGGATTTCGACCACGATCGGTTTGAACATCGATGGCATTAGCGCGTATTTTTCAAAAAAATTCGGAATCGGTTACCGGGAAGGCGCAGTGGTGTTGGGGATCGATCAAGGCAGCGGCGCGGAAAAGGCCGGGTTCAAGGCTGGGGATGTGATCCTTAAGATCGGTGACAACCGGATCCGCAATCGGAGCGAGGCCGAAGTTTCTTTAAAAGGATTTCGGAACGGTTATTTCATAATCGACCGTTCCGGATTGTTGATTCAAATCTACGTGGAGAAATAAAATGATAGACCGATACAAAACCGAAAAGATCGATCGGATTTTCAACGAGGATCATAAATATGAAAAATGGCTCACAGTAGAAAAAACCGTAGCCGAGGTTCAGGAGGGGTTAGGCATCATACCCCGGGGTTTGAGCCGAAGGCTGGCCAAGGTGAAAGTCGACCCCCGGCGGGTTAACGAAATCGAAAAGAAGACGAACCACGATGTGATCGCATTTCTCGAAGCGGTCCGGGAAAAGGCGGGGAGGACCGGTAAGTGGCTCCACTTCGGCATGACTTCGTACGATCTGGTCGATACCGCCCTGTCGCTAATGATCCGGGAAGCCGGCGTCGTCATCGACGGAGAAATATCCGTTCTGCTCCGGACTTTGAAAAAAATCGCCCGGCGGTACCGGAACACGCCCCAGATGGGAAGGACCCACGGGGTTTTCGCCCAGCCCATAACTTTCGGATTTAAAGCGGCTTCCTGGTATAACGAAGTCGCCCGTGCCCGCGTTCGTTTTCGCACGGCCGCCTCCGCCGCCGCTTACGGAAAGTTGTCCGGCGCGGTCGGCGCGTATACGATCCTTGATCCGCCGATCGAAAAACGGGTTATGAAAAAGTTGCGGCTTAAGCCGGAACCGGTCGCTACGCAGGTGATACCCCGGGACCGACTGGCCGCTCTTTTGTCCAGCCTGATCCTTTATGCGTGCGCCCTGGAACGCATCGCCACCGAGATCCGGAATCTCGCCCGTTCCGAGATCGGCGAGGTCACCGAACCATTCGGCCACGACCAGAAAGGGTCGTCGGCCATGCCTCACAAACAGAACCCCGTGATCTGCGAGCGGGTCTGCGGATTGGTTAAAGTGCTGCGCGGTTATATGATCCCCGCTTTCGAGAATATCAATCTCTGGCATGAGCGGGACATTTCCAACTCGGCGGCCGAACGGATCATCATCGGCGATACCTTTCACCTCGTCCATTACATAACCCAGAAAATGATCGATGTCCTCGTCGGTATCGTCGTCCATCCCGACCGGATGCTCGAGCATATTAAAAACAGCCAGGGCGTTTACGCCTCCCAGTTCTTGATGAATAAGCTGATCGAACGGGGTATGAGCCGTCGGGATGCCTACGACATCATCCAGTCCCTGTCGTTCCGCGCCATCCGGGAAAAACGCGGACTGGCCGGGATCGCGAAAAGCGATCCCCGGATTAAAAAATTGCTCACCGCCCAGGAGATCGAGCTGGTTTTCGATTTGCGATGGTTTCTCCGAAACATTCGCAACGCTTATAAACTGTTATGACCGGCGGGGGAAAAAAAGATTTGACTTTGCGCAGAAAATCACTATAATAACGGACCAATGGATTTGTTTAAAAAGTGCCAGGCCACAATGCGCGAGGTGGAACGTGCCCGCCAGTTGGGTATATACCCGTATTTTACTCCCATCGAGTCCGGTCAGGACCGCCGGGTCCAGATCGAAGGCCATGAATATATAATGATCGGATCCAACGGCTACCTCGGATTGGCTTCCGACCACCGTCTGAAAGAGGCGGCGGTGAGCGCGATAAAAAAATACGGCACCACGTGTTCCGGATCCCGGTTCCTGAACGGAACCCTGGACATCCACGTAAAACTGGAAAAAGATCTGGCCCATTTTTTCCAAAAAGACCTGGCCATCGTGTTCTCCACCGGATTCCAGAGCTGCCTGGGCATCATATCGTCCATAACAAATAAAGATGACTTCATCCTCCTCGACCGTCAGGACCATGCTTCCATCATGGATGGCAGCCGTTTGTCGTTCGCCCAGATCAAGAAATACAAGCATAACGACATTGAAGATCTGGACCGGCTTTTAAGCGGTCTACCCGCCAACAAACCCAAACTGATCGTCGTCGACGGCGTTTTCAGCATGGAAGGGGATATGGCCAATTTGGCGGAAATCGTCCGGTTAAAGAAGAAACACGGCGCCCGTTTGATGGTCGACGACGCCCATGGGATCGGCGTTTTAGGCAAAAACGGCAAGGGAACATGCGAGCACTTCGGAGTTCTCGGCGATGTCGATCTGATCATGGGAACGTTCAGCAAATCGTTTGCTGCCTTGGGCGGTTTCGTCGCCGGCCCGGAAGATGCCGTCACGCATATCAAGCATACCGCCCGTTCCTTCATTTTTTCCGCGAGCATGATCCCGGCTTCGGTCGCGAGCGCCCAAGCCGCCTTGGAGATCATTAAGACCGAACCGGAACGGCGGGAACGTTTGTTGAAGATCACCCAGCGGGTCTTATCCGGATTTCGAAACATGGGTTTTGACACGGGGAACAGCGCGACCCCGGTGATCCCCGTGATCATAGGGGAAAACGAACGATGCTTTGCATTTTGGAAATCGCTTTATGAAAACCGGATCTTCGCGAATCCGGTCATTTCGCCCGCGACCCCGCCGGGCCGGGCCCTGATTCGAACCACATATATGGCGACGCACACGAAAGAAGATATCGATATCGTCCTGGAGGTCTTCCAGAAATGCGGTCGTGCCTTCGGGCTGATTAAATGATATCGGTATTACCGGTTGACAGCGAAAAAACCTTAAAAGAATTCGTAGAATTACCCTTTGAATTATATAAAAACAATCGCTATTGGGTTCCGCCGATCATCAAGGAAGTCTACCGGCTTTTTGACAAGGAACACAATCCTTTTTGGCAGCACACTGAACGTCAGTTATTTATCGCTTACCGGGATCGCCACGTCGTAGCCCGGGTGTGCGCGATGATCGATTATAATTATATCGAATTCTGGGGGGAAAAAACCGGTTATTTCGGATTTTTTGAGTCCGATCGAGATCCGGAAGCAGTCCGGGTTTTATTCGATTTTGTCCGTAAATTCCAAGCGGAAAAGGGCATGTCGTCGTTTATCGGGCCATTTAACCCTTCTACCAATGACGAATGCGGCATGCTCTTGGAGGGCTACTTCTCGCCTCCTTATATAATGATGACTTATAATTTCGATTACTACCATGAATTAATGAAAGCTGCGGGTTTTGAAAAAGCCAAAGATCTCTACGCCCATTACTTTGACATGAAAGACGCTCGTCTGGACTATTTGGAACGGATGGCGTCAATCGTACGTAACCGGGTCAAGGAGATCCGGGTACGGCCGGTGAATTTAAAGGATTTTGAAGGCGAGGTCAAAAAAATACGGGAAGTGTATAACGATGCCTGGAGCCGAAATTGGGGGTTTGTCCCCATGACCGACGCGGAATTCGACCTTCTCGCCCGGAATCTGAAACCCGGCGTCATTCCCGAACTGCTGATCATCGTGGAAGTTAATAACCAGCCCGCGGCGGTTTCGCTCACCCTGCCCAACTATAATCTGCTTTTCCAAAAGTTCAACGGTCATTTCGGTCCGATCGAGATGATAAAATTCGCTATGAATAAAAAAAAGATCCGGGAGGCGCGGTTGGTAATAATGGGCGTTAAAAAACAATATCGGAAAATGGGCATGGAAGGGTTGATGCTTCTCGAATCGATAAAAAACGGACAAAAATTGGGAATCACGGGCGGCGAACTTTCGTGGACCCTCGAAGATAATTACCCGATCAACAATACGATCGCGAAAATGGGCGGTAAAGTATACAAAAAATATCGCATTTACCGCGCGCATGTTTAAAAGGAGAAAATTTAATGGCTAAATATCGGATCGCCTGGCTGCCCGGAGATGGCGTGGGCAACGATGTTTTGGAAGCCACGCGCATAGTCTTGGATGCATTGAGGCTGGATGCCGAATACCGGCCGGGCGATATCGGCTGGGAATTTTGGCGCCGGGAAGGCGACCCGCTTCCGGTTCGAACGATCGAACTCATGAAACAGACGAATTGCGCCATGTTCGGCGCGATCACTTCAAAACCGAAAAGTGTCGCCGAACAGGAATTGAACCCGTCGTTGCGCGGCACCGGTCTTTCCTATCGCAGCCCGATCGTGCGCATGCGGCAGCTTTTCGATCTTTATAACTGCCAGCGGCCGTGCAAGGCCTATCCCGGCAACCCCCTAAATTATAGGGAAGGTATTGATTTCATGGTTTTCCGGGAAAACACCGAAGACCTGTACTCGGGAGTCGAATTCTATCCGATCCCCGAGTCGATGTTCATGCTCAAGGGTATGGAAAAAGTGCCCCGGGATGCGGCTATCTCATTGAAGATCAACACACCCAAAGGATGCCGCCGGATCATCAGGAAAGCGTTCGATTTTGCCCGGGACAATAAACGGAAAAAAGTGACGTGCGTCCACAAGGCCAATGTTGTCCGTTTTACCGACGGTATGTTCCTCGAAACGTTTTACGAAATCGCCCGGGAATACCCGGGCGTCGCGAAGGATGATGCCAATATCGACGCACTTACTATGTGGCTGCTTAAAAACCCCTTCAACTACGATGTCCTGGTCGCGCCGAACCTATATGGGGATATTATTTCCGACCTGTGCGCGCAAATGGTCGGCGGTTTGGGTTTCGGCGCCAGCGGGAATATCGGCGACAACTACGCCGTTTTTGAACCCAGCCACGGTTCGGCCCCAAAATACACCGGGCTTTACAAAGTCAATCCGATCGCGTCCATCATCGCGGCCCGCATGATGCTCGAATGGCTGGGGGAGAAGGAAATGGCGGACAAATTGGAAAATTCGGTCGCCGCCGTCATCAAAGAGGGCAAGGTTCGGACCTATGACATGGGCGGGAGCTCGACCACTTTACAAATGGCCGAGGCGATCGCCAAAGCGCTTTAAGGGAGGTGGAGAAGATGAGATACCGATTGATCAAGGAGGATTTAGCCTATACCGGCGAGCAATTGCGCAGTAATTTCGCTTATACCACCTATGGGATCGCCGGTGATGCCATTGTGGCGTTTTGCGGACCCTGCGACGTCAAGCTGAAGGAAATGGTCGATATCGAGGACCTGAAAGCCGGCAAGGCGATTTATTCCGAATTCATGCTCCATTTTATTGTCGAGCATTACGATACCGATATTGAAAAAATCTGCCTGCGCCAGCTGATTTTGACCACGATCGTCAAAGACGCGATCAATGACATAAAAGGCAAGATGCTGGTTAAGCGGACGAACAGCGACCTGTTCGAGGAGGACGCGAAAATTTCTATTTCGGTGGCGACCGTTTCACCGCTTTCGTCGTTGATCCATTTCGGCATAAATATAACCTCAACCAACACGCCCGTTAAAACCAAGGGCCTCAAGGATTACGATATCGAGCCGTACGAATTCGCCAACCTGATTCTTGACCGCTATACCAAGGAGATCGAAAAACTGAACAGCGCCCGCTGCAAGGTTCGCTGGGTGCAGTGACCGGCTACGTTCGGGAAATATTCGATTCGATCCAGGGCGAAGGTTTGCGGGTCGGTTCGCCGATGACTTTTATTCGTTTTTGCGGCTGTAACCTGTCCTGCAATTATTGCGACACCCCAGAATCTCAAAAACGAGAAGCCCCTTTGTCCTATCGGGGACGGCTTTTCGACAATCCCGTCCCAGTCGATTTTTTGATCGATAAGATCAAGGAAGACGAGGTCGCGATCACCGGCGGCGAACCGTTATTGCAAGCCGAGTTCCTGTCGGAATTCGCCTTACGTTTAAAGTCCCGCGGCAAGTCCGTCTACCTGGACACCAACGGTACTTTGCCCGACGGTTTGGAGAAAGTCATAAAAGACGTCGATTGGGTGGCGCTTGATTTTAAAGTGCCGACCGCGACCGGACGTCCCGGAATGTGGAAGAACGCGGAACGGAGCCTGCGCATCGCCCGCCGAAGGAAAGCTTTCGTGAAAATAGTCGTGAACGAGAACCTCCTGCCCCGGGAGCTGGACCATGTTATATCGATCATCGAGCGGGTGGACGACAGAATTGCCCTGGTGATCCAACCGGTCTTCGGCAGCGATCCTTCTAATCTGCTAAGCTATATGGAAACGGCCCGAAAACGTTTGAAGGAAGTACGGATCATCCCGCAGATCCACAAATACCTGCATATAAAGTGAGCGCCGCCCTACCACGGCGATTGTTGCGTTTGTTCTTCGGTGACGATCAACCCGATGCCAAATTCGCGGTCGCGCGTATAGGTGGCCGCGATACGAAAGTTTGAATACCCAAAACCCAGGCCGGCCGTCCAATTGAATTTGTTATCGGAATGGAAGTTCAAATTAAAATACTCGCCCAGGCGGAACATGCCGCCGCCGTAGTAGCTGAACGATTTGGCGATCCCTTCATATTCAAAATCGGCGCTTAATATCAAATAATCTCCGACCGGCATTATGCTTGCCCCGCCATGGAGAACCTTAGTTCTCGCGACCGTCATCTTAAAACCCAAGGCAAGTTCGTTATTAGGTCGGCAGCCGAGGCCGAGATAATGAACGTTTTTACGGTTCCCCTTTAAGGAAAATTGGTAGGCGTAACCGAGGGAAAACGCACCGGGTAATTTATATCCTAATCCCGCTTCGGCGGTCCATGTTGAATCATGTTTCAGAATGCCCAATCCGATCTCCTTAAGGCACAGCCCGTTGATGATCGAATCCCGGTGCAAGGCGGTCAGGTTCTCAAATTTCGGGGTGTATCCAAGGCCCGCCGGATTTTCAAAGATCGCCGTGGAGGACTGGGCATAAGAAGTGAAATTCCCTTCAAAAAACGGATTGAGCGAGAATAAAAAGAAGAATATTATCATATTTGATTATAACGATTATTTAAGCATAAATCAAGGGCAATAATGTAACGGAAAGGTCTTTTTGGTTTCTTTAGTCTTTTTCGTCCATTTGGTTTTAACTAAAAAGACTAGACAGACGAGAGAAACTTTTCAATTTGGTAGTTTTAAGGCTTCCCGCCAAGCTTTTTGCGGATTATACCGGTGGGGATCGTTGAAGAATTTAGCGGCGGTGTATATCGCGCGTTTTGAATCCCGATACTGATTCATCGGGTTGATCAGAATACCCTCGGTTTTGCCAACGATCCCCGGCTGGCGGAACCGATAAGGTATGCGGATGACAACACCCAGAGGTATGTAATCGTTAGCGAAAAAATTATCCCAGATCAATTGCCGGCGTCCGGTCAAGGCGTTGATCCGATCTAAGTCATTTTCAGTTATCCGATGAGACACGACCCGTTTTCCGGTCCAAATCATGGCTATTTTAGGGTTGAGTTTCTTGCTGATGGTCAATAAATATTCCGTCGGATCAAACCCGTTATACTGCGTAGGGCAGAAAAAGACTACGGGGGTAGACGTTTTGGCGGTTAATAATTCATATAAATCGTTGGCGGTTTGGGCCTGTATTTCGGCCGTTGCTGCATCCCGCTTAGTATTTATATCATCGTAAAACAACGCAAATTTAGTGATACCGACGGTGAGGAGCTGCCGGAATTTTTTAAAGATCGCCTTCGGGTCGGGTCGGGCACCGGGAGATAATGCGTATACAAAATGCACGCGATATCGGTCCGCCATTTCGTTCAAAACGGTGAATTCTTTTAGAAACCGGGTCGGATATAAGGTCTCGTACTTTTTCCGGTGGTAGGGGTCTTCTTTCGGACCGTAAACATAGGTGTTGAGTTCGATGTCCGAAATGAACTTAATGAGGTCCTTTCGCTGGTCGAAGGAATATGGTTTTCGATAAAAACCTTCGACTACGCCCCAATACTTATTTTGCACTTTTTAACTCTTTAAATAATTTATCCCACAATTCCGGGTTGCCGTGCAACCGGGCGATCGCGAGTTCCGGGTTGATATGGTATTTCCGGCGGAGATTAAATAAGGAATCGGCCTGGGACTCACCCGGGGCAATCCTGATCCTCAGATTCTTTTCCGCTTTGAGGTAGCTGACAAGCCGGGGGGAGAGCGTCGTTCCCGAACAGGCGGCCGTCAAACCCCAGGCACATACCGTAATAAATCCCGTTAGAGAACTCAGTCTTCTAACGAGAATGCGCGATGGGGGTATTAAACCGCCGTCAGCTTTATTGGGAAATAACCACTGCATTAAATCGGCGATTTTCTCTAACGGGATAAAAATAATTCCGGAACGCTTACGCCGACTTACTTCCACAGGTATTGGATACGGGGCATGAGGAGTTTTTCCACGGGTTTGGTCAGCAGGTCGATAAAACTGAAGTGCCGCGGGGGGTAGACAAGGTTCGGCTTATCGATCCCCGCCAAATCGCCGCATATGTCGACCGCGTCTTCGAACGTACCCAGGGTGTCGACCAGGCCTAATTCCCAAGCCTGCCGGCCGGTCAGGATCCGGCCATCGGCGATCCGGAACACGCTATCCCGGTTTAGGCCACGGTTCTCGACCGTGACGTCGACAAATTGTTCGTAAATATCCTTGATGACCCCTTCTAAAAGCCCACGCTCTTCCTTGGTTATGGTCCGGAACGGCGAACCGATGTCCTTGTGCTCGCGGGATTTGATCACCTCGTAGCGGATGCCGATTTTTTTAAACAGTTCTTCGAACACCGGATATTCCAGGATGACGCCGATCGAACCGGTGATCGTCGAAGGATTGGCCACGATCCGGTCCGCGGGCAGGGCGATATAATAGCCTCCGGACGCGGCGACGGCGCCCATCGAAAACACCACTTTTTTCTTCTCCCGCGCTTTCTTTACGGCGCCGTATATTTCCTGAGATGCCGCGACGCCGCCACCCGGCGAATCAATACGCAGGAGGATCGCCCGGATCAGCGGGTCGTCGGCGAAACCCTTCAATTCTTTCACGGTGGTCTTGGATGATGCGATGACATCCTCGACTTCGACCACTCCAATACTGCCACCGCCGGCGGGCAACCCCTGTAAGGTTTGTTTAAAAAGCAGGCCCAGAAAAACTGAGAAGATAACGACCAGGGCCACGACGATGATGATGATATATTTTTTCTTCATGGCGTCTCCATAGACAATTCTATTTAGTTTCTTCTGTGAGTCAATATAAAAATTAAGGGGAAGGGTCAATTAAGTCAGCGGCTTCGAAATTAGTAAACTCAGTTTATTTGGTCTTTTTTGTCTTTCTAGTCTGTCTGGTTTAAAACTAAAAAGACCAAAGAAACAAAAAAGACCAGAAAGACGAGAAACGTTTTTCGCAACCGCAACCGTTTTTTATCCCTTGACGAAGCAGGGTAATCTTTTATACTTGATCGGAGGTCATAATGAGAAAATTACAGCATTTTTTGATTATTTTCGCAATGACCCTTCCGTGCTGGGCGTACATTCAAGACTCTACCGGTGTGCCCATGCGGGACAGCGTCAAATTAGGTACGGATCTTTATTTTCCATCGTCATCCGGACCGCCCTGGCCGGCGCTCATGCAGCGCACGCCGTATGGCCGCTATTGGGATGAGGGCACCATAACCTATATAACCGATGTTCTCGGTTATGCCCTGGTTGTCCAAAACCTGCGCGGATACGGCGATTCTGAAGGCGAACCCCTGGTTTTTTTCTCCGACGGGTGGGGGATCCTCCAGGATGGTTACGATGCGATCGAATGGGTCGCGGCTCAAACCTGGTCCAATAGCCGGATCGGAATGATCGGCGCGTCGGCCCACGGCATGACCCAGTATTTCGCGGCCGGCGCACGGCCGCCGCATCTGGTTTGCGCCGCCCCCATGGTTGCCGGACCGAGTATGTACCATCACTCGGCATTTACCGGAGGCGAATTTCGGAAGGCCCTGGTCGAAACCTGGCTGGCGGGTTTGGGCACTCCCTGGCTGATCGACAGCGTCGCGAACCACCCGGACTATGATTCGCTTTGGTCGGTTATCGATCTCGGCGCGCGCTGGGATTCGGTTTCATATCCGCTCTACCACATTTCCGGTTGGTACGACATGTTCACGGACGGCCAGCTGGCGGCTTTTTCGGAATTGAACGCCCGTTTCCACAACCAAAAATTGTTCGTCGGGCCGTGGGGCCACGGTTCATGGAACAGCCGGTACCAGGGCGATTTGGTCTATCCGGCCAACGCCGCGATGAGCGACGCTGATTTCTGGGCCATGATATTCAACTGGTACGATCATTGGATCAAAGACACGACCGTTCAAACCGGCCCCCGGGTAAAATATTATCTGATGGGTGACTGCGATGATCCGGATACCACACGCTGGAACCGGTGGGTGGAAGCCGATACCTGGCCTCCGCCCGGGTGCCAACCTCGGAATTATTATTTCCTTACGTCGGGCGCTTTGGATACTATCCCACCCGCGGTTCCCGCCGCCTACGACAGTTTCGTTTACGATCCATCCGATCCTTCCCCGTCCTACGGGGGCCGGGAATACATCGGCCTGGTGCACGGTTACGGACCGATCGACCAAAACCCCGTAGAAGGACGCGTGGACGTCCTTTTATATTCAACGCCGGTTCTCTTAGAGCCCCTGACGGTCACGGGGAAAATAAGGTGCCTGCTTTACGCCTCGTCCAACCGTTACGATACCGACTGGTCGGTCCGCATCACCGACGTATACCCGGACGGCCGTTCCATTTTGGTCACCGATAATATCCTGATGGCCCGCCACCGTCACGGTTTCGACCGTCAGGATTCGCTGGTTCCCGGCATGCCGGATACCTTTAACATCGATGTCTGGAGCACGGCCCACGTCTTCAACT
>Ga0315279_10001884_pt1 | contig 33226 bp, 44 predicted proteins | sample YL17G06_20_MG_FD_203694 | JGI IMG/M metagenome (GOLD analysis project Ga0315279, IMG submission 203694) | Sediment microbial communities from Yellowstone Lake, YNP, Wyoming, USA - YL17G06_20 | ecosystem: Environmental > Aquatic > Freshwater > Lake > Sediment | place: USA: Wyoming | collected...
GCCATTTAGACACAATTGTAGGATGGGTAAATGGTTTTGAATTATTGTTTTTACAAGATTCATCAGCTATTAATTATTGTAAATGTAAATAACAAGCAAAAACCATTTACCCATCCTACTGTAAACCTATTTTTTAACGATTACTTATTTGTGTAATTCGTGATTAAATTTCTTAACTTTTTAATAATTACCATACTCTTTTACAAGAGAGATAACCTGCGAGTAATTAGCAAAGCTCACATCATCAGGAACGGAATGATCGGAATGATAGATGTATCCTCCACCCTTTTTAGCGAATGTGATCTTCTCTATGACTTCCTTTTCGAGTGCTTCACCACCCTGAGCCATTGCCCTAACGTCAATTCCACCCATCAGGGTTATATATTCATCATAATTTTTCTTTAATTCAAACAGATCCATTCCTGACTTTGTTTCTAATGGCTGAAGGCACGAAAAGCCAGCTTCTATGAACATTGACATGAGTGCATTTACGTTCCCGCAACTGTGGAGAACAACGTATATTCCTCTTGCATTACAAAAATCACACAAGCGTTTATGGTATGGGAACAGTAATTCACGGTACATGGCAGGTGAGAATAAAGTACCGTTTCTGTATCCAAGGTCATCCCAAAAAAATGCGCTGTCAAATACTACTCCTTTAGCGATCATCTCTTCCATTATGGTGATATTCAGGTCGGTGTTTGCCTTAAACATTTCCATGATCCATTCTGGGTCCTCAATCATCCCCATCATCATATTGACAGGACCAACGATCCTCTGCCACCAATCGTATCCTACGCCACTGAAATACTGAACGGGATAACCTGACTCAACGCCATTTTTGTATGTTGCTATTGCACCGTCAAAGTTTACTCTGGATTCATTATACTTTGAGCGATCTTTATATTCTTCCCATTTTTCACGGGTTGTTATAAGGAAGTCAATGAGTTGAGGCGTTGAAGTTGATTTTTTCCAGTATTTATTTACAGCACCATCAGAATTTCTAGAAATATAATAATCTTCATTATCTTCAATAGTTTCAGGTGCAAGCTGTAACGATATATCCGCACCAATCGCATACCACGCATCATAACCGAAGTATTCATGTGGTCCCTTATCGGCAGGCAATCCTTCCTGACGCCATCTTGATATTGTCGTTCCCCAGATTGTATCCATGATAGGAATTCTATCAGCTTCTTTATGTTTTATGATAAGTTCAATTCTTTCTTTAGACGTCATTACAAAACCCTCTCTACAATTATTTGGAGACCCAACGATAATGAACACTAAGTAATAAATCAGATATTTTGTCTTGAGAGCTTTCTTATCCTCTTTTTTTGGTATTCCGAAATTTTATGATATAGTGGGTGACCAAATTTTATTCTAAGATGAGTTAGTGAAACAACGTAAACCTCAGAATTCACCTCAAGTACTGGACACATTATGCCACCCGAATCCCCAGAATCATACACTTTGGTTATCTTTAACTCAGTATTACTATCAATAGATTTCCCCTTTTCCTGAAGAAGTTGGCATAGTTCCTTAGAAGGATATGCAGGAATAGGCAAATGTTTTTCCATTTCTTCAATTAATGTCATATTTTTCACCTCATCAAAAGTGATTGCTTTTAATCGCTTTCATTTCATCCATAACGGCACAAGCAAGTAGCGGGATCATGATCTCGTGATGTCCTGTAATGGAATAGCCTTTTCCGCCTATATTTGTGGGACGTTTGACAATGTTCTCGTTTGGGCGGTAGTGCTGGAACATATCAAAGTTGGCTGTCGTGAATTCTGTAACCTTATGACCAAGATTACGGGCAATGCTCAACGCCTTGAGAAAAACTTCAGGCATTATAACAGCAGAACCGAAATTAAGAAGGACTCCGCCATCAAGATTTGCCACTTCCGAGACAAAGATACGGAAATCTGTAAAGCTTGTCTGACCTATGGCTGAACCATCTGCTTCTGGATGCTGATGGATTATGTCCGTTCCAATGGCGACGTGAACGGTTAAGGGAATATTCAACCGAACAGCCGAAGCAAGTATACTTACGTTTTTATAAGGTGATTGCAGGTCAATTAACTTGCGTCCCAGAGATTCACCCATTCCTGTGTTTGATTGTTGTCCGTGTTTAATAGCCTCATTCATTAATCCACCGGTTTCCTCCCACATACCGAAGACACCTGTTGCGATATTTGTTCCAACGTCCTCAGAAGTCTCGCCTATGATAGCGATCTCAAAGTCGTGTATGCTAGTTGCACCGTTCATGGCGATACCAGTCAGGATACCATGCTCCATCATAGAGATAATTACCGGGCTTAATCCACACTTAATAACGTGCCCACCCATCATAACAATAACTGGTCTGGATTCAGCGCGGGCAGTTACGATTGCTTTAATTAATTCTTTGAAGCTATTTCCTGCTAATATATTCGGTAGAGTTTTTAGCCAATCGCTTACAGATTGACCGGAACGTGGAGGGGATGCAAAATCGGATACTTTTACCTTGTTTATACGATCTTTAATTGGGTAAGTCTTAACCTGACTCAGATCAGCAGGGGATATGCCATTCTCTTTGCTCATTCAAAACCCTCTCTACAATGTTTGCCACCTGATCAAGGGATATTGAATCCATTGCAAGGCAAGTACCTCGTTTACAGCCTCCGGGACGATTACCCGGATGACATGGTGCGCACTCAAGTCTCGTGCTGATGATAACGTGACCATTTCCATAAGGTCCGCTTCGGCGTGCATTCGTAGAGCCAAACATGGATACAACCCTCGTTCCCACTGCGGCGGCAATGTGCATGGGACCAGTATCATTTCCTATATAAAGATTACATCTTTGTATCAGTGATGCAAGCATACGCAGACTGATATTATCAATCAGTATAGGTTTAATCCTCATCAGATCATACATTTGAGATTGTAGCGTCTTTTCATCAGGACCTGCAAAGATAAGCAACTTTGCGTTATATCTTATGCTCAAAAAGTCACCCAGCGCAGCAAACCTTTCTATGGGCCAAAGCTTATACTGCCAACCACCGCCCGGGTGCATTCCTATAATAGTATCGTTTGGTTTCACTTTATTTTGGGCTAAGAAATCTATAGCTTCCTGTTTTTCGTAGTTTTGAAGTACTATTTCCGGGAAATCATTTGCATCCTCAATCCCATTGACTTGAAGAATATCAAGGTATCTATCCACAGCATGAAGCTCACGATAGCCTTGTGAGAATCTTTGCAAAGAAGGCATACCCCAATGGATTCCGCCAATAAACCTTGCCCATAAACTATCCCTAAGATCAACAACAATGTCAAAATTCTTATTTCTCAGTTCTTGTATGAGTTTGATCCTTCCTGTTAAGCCTTTATGCTGTTTTTTATTGTCGTATATAATGATCTCATTAAGGCGTACATCTCCCCATAGTATCTCCCATGATTTAGGACCAACGAGGACATTAATTCGAGCGTCGGGAAAATGGCGTTGTAAAGGCGGGATGACTGCAGTAGAAAGCACCACGTCACCAATATGACTGAAACTGACGATTAATATGCTTTCAACTTTCATGATAATAAAAAAGCAGAGGCTTAATAACCTCTGCAAAGTTAAATTTATGAGGGCGTTATCAACTTTTAGGGTAAGTTATACAAAAGATATTACTCGACTAATTCAATAATAGACATTGGAGCATTATCACCCAAGCGATTTCCAAGCTTTATTATTCGAGTATAGCCTCCGTTACGGTTTGCATACCTTGGACCTATATTATCAAAGAGTTTTTTTAGAACTTCGTTATCTCTTACATTCTTCGCTGCCACACGACGGGAATGAAGGTCTCCTCGTTTCGCAATGGTGATGAGTTTTTCAGCGGTACGTCTTAGTTCTTTACTCTTGGGAAGCGTAGTTTTGATCCTCTCATGCTGGAACAACGCAGTAACCATGTTGTCAAACAAGGCTTCACGGTGAGCAGTTGTACGACCGAGCTTCCTTCCTCTCAGATTATGACGCATCTTATTCTTCCTCGCTTTCTATGTCTTCTTCCATATCTTCGTCTATATCTTCTTCATCTTCTTCAATATTATCGTCTGTCTTTTTACCTTTAGTAATTTGCTTAATTAGGGAGTCATCATCATCCAGCATCATACCAAAGGAAAGCCCCATATCAATCAGTATTGCCTTTATCTCATTCAGTGATTTACGCCCAAAATTCCTGTATTTTAGCATTTCAGGCTCAGATTTTGTCACAAGGTTTCTTATAGTGATAATATCTGCGGCGGCAAGACAATTTGCGGCGCGCACAGATAACTCCAGTTCAGCCACAGGTTTTGACAAATAGCCCTTACGCTTTTCAATTTCCTCATTTAAACTATGATCTTCTTCGATGTAAGTTTCATCGAAATCTTTGAAGATGCTGAAGTATTTGATAAGAATACCAGATGCTTGAGCAATAGCGTCCTTTGCATTTATACTACCATCAGTCCAAATCTCAACGATTAATTTGTCGGAATCCGTTGTTTGTTCAAAAGCCATTGTATTCTCAACGTGGAAATTAACTTTTTTTACCGGAGAGAAAATGGCATCAATTGGTATTATACCCGGTGCTCGTTTTATATTTTGATTGGATTCAACAGAAAGATACCCACACCCTTCATCAACGTATATTTCCATTTTAAGTTCGCCACTTTTGTCTAGAGTCGCTATGTGCTGATCGGGATTCATTATCTCCACTTTGCTATTGGGCTGGATATCTGCGGCGGTAACCTCGCCGGCATCTTTGGCATCAAGATACAAGATTACAGGACCATCACCCAGAAGCTGAAGTCGGATCTCTTTGAGGTTCAGTACTATCTGTACTACGTCCTCCGAAACAGACGGTACGATACTGAATTCGTGCAAAACACCATCTATTTTGACAGCAGTTATTGCAGCGCCCTTGATAGATGACAGTAACGTTCTGCGAAGTGAATTCCCCAAAGTTACACCAAACCCCCTGAGAAGAGGTTCAGCAATGAATTTACCATAGTTATAAGTCAAGGTCTCAGGATCAGCCACAAGTCTTTTGGGCATTAAGATCTCTTTAGTTTGCATATTATTAAACCTCTCGACTTGCGTAAAAGTCAGTCAAATACTGAAGCTTGACCAATTTTTCATGAGAAGGTGAAATGATCAGAGATTTACTTAGTTTAAACTAATACGAACCTTAAGCATGAAAGATCAATGCAGTCAAACCCAGCAAAAAACTCAGCCGATTCCTACTTCGAATATAGTTCCACTATCAATTGTTCCTGGATGTTTTCTGGTATCTGATCTCTTGTTGGGAATGATCTGATAGTTACCTGCATCTTGTCCTGATCAAAATCAAACCATTCAGGAATACCTCTTTGCTGTGCAGTATCAACAGCATCCTCAATTCGCTGGACGCTTTTACTTTTTTCTTTTAGCGTGATCACATCACCCGGTTTAGTCGGATAAGAAGGCACATTTACTTTCTTACCATTGACCACAAAATGATTATGAAGAACAAGCTGTCTGGCTTCAGCTCGAGAGGATGCAAACCCCGAACGATACACTATATTATCAAATCTTCTTTCTAATATCCTCAACAGATTATCGCCAGTAACTCCTTTTTCATGTTCGGCAATAGAAAAGTATCGTCTAAATTGTCTTTCTAGAATACCATAAATCCTACGAACTTTTTGCTTTTCACGAAGCCGAACACCATAGTCCTTTTCTTTTCTACCGGTTTTTCCATGCTGACCCGGCGGCATTTTTCTGCGTTCGAGTGTGCATTTAAATTGACACTTTTGCCCTTTAAGAAAGAGCTTTTCACCTTCTCTACGGCATAATCTACAAACTGGACCCGTATACCTAGCCATCCATACCTCCTGATAAAAATGAAGGCGGAAGGATGAGGGATGAAAAAGACATTTCATCCTTCACACTTCATCCTTCATAATTTACTCTAAACTCGTCTTCTTTTGGGCGGTCGGCAACCGTTGTGAGGGATAGGTGTGACATCCTTTATTACAGTTACTTCCAAGCCTGCGGCAGTAAGCGCTCTGATCGCCGATTCCCTTCCCGGACCAGGTCCTTTCACACGAACTTCCACCCTTTTCAAACCATGTTCAATGGCTTTTTTGGCACAGGATTCCGCTGCAATCTGCGCAGCAAATGGGGTCTGCTTACGAGAGCCAGAAAAACCCACCATGCCTGCGCTTGACCATGCAATAGTGTTCCCACTAACATCAGATATTGTTACGATGGTGTTATTAAAAGTTGATTGGACGTGAACTATTCCTTGACTGATGTTTTTCTTAACTTTCTTTGCACGATACTTTGTTTTTCCCAATGTGTTTATTCCCTCTTTAGTTGCGTAAATAGTTATTAGTTTTCAGTTCTAGTTTTTAGAAAAAAATTTCACACATACTTAAAACTGAAAACTCAAAACTTTCTCGACATCATCCACCCTTACGGGCTACCTCTTTTGACTTTCGTCCTACAGTGATAGTTCTCTTAGCTTTGTAACCGCCTCTGCGTGTTCTGGCATTTGTGCTGGTACGCTGACCACGAACAGGGAGATTCCTGCGATGTCTTGTTCCTCTATAGCAGTTAATGTCCGTCAATCTTTTAATATTGAGTTGAATTTCTCTATGAAGGTCACCCTCTACTTTAAACTGATTCTCAACTACTGTTCTGAGTCTTGCGATTTCGTCTTCCGTTAGATCATTAATTCTTTTAGATGGATCAATATCTACCTGACTTACTATCTGCTTTGCAGTCGTCCAGCCTATTCCAAATATCTTCGTCAGGGCAGCCTCTATAATCCTTTCACGAGGTAGCTCTACTCCTGCAATTCTAGCCATAGAATTTCTCCTCCTGAATTTCTAACCCTGGCGTTGTTTGTGTCGTGGGTTTTCGCATATAACACGAAGAATACCCTTACGCCTGATTATTTTACATTTCTCGCATCTACGTCTTACTGATGACTGTACTTTCATGATCTTTTTCGGCAAGGAAACCAACGAGCTTTAGTCGTTGGAGGACATGTCCTTTTAATTGCCTTCTCCTATTAAAAGTAAGATGGTAGTTTTGACGCAAGCTAAAAGAAAACTTGCCCTGAAACTACCAAAACAGGTAAGCAGTCTTCGCCAATGTTGTAATGGCTTGTCACGCCTAACACACCGCCCCTACCTCTCAGAGCTTTTAATATTAGACAACAGTGCTACAAACTAGACTGAATATTCGCAGGTGTTGTGACCAAAACAACGTAGTAGAAGATCGGGTTACCCGATCACTACTTAGGCTAGTCAATAAGGGCTTGTGTCTAAGTTTCACCACAAGCCCACGATCTTTAGTTGTGGGTTATTGACAACGATACTCTCATTGGACGCTGGACAATCAAACACTAAAGCTTGATACTGCGACTCAGCATCCGATAATCCAGCATCAAGCAAATCTATATTAAAAAAAATAAATCTATTTCTTTCTATATACGATTCTACCACGTGTAAGATCGTAAGGCGAAAGCTGAACTGTTACCTGATCTCCCGGCAGAATCTTTATTAGATTCATTTTCATTTTACCGGATAGGTAAGCAAGAACTTTGTGACCATTTTCCAACTCAACTCGAAACATCGCATTGGGAAGTGGCTCAATCACTTTCGCTTCTACCTCAATGACATCCTGTTTTGGCATAACAATCCTTCTATTTTGGGAACAGAACTAAATTCAGTGAACAATAATCAGTAAGCATTTTATTATGAACCGATCACCCATTACAAAATAGTCAATATTTCTGCTCCATCGTCTGATATGACTACTGTATGTTCATAATGAGCCGAAAGTTTACCGTCTTGAGTAACTGCCGTCCACTTATCATCAAGCACCCGTACATCATAGACGCCAATGTTTACCATTGGTTCAATAGCTAGAACCATACCTTTTCTCAATTTTGGTCCACGATCTGATAGTCCAAAATTAGGTATCTGAGGTTCTTCCCACATATCTTTGCCGATACCATGCCCAACAAAGTCTCGCACGACAGAGAATCCTTGAGATTCTACACACATCTGTATGGCATGTGAGATATGTCCCAAACGATTTCCTTCAACAGCTTTTGATATACCTTCGTATAAAGCCTGTTTTGTTACCACAAGGAGTCGTTGTGCTTCCTCACTTATCTCACCAACAGGAAAAGTTGACGCTACATCACCATAGTAACCATCAAACGATGCTGTTACGTCAATGCTCACAATGTCTCCAGACTTGAGTGAGCGTTTCCCGGGAATACCATGAACAACCTGTTCATTAACCGAAACACATATATCACCGGGGAACCCGACTTCCGGTGGCGCAGGTTTTCCGCCACGTTCTCGAATTAAGTGTCCAGCTAGTTTATTTAACTCTCCTGTTGTAACACCCGGAGCAACTTTGCTCTCAAGAATACGTAAAATCTCAGATACAAGCTTTCCGCTTGTTCTTATGAGTCCTACTTCAGATTTCGTTTTGAGAGGAATCACATATTCCAGACTTAAGATATTATCCTAAGTCTATGTTCTCCTTTCGTAAGGCTTGCACAATGCTATCAAAAACATCAGCTATTGGAACATCACCACTAACCTCTAGAACTTTGCCAGAAGCTTTGTAGTGTTCCAAAAGTGGAAATGTCTGCTTTTCATACACATCCAGACGTTTTTTTATCGTTTCTTCTTTGTCGTCATCGCGCTGGTATAATTCACCACCGCAACGATCACATTTGCCTTCTGTTTTTGGTGCAGAATATGCTATATGATATACAGTCTGGCAATCTTTACACGTCCTGCGCCCCGAAAGCCTTTCAATAACAGCCTCTAGAGAAGTTTTAATGTTGATCACCGCATTCATTGGCATATCAAGCTCTCTTGTCAATGAATCTAAAGCCTCTGCCTGCGGCACAGTTCGAGGAAAACCGTCGAGAACAAAACCAGATTTCACGTCATCCTTTGCAAGTCGTTCTTTTATAAGTCCAATAACAACTTCATCAGGAACAAGCAAGCCTTTATCCATATAAGATTTAGCTTTTAACCCCAATTCTGTTCCGTCTTTAATAGACTGACGAAGTATATCACCGGTAGCAATGTGAGCTAATGAGTATTTTTCTGCCAGTTTCTGAGCTTGCGTTCCTTTTCCAGCCCCAGGACCACCGAGAAGCACTATTCTCATATATTACCTTCCTCGTCTTGCGCCTAATCTTCCTTCTTTCAGGAAGCCTTCGTAATGACGCATTAACAGGTGTGATTCGATTTGCTGCATAGTATCAAGTCCAACGCCAACGACGATCAGTAAAGGAGTTCCACCGAAGTGAATCGGAACATTTATGTAATGCTGGAGAAGATATGGCAACAATGCAACAGCTGCAAGGAAGAATGCACCGACTAAGGTAATCCTTGTCAATGAGCGGTCAATATATTCCGCAGTAGATTTTCCCGGTCTTATTCCCGGAATAAATCCACCGTACTTCTTCATATTATCAGCAAGATCAACAGGGTTTGTCGTTACAGCAGTATAGAAATACGTGAATAGTATTATCAATATACCATACATTATGTGGTAAACCGGCCATCTCTCGAAGTAACCGATAAATTGACGAAAAGTATCGCTAGGTATCATATTTCCCATTGTCATCGGGAAAGAGATCATTGTTATAGCAAAGATTATTGGTATAACACCTGCCTGATTTACACGAAGTGGAAGATGGGTCATTTGACCGCCGTAAACTTTTCTGCCAACGACACGCCTTGCATACTGAACTGGAATTTTACGAGTTCCAAGGGTTATAAGGATAACCGCCATTATAATGAGAACTATTACTGCAAGGAACAAGAATAATCTCGCTAAATCGAGTCTATCTTCTGACGTTGAAAACAATCGTCTTCCCAGATCAATTGCTCCATTGGGAACTCTGGCAACAATACCAGCAAAGATCAAAAGAGATATTCCGTTACCGATACCTCGTTCGGTGATTTGTTCTCCTAACCACATGACAAACGTTGTTCCCGCCATCAGCGTTATAGCAGCAAGAAATGTAAACATCACAGGCGATATACCTTCGTGGACAACTTGTATATTTCCAGCACCAAGGTAACCTGGGTTACGAAGAGCAATGCTAATACCAACACCCTGAATTGCCGAAAGAATAACGGTTCCATAACGGGTATATTGCGTAATCTTTTTCTGTCCAACAGGACCTTCTTTAGAGAGCTTTTCCAGATACGGTATAACTATTGCCAGAAGCTGAAGTATAATAGAAGCACTAATATAAGGCTGTATTCCAAGAGCGAATATTGTCATATTGCTAAAGGCGTTACCTGAAAACAGGTCGTATAGTCTTAATATACCTCCACCTTCTGATGGCGCAAGCCTATTAAAAAACTCTGATAATGCCTGACTGTCAATACCGGGTAAAGTAATATGTGACCCGATTCTATAAACAAGCATCAGGATCAGAGTAAAGAAAATTCGTTTCCGTAGGTCAGGGATCTTAATAGCGTTCTGGAAAGCACTCAGCATCTAAATCACCTCAACCCTTCCACCGGCTTCCTTGATTTTCTCTTCTGCCGATTTTGAGAAGCAATGGGCTTTCACGATCAAACTTTTATCAAGTTCACCTTCACCAAGAATCTTAACACCATATTTTTCTTTCTTTATAATTCCAACACTTTTCAGAAGCTTGGGAGTCACAACAGTATTATCCGGAAATATACTCAAAATTTCGATATTTACGATTGTATATTCCTTACGAAATATGTTTGTGAATCCTCTTACTGGCAGTCGGCGTTGGAGTGGCATCTGACCACCCTCGAACCATGGACGAATATTTCCGCCAGAGCGCGCACGCTGACCTTTGTTGCCTTTTCCCGAAGTTTTGCCATGTCCGGATCCCTCACCTCTGCCTACTCGCTTTTTGCGATGATGGGAACCCACTGGTGCTTTCAGTTCATTTAACCTCATTTTTGGCGTTCTCCTAACATAACAGGCTAATGGATTGGAGATTTAATAACAAAAGGATAAATCCCATTAAAGTGCCACAGCCACCTATCCCTGAAAAAGTCAATATTAATCCCTTATAACTCCTTACACGGTGAACTGAACACACTAGAAACAACCCTAAGTTTAAGTAATCAGTTACTCATTAACTCTTCTATGGATTTCTCACGTAGACGCGCTATATCTTGAGGGCTTTTCAGTTGTTTCAGTCCATCTATCGTAGCCGCCGCAAGATTTAGAGCGTTATTATTCCCAAGCGATTTGCTCAAAACGTCTCGTATACCGATAACGTCAAGGATGGCTCTAACTGCACCACCAGCGATAACACCGGTACCAGGTGAGGCTGGCTTTAATATCACTTTGCTTGCCCCAAATACACCCATTACTTCATGTGGAATAGTCACACCAGAAGTTGCTACGTTGATGAGATTCTTTTTTGCATCTTCAAATCCCTTACGGATAGCTTCAGGAACTTCATTTGCCTTCCCGAATCCCATACCGACAATTCCTTGACCATCTCCAACAACTACAAGTGCGTTCCAGCTACGGTTGCGTCCACCTTTTCTCACACGCGCCACTGGAGTTATTCTTATAACTCGCTCTTCAAGTTTTAATTCAGTAGGATCGATCCTCTTCAAGAATTCCCCCCTCTATTAGAATATAAGACCAGCTTCTCTGGCTGCCTCAGCTAAAGCCCTTACTCTACCATGGTAAGGGTATCCACCCCTGTCAAACACAACATTGAGAATATTATTCTCCAAAGCTTTTTTACCGATTACTTCACCGACTACTTTGGCGGCTTCTATATTCCCGCTATTTTTAACCCTTTCACGGACGTCTGGAGTAAGTGTAGATATTGTCAAAAGAGTCGTACCTGATACATCATCTATTATCTGAGCATAGATGTGGTTTACACTTTTGAAAACGCTCAATCTTAAACGCTCCGGCGTTCCAGACAATTTCTTTCTGACACGACGATGCCTTTTTATACGTGCATATTTCTTTATAAGTTGGCTCAAATTTCGACTCCTCACAGACTATAATTTGTAATTTTTAATCTAATTATCCTGCCGCTTTTCCGGCTTTTCGTCTTATATACTCGCTCTTATACTTAATACCTTTACCTCTATATGGTTCAGGTCTCTGGAAATCCCTTATAATAGCAGATACCTGACCTACTAAGTGTTTATCAATTCCACTGACGGTCAGAGGAATTTCAGGTTGATTCTGCACAGTTTCGGGACGATCAATAGCAATGCTAATTCCTTTAGGGACCTCGTATATTATCGGATGGGAAGCATTTAATTGCAGAGTTAATTTTCCACTATCAAACTGCGCTTTATAACCCATTCCGGCAATTCGGAGTCCCTTTTCAAACCCCTGCGTAACTCCTGTCACCATATTAGCAATAAGGACACGAGCCAGACCATGCAAAGATTTCATTGGTTTACTATCTGAACCACGAGTAACCAGAATCTTACTATCCTCAATTTTGACGGTTATACCATAAGGGATTTTTTCAGAAAGGCTTCCCTTAGGACCATCAACCGAGACAGTGCCACTATTGATTACTACTTTTACCTTATCTGGTATATCTATTGGTTTTCTTCCTATTCTGGACATATATGATACCTCGCACTGGATGCTAGATAATGATGATTCTGCCAAGCATCCAGGATCATCACCAAACGTAGCAAAGCACTTCTCCGCCAACTCCCTCTCGTTTGCACTGTGATGAAGTCAAAATCCCTATTGAGGTAGAGATGATAGCAGACCCTAAACCCCCGAGAATTCTCGGTAGTTCGTTTTGTGTTACGTATATTCTACATCCCGGCTTGCTAACTCGTTTCAATCCCGAAATGATCCCCTTCTTATCAGGACCATATTTGAGATATACACGTATTACGCCTTGTTTCTCATCCTCTAAAAATTTGTAGCTTTTGATGTAGCCTTCATCCAGTAATATTTGAGCTATATTTTTTTTCAATTTGGATGCAGGTATGTCCACCTTTTCATGACGGGCTGTACTAGCGTTCCTGATCCTAGTTATCATATCTGCAATCGGATCGGTCATAGACATTTAAGTGCGCCTCCACGTAAAAAAGAGAATTACCAACTGGCTTTTTTCACACCGGGAATCTTCCCAGAGCGAGCCAAAAGCCTGAAGCATATTCTGCACATATCAAACTTACGCATGTAACCACGAGGACGTCCACAGATGGGACATCTGTTGTGTTTCCTTACCTTAAACTTCGGCTCTTTTAGAGCTTTTAACATTAAAGCTTTTGTTGACAAGGTGTTGCCCTCACATTATTAGCTGTTACAGCGATCTTAATTATTGTTGCTGCTGTTGCCTAAAAGGCATTCCCATGAATTGTAAAAATTCTCTAGCTTCTTCATCCGACCTAGCGGACGTGACTATTGTAATATCCATACCACGGACTTCACTCACCTTATCGTATTCGATTTCGGGAAAGATCATTTGTTCTTCCAGCCCCATGGTGTAATTTCCATGACCATCAAATGACTTACTGGAAACACCACGGAAGTCCCTAATTCTGGGTAGAGAAGTATTGACCAGACGGTTAAAAAATTCGTACATCCTATCACCGCGTAATGTGACTCTACACCCTATTGACATACCGGCTCTTAGCTTAAATGCGGCTATGGATTTCTTTGCCTTTGTTATAGTGGCACGTTGTCCAGTTACCAAAGTTAATTCGCTAACGGCATTTTCAAGAAGCTTCTGATTCTGAATGGCACCACCAACGCCAATATTTATACATATTTTTTTCAGCTTCGGAACTTCCATCACATTTTTATAATTAAATCTACGAATTAATGCTGGAATGACTTCGTTTCGGTAATGTTCAGCATACGGACTCATACCTTATCTCCAATTATTCTCTTTCTGCGACCTCATGGCATTTCTTACACACTCTGACTCTAAAACCAGTTTCAAGAATTTTTCTGTTAGTTCGAGTTTGACGGTTACATCTCGGACAGATCAACATCACGTTTGAGATGTGTATAGAAGCTTCACGTTCAAAAATACCGCCTTGCTGACGATAGCCCTGTCGTTTAGAATGATGTTTAGCGAAGCTAACTCGTTCGACTAAAAGTCTGCTTTCCTTTGGAAAGACAGCCAAAACTTTTCCAGTCTTACCTCTGTCTTTACCGCTGATTACAACCACGCGGTCTTCCTTTTTTATTAATGTTCTACTCAATTTGTGCCTCCCATAACCTGATAGACTAGATCACCTCAGGTGCCAAAGACACGATTTTGGTGAAGCTTTTTCTAAGTTCTCTGGCAACAGGTCCAAAAATACGGGTCCCACGGGGTTGATTATCAGTATCAACGATAACAGCGGCGTTCTTGTCAAACTTAACGTAAGAACCATCGGGACGTCCAAATCCCTTAGCAGTTCGAACAACAACAGCCCTAACAACCTCTCCCTTTTTCACGGTCCCTTTTGGGTTTGCCTCTTTCACTGATGCTATTATAATATCTCCAACTCTTGCGTATCTTCTCCGAGAGCCGCCAATGACCTTTATACATCCGATCTTTCTTGCTCCCGAATTATCCGCAACATTAAGAATAGTCTCTACGCGGATCAATGTCTGTCCTCCATATAAGTGAACTATATAGATCCATCGGAATTACAACCTGTTGGAAAGATAATTTCTGCAGATTTAATCCTTACAGATCATACTATTCCACTTTTTCTAGGATCTCATCTACCTTCCACCTTTTCATCCTGCTCAGAGGACGAGTTTCAGAGATTTTAACTTTATCTCCGATATGACAGTTATTGCTCTCGTCATGTGCAAGGATTCTCTTTCTCTTCTTAATAACCTTGTGATACAGTGGATGCTCTACAAGACGCTCTATAATGACCGTCACTGTCTTATCCATTTTGTCACTGACCACAATTCCAACTCTTGTTTTGCGATTTGCTGAAATACTCATGATCTTTTTCGGCAAGGAAACCAACGAGCTTCAATCGTTGGAGGACATGTCCTTTTAATTGCCTTTCTCCTATTAAAAGTAAGTGGTAGTTTTTACGCAAGTTAAAATAAAACTTGCCCTGGAACTACCAAACAGGTTAGCAGTCTTCGCCAATGTTGATGGGAAGATGAGAGTTGAGAGTAGATAGTTGATTTGAACTCTAAACGCTCTACTCTCAACTTTCAACATATACCGCAGGGTTCGGAACTAGACTGAATATCCCGAAGTGCCTATAAAGCACCCCCAAACCCCCTTGCAAGGGGGCAGGGGGCTATTCACCCATAACATAGTCGTTTACGACTTAGGCTAGTCAAACAAAGGCTTGTGTCTAAATTTCACCACAAGCCCACGACTTTAGTCGTAGGTTATTGACTTTTATAAAATCCTCACCGAAAACCACTATCCCTTTAGGGTAGTGGATGAAGGTTCTCTCACTTTGCAACCTCTTTCGAGGAGCAGTTTTTGTATGAGAACTGCTAAAACTCGACTCTACCCGAAAGCAGGACAAACACTTTTGCTTCTAATGAGCGTTCTGTTTGTTGAACTTGATTCACTTCGGGATTGTTTAAAGTCAGTTTGCTATCTTTCAAGCCATCTGAAACACTGAGACTTTGATCTCTGTTTAACTCCAGATTTGTAGAGCAAGGAACTCGTGAAGTATTCCCTGGTACGTTCTTTAACTTTCCTTTAAACTTCTGCATAATAATATTATGCCCCCTAATCAACTCTTACGATGAACCTCACGATTCAAGCCCCTATCCCTTCAGGGTAGGGGTAGTTGACCCTTTTAGCTCTCTTTCACGAATTATTGTCTTAAATTGAGCTATCTCACGTTTTGACTGTCTTATCTTCATGTAATCTGTGAGTTGACCAGAATTCAACTGAAACCTTAGTCTAAAAAGGTTATCTCTTGAATCAGTAACTCTAGTTTTCAATTCTTCAGTGGTAAGCTGTTTTATTTCACTGAGTCTCATGACATTTGCCCACCTTCTCTAGCTACGAATTTGGTTTTCATTGGTAGTTTATGTGAAGCAAGACGCATGGCAGCACGAGCAACTTCCTCAGTAACGCCAGCGATCTCATAGAGAACCCTACCGGGTTTTATAACTGCCACCCATTTAGTTGGGCTACCTTTACCTTTACCCATTCTAGTTTCGGCGGGTTTTTGTGTGACTGGTTTACTTGGAAACACTGTAATCCAAATTTTACCGCCTCTTTTAACATATCTTGTTATGGCAATACGACCAGCTTCAAGTTGTCTATTTGTAAGCCAGCAAGGTTCAAGTGCTTGAAGTCCATATTCACCAGAAGAAACGTCACAGCCTCGATAGGCAGTTCCCCGCATGTTTCCTCGCTGTTCTTTACGGTGTTTAACTCTTTTTGGCATTAACATTTAAGTATCCCCCAGGCTTTTTAGCCTTATTCTCTTCCACGTCGATCAGAGCGAGCACGAGAATCACCACGGGAATCCCCACGAGAGCCACGAGGTTCTCGTGGTCCACGAGATTCACGAGATTCAAATCTCGATGTTTGCTCATTGCGTTCTGGACTGGTGATCTTGGTCACATCGGGCTTAGAAAGCTTTTCACCCTTGAATATCCAAACTTTGACACCGATCTTCCCTGCAATTGTTTGGGCTTCGGAAAACCCATAATCTATGTCAGCTCTTATAGTATGAAGAGGGATCCTTCCTTCTTTTTCCTGTTCTGTACGAGCCATTTCAGCACCGCCGATTCGCCCGCTACACTTAATCTTAATCCCTTCAGCACCATAATACATAGCTGACGAAACAGCCTTCTTCATGGCTTTTTTAAGATGAATACGTTTTTCTAATTGGAGAGCGATACTTTCTGCAACTAATTGAGCATCAATCTCTGGTCTTCTCACTTCTTCAATATTGAGTCGAACCTCGTGCTTTATAAATTTCTCCAGGTCCTGTCTGAGTTTATCTACTTCTCCGCCTCTTCTACCAATAACAATTCCGGGTCGGGCTGTATATATGTTTACTATTCTTTTGTCAGGGAATCTTTGTATCTCGACTTTGGATATACCCGCGCGCATGAGTCTTTCCTTCACAAAACTCTGTATCTTCAAATCCTCATGCAAAAAACGAGAATACTCCTTCTCTGCAAACCACTTTGAGTCCCAATCTGTGACTATCCCCAATCTAAAACCTTTTGGATGAGTTTTTTGTCCCAAGTTAACCTCCTGTACCAATTTTCAGTTTACAGTTTCTCAGTTTTCAGATAGTTTACGAAACAAAGATTCAAAACTGAAAACTCAAAACTGAAAACTCAAAACTATAAACTCATTCCGCACCATCATCGAGTACGATAGTAATATGACATCGTCTTTTACGAATTCTGTTTACATGCAAACGGCCTCTATAACGAGCCCAATAGCGAATTGGTCCATTGCCTACGAGTATAGTCTTCACGTAGATATTATCAATCTCCATTTCAGGCTTTTGGTTGGCGTTTGCAAGAGCTGATCTCATAAGTTTATCTAAGACTGTAGCTCCAGCTTTATTCGTAAATTTTAGAATCTCTAATGCACGCTCAACATTTTTATTTCTAACAAGATTGGCGACAATATTTGCCTTTCTCGGAGCGAGAGTAACGTATCGGGCAGTCGCTCTTGCCTCCATACTATAAGCCTCCTCTATTAGTAATGAGTAATCAGTGATCGGTTAGAAGAAAATCAATTCTTGCACACTACTCACTCATTACTACTTTCTTATTTGCCTCCAGCTTTTCCGCCATGTGAACGGAAGACTCTAGTCGGGGCAAATTCCCCAAGCTTGTGTCCCACCATATTTTCAGAGACATAAACGAGCAAAAACTTCTTACCATTATGAATAGCAAGAGTATGTCCTACCAACTCTGGTGTTATGGTTGATCTACGGGACCAAGTTCTTACGACTTTTTTCTCTCCCACCCTATTCATGGTGTTTATCTTCGCCAGCAATTTTTGGTCAATGTAAGGACCCTTTTTCAGCGACCTAGCCATAGGCACTCCTTATCCTTCAATCAATGATCTTCCAATCTTTAAATCTCAGAATTTTTGAATCTTAGAATCTTCCAATCGTTCTACTTTTGTAATTTACGTCGAACGACAATATATTTACCAGATGATTTCTTTTTATTTCGGGTCTTATAACCCTTCGTAGGCATACCCCACGGGCTGACTGGGTGCCGTCCACCTGAACTCTTGCCTTCGCCACCACCGTGTGGATGGTCTATTGGGTTCATTGCGACTCCACGGACTTTTGGTCTGCGCCCCAACCATCTTGATCTGCCAGCTTTTCCTATTGTTACAGCATAATGCTCAATGTTGCTAATCTGACCAATCGTAGCATAGCAATTAAGATGAATAAGCCGGATCTCGCCAGAAGGCATCTTAACACGAGCAAATCCACCTTCTTTTGCAATAATCACCGATGAACAACCCGCGCTTCTTACTATTTGTCCGCCTTTACCCGGAGTAAGCTCAATATTGTGAATGGAAATACCTGTCGGTATATTTTCTAACGGCAATGAGTTTCCAGTCTTTACTTCTGAATCCGGACCAGAATTAATAACCTCACCAACTACCAAACCTAGCGGTGCAATAATATAACGCTTTTCACCATCAACATATTGCAACAAAGCTATGCGTGCAGTTCGGTTCGGATCATATTCTATCGTTTTAACCGTCGCTGGAACACCACGTTTATCACGTTTGAAATCAATTAGACGGTATTGCCTTTTGTGTCCACTACCTTTGTGTCTAGCAGTTAGTTTTCCCTGATTATTCCTGCCGCCAGTGCTTTTTTTGGGTCTTAGAAGTGACTCTTCAGGTGCTACTTTCGTAAGTTCCGAAAAGTCGGCGGTTGTCATAAATCGTCTACTGGGAGTTACAGGAGTATACGTCTTGATAGGCATAAGTTCACTCCATCATTAATTAGGTTTCACAAAGACGTATAGGACATAAGCCAAGTCCACACGTCAGTGATTTAATAGGCTTATATTCCTTCGTATATTTCGATCCTATCATCAGGTCTCAACGATACGATTGCTTTTTTCCAGTCAGGCTTTTTGGTCCTTTTGCTACCTTTTACACGAGATGTTTTTCCACGCATAGTCATAGTATTAACATCAATAACCCTGATACCGGGGAATATCGCCTCAACAGCATGTTTGATTTCAATTTTATTTGCTTTTATACTAACCCAGAATAAATACTTCTTTTGATCTTCACGTAATGTCGTACTTCTTTCTGTAAGTAACGGCTGAATTACGATTCTATATGGATCTATCACAGGGTTGTCCTCCCTTTATTGCTCTGTCTGGCTCCAGAACATGCTCTCTATATTTTTTAGTGCGTTCTGAGTAACGACAATCTTATCGTGCCAGAGAATATCGTAAGTGTTAAGAGTATTCCAGACTTGAACGTTTAACCGATATAAATTTCGGGTAGAATAGTAAATGTTTTTATTAGACTCGTCCAAAACTACAAGTATCTTCTCATTGGCTGAAAGTCCAAGATTTTTGATAATAGTTAATATCTGCTTTGTTTTGGGACGATCAAAATTTAATGATTCGACTACAACAACGTTATCATTCTGGAACTTATCTGCTAAGGCTGATTTGATAGCAATACGTTTTACTTTTTTCGGCACTGTAAATCCAAAGTCTCTTGGTTTAGGACCAAATACAGATCCTCCACCGATTCTCAAAGGAGAGCGTTTGCTACCTGCACGAGCCATTCCAGTACCTTTTTGTCTGAAAAGCTTTCGTCCGCTTCCTCTTACTTCGTCCCTGCGTTTTGTAGAAGCTGTGCCAACTCTTTTATTCGCAAGTTGCATGACGACTACCTGATGGAGTACGCCCTGATTAATAGCGGTCTCAAAAATATCAGAGCTAACTTCAACTTGTCCTGCGTTCTGACCACTCTGATTAAAAACGTTCATAATAATTTCGGCAAGGATACTCCCATATTTATGTGGGAGAGGAATTGCCTTTTCCTTTTTAATGTTAAAAGTAAGTGGTAGTTTTTGCACAAGTTAAAATAAAACTTGCCCTGAACTACCAAACAGGTTAGCAGTCTTCGCCAATGTTATCGGGTGGTTTATAAATGAAACCGTACAGTTTCACTCCTATGAGCAACACCGTCCCTACCTCTCAGGACTTTTAATCACTCACCGCAGGGTTCGGAACTAGACTGAATATCCCGAAGTGCCTATAAAGCTTTCGCCATTCACCCATAACGTAGTCAGTTAAGACTTAGGCTAGTCAATAAAGGCTTATGTCTAAGTTTCACCATAAGCCTCCGCATTTATGCGGGGGTTATTAACATTCCCCTCAACGAACTGAGAAATGCGATATTTACGCTTTCACAGCCTTCTTTATCATCACTAATCCATTATTCGGTCCGGGGACAGAGCCTTTTAATACTAAAAGATTTCTGTTAGGGTCTACTTTTACCACTGTCAGGTTCTGAATAGTAACTCTCTCTCCACCCATTCTACCAGCCATACGCATCCCTTTCATGACTTTTGATGGGTAAGAACTGGCGCCAATTGACCCTGAAGCTCTGTGTGTTTCAGCACCATGAGTTGCGTGGCTACCTTTGAAGTGCCATCTTTTCATGACGCCTGCATACCCTTTTCCCTTTGAATTGCTAGTTACATCAACAAACTCACCCGGAGCAAATATTCCAACTGTAATCTGCTGTTCCAATCCAGACACATCCAGACCATCGGTTCTGATCTCTCTTAAATTTCTGAGAGGTGGAACGTTAGCTTTCTTGAAGTGTCCTCGGGCAGGTTCACTGACTGCATTCTCTCGCTTCTGTCCGAATCCGATTTGAATAGCATCATATCCGTCATTTTTTTTTGTCTTTACCTGTACTATGGGACATGGACCAGCCTCTATAACAGTGACAGGTACGACCTCACCAGTTTCGGTAAACAAACGAGTCATCCCTACTTTTTTCCCAAGAATTCCAAGTTTTCTAATTTTCATTTTTGTTCCGTCTTTCCCAATTCCAGTTCGACATCCACTCCCGCAGGCATATCAAGCCTCATAAAGGCATCAACCGTCTTTGGTGTCGGGTCGAGGATATCTATAAGCCTTTTGTGTGTTCTCATCTCAAACTGCTCTCGTGACTTCTTGTCTATATTAGGAGACCTAAGAACAGTATATATAGTCCTCCTCGTCGGTAATGGGATAGGTCCCGATACCGATGCCCCGGTCTTTTTAGCCGTATCTACTATCTGTTTGGTAAACTGATCCAGCAAATGATAATCATAAGCTTTTAGTTTAACCCTTATCTTTTGACTGTTCATCAAACACCCCTGTTTCGATTATAGATTAAGATTGCAGATTAAAGATTCAAGATCATTAGTTCCTAATACCAATCTCTAATCTCTAATTTTCAATCTTCAATCTTCAATCCTTAATCTTCAAATCCCACTAATACCTGATATTATGGAGATTGAAACCTTTTCGGGAATAACGTCGTAGTGTGAGAATTCCATGACGTAAGTAGCCCGCCCTTGAGTGAGTGAACGCAAAGCACTGACGTAACCAAACATCTCAGCCAAAGGAACATAAGCTGTCGCAACCTGTGCGCTTGCTCTTGATTCTATGCGCTCAATCCTTGCTCTTCGAGAATTAAGGTCTCCGATCACTTCACCAAGATACATCTCTGGAACCGTAATTTCCACGTCCATGATCGGCTCCAGAAGTACTGGATCAGCCTTCTTGATTCCATCTCTGACAGCCATAGATGCGGCTATGGAAAACGCCATTTCGGAAGAGTCCACTTCGTGAGCAGAACCGTCACACAAAGCCACACCAACATCAACTACGGGATAACCAGCCAGAATTCCCATCGCCATTGCATCTTTAACACCTTTCCTAACGGCACTAATATACTGTGATGGTACTACGCCTCCCTTAGTTTCATCAACAAACTCAAATAATTTTCCTTTTTCTAATGGATACAACCTTAGAACAACGTGTCCATACTGACCTCTTCCACCTGTCTGTTTAACGAATCTGCCATCTGAAGTAACTGTCTTAGTTATGCTTTCTCTGTATGCAACTTGTGGTCTACCGACGTTTGCCTTCACGTCAAACTCTCTAGACATTCGATCTATCATAACCTCAAGATGAACCTCACCCATACCCGAAATAATAACCTGACCAGATTCTTGATCAGTTCTAATCTTAAACGTAGGGTCTTCATCCGTCAATCTTGATAAAGCGACCATCATTTTTTCTTGATCAGCAGTCGTCTTTGGCTCAACAGCCATAAAGATCACTGGTTCAGGAAAAACAATTGATTCTAATAATATTGGATGACTTACTCCACAGATCGTATCCCCGGTTCCAACGTTCCTCAACCCTATAATTCCAACAATATCACCCGCACCAACGGAATCAACTTCCTCACGTTTATTAGCATGCATTTTTAAAACCCGCTCAAGGCGCTCTTTGGATTTCCTCGTAGCATTATATGCTGGTCCTCTTGCATTTAACCTTCCAGAATAAACTCTGGCATAAGCCAGCTTTCCCATGTGTGGGTCAAAAACTATCTTAAAAACCAGAGCAGCCAAAGGCTCATCATCACTGGCAAATCTTTGTTCTGTCTTTCCTGTATCGGGGTTTATTCCCTGTATAGGTGGAATGTCAAGTGGTGAGGGTATAAAATCTATAATTGCATCAAGTAGTCTTTGTATTCCCTTATTTCTAAGTGCAGCACCACAGAAAACAGGTACTATATTTGAACTTATCGTTGCTCTTCTTATACCTTCGATTATTTCTTCACAAGTTAACTCATCACCATCGAGGTATTTAATCATTATTTCTTCATCATAATCTGCTAAAGCTTCCAAAAGTAGAATTCTGTATTCTTCAGCCATATCCAGCATATCTTCAGGTATATCTATTTCTTCATAATCTTCGCCAAGGCTATCCTCTTTCCATATCATGCCTTTCATCTCGATCAAATCAATGACACCCCTGAACTCACGTTCTACCCCAATAGGAACCTGTATTGGAATAGCATTAGCACTAAGGCGTTCTCTCATCATATTTACTGTTCTAAAGAAGTCAGCACCCGGACGATCCATCTTATTAATAAAAGCGATTCTAGGGATACCATATTTATCAGCCTGTCTCCAGACCGTTTCAGATTGAGGTTGAACACCACCAACAGCGCAAAAAACAGCGACAGCACCGTCTAATACCCTTAAACAGCGCTCCACTTCAACAGTAAAGTCAACGTGCCCGGGAGTATCAATCACGTTTATACGATAGCCCTGCCAATTACAAGTCGTTGCGGCAGAGGTTATTGTAATGCCACGCTCTTGCTCAAGTTCCATCCAGTCCATAGTAGCGGCGCCATCATGAACTTCACCCATACGATGCACACGCCCGGTATAATACAGTATCCTCTCAGTAACCGTAGTCTTCCCTGCATCTATGTGAGCCATTATACCAATATTGCGAGTCTTGGTTAATGAAAGCTCAGTATTTAATATATCTATTTTATTTCTTGTTTTTGTTTCTACAGTCATCGAGAATACCTACTAGCCAAAGGATAAGGGATGAATTACTTTCTCATCCCTTATCCTTCCGCTTTCATCTTCACAATATACTACCATCTATAATGAGCGAAAGCTTTATTAGCTTCTGCCATTCTGAACGTATCAACCTTCTTTTTGATAGATGCGCCTTCATTATTTGAAGCATCAATCAATTCAGCGGCAAGACGTTCTCTCATAGTCTTTTCGCCTCTGGAACGTGAATAAGTAATGATCCAGCGCATTGCCAGAGCATTTTTGCGATCTGCTCTTACCTCAACAGGAACCTGATAAGTGGCACCGCCGACTCGCCTTGATTTAACTTCCAGAGTTGGCTTGACGTTGTTTATTGCCTGCTGGAATATATTTATAGGGTCCTGATTTGTTTTGGACTTTATAATATCAAAACAGCCATATAAGATAGATTCAGCGATGCTTTTTCTACCCTGTGACATAAGGTTATTAATAAATTTTGTTACCAATTTGCTGCTATATTTTGGATCTGGCAATACGTCCCTTTTAACAACTTCTCTACGCCTTGGCATTTGCGATTATTACCTCCAATACTTGATGTGGAAAAACTATTTATATCCATCATCAAATCCATTTTTAGTGGAACCAGGGTTTAGGCTTTTTTAGGCTTTTTCGCCCCATATTTTGATCTTCCTTGTTTCCTGTTCTCCACACCTGCGCAGTCAAGAGAGCCTCTTACTATATGATACCTGACGTTTGATAAATCCCTGACTCTTCCACCACGCACAAGGACAATGGAGTGATCTTGTAAATTATGATCTATGCCGGGTATGTAGCAAGTTATTTCTCGTCCATGTGTTAATCTAACCCTGGCAACCTTTCTTAAAGCTGAATTAGGCTTCTTGGGAGCTACTGCCTTTATCTGAAGAACCACCCCACGTCTTTGGGGGCAACCTATTAAAGCAGGAGACTTACTTCTTTTTCTAGATAGCTTTCGGCTTTTTCTTACTAATTGATTGAACGTAGGCACGTTTTATCCTCCCAGACATAAAAATATTGCATAAAATTCCGTCAGAAAAACTTAAAAAAAGTGATACCAATCCTCAAATTGATTTTCTTGAAAAGTATGGATTGAAATTCAATGACGGGGGTTTTCACACAGGTCATACACAGGTCAATCGATACCAGTGACTAACGGCGAGGCGTCTTGTAACACTATTGGGTCTTTCCCGTGGTCAAGATACCAGACATAAATATAGCCCCTTTTGGGCTACTAGCATATCTAACCCAGATAAAAATAACTTCCCGAAAATCACCCCTCCGGTTAAATAAAAAAATATGTAAAATAGCCAACTTACATGATTATAGCAGACACTCTGGATTTTGTCAAGTCACTTTTCTAATTTTTTTTATACAACTTTACAATCATTATTACGATACTATTGCGAATTTAACTATTGCGAATTTAAAAGTAGCTCAAGATTCATCTTGGTGAATAGTAAATAAACCAAACACCCATTGACAATCAGCAATGGTTCAGGTATAATTACCATGATGTTACAAACTTTGTCTAACATTGTAATCGTTAAAAAATGAGTTTACAGTAGGATGGGTAAATGGTTTTTGCTTGTTATTTATATTTACAATAATTAATAGCTGATGAATCTTGTAAAAACAATAAATCAAAACCATTTACCCATCCTAACAATTGTGCCAAAATGGTATTTTTTAACGATTACAACATTGATAAAAAATGTTGCAGGGAAATCAATAAATGATAAGAAGCATGACAGGTTATGGACGAGGAGAATTTATTAGTGAATCGGGGCATCTCTATGCAGAAATCAAGTCAGTCAATAGCAAGACCTGCAACGTATTGGTCAGGCTACCCGATGTGTTATCATCTTTTGAATCTCAGGTTATAACTCACGTAAAAACCAGAATAAAGCGTGGGCAGATAAACATCTCAATTGAGCTAAACAGAGACGGATTGGCATCTAGCAAGAAAGTGATAATTGATCGAGAACTGGTAAAGGATTACTTCAATCAGCTTGAATCCCTTCGTGATGAGCTTTCGCTCACAGACCCAATAAATCTGATTAATCTCACTAATCTTCCAGGTGTGATAAGTCTTGAAGAAACAAAAGAAGACATTGAACAAATATGGAACACCGCTTATCAGGCTTTGATTAATTCGATTGATCAGTGTGTTCAGACGAGAGAGACAGAAGGTTCTGCTATAGCGCTGGATGTAGTTGAACATCTGGGATATATGAATCAGCTTATCGAACGGATCAGTGTTCGCTCACCAATGATTGTTGAGGAATATCGCCAACGTCTCCAAAAAAGACTTAATGACCTGTTACAGAATCTGATTACCATTGATGAATCAAGACTAGCAACAGAAGTTGCGATAATGGCAGATCGCTGTGACGTAAGCGAGGAACTCGTCAGGCTTAGAAGTCACGTTTTGCAGATGCAGAATATTCTTCAAGAATCAGAAGAGCCTATTGGACGACAACTGGACTTCATTCTTCAAGAAATTAATCGTGAGGCAAACACCATCGCATCAAAAGCTAATGATCTTCAAATTTCTTCTGATTGTATTCAGCTTAAATACGAAATAGAGAAAGTCAGGGAGCAAGTCCAAAACATAGAGTAAAATGTTAATAATTATAACAGGTCCATCAGGCGTTGGTAAGACAACCATCATAAAAGCATTATTAGAAACAGACCCAAAAATGAGATATTCGGTATCACTAACCACACGAGAACGCCGTCATAATGAACAAGATGGTGTAGATTATCATTTTATAAGTAAAGAGGAATTCAAAAGTAAGATTGAAAATGACGAATTAGCTGAATGGTCTGAAGTCTACGGCAAATACTATGGAAGGCTGAGAAAGGATCTTGATGAATTGTCACGTCAATTTGACGTTCTGGTTGGAATTGACGTTCAGGGTGCGTTGAAGCTGAAGAAAACACATCCGCATGGGATATTTATTTTCATATTGCCAAAGTCAGAGATAGCTCTTGAGCAACAATTGAGAGGTCGTAGAACCGAAGATGAGTCATCATTAAGTATTCGTCTTAGTTCAGCTATTAAAGAAATAGGGAAAGCTGACAATTTTGATTATAAAGTCGTAAATGACATTATTGATGAAGCGGTCAAAAAAGTTCAGGCGATAATGATCGCTGAAAAATGCCGTGTGAAGAAAGAAAATGAGAAATAAACACGGAGACACAGAGACACGGAGAGAAATTAGAAAGTATGAAGAATGAAACTGTAATACTGTTTCTTCTTTTTCATCCATCATCCTTATGCCTTCATCTTTTTTCTCCGTGACTCCGTGCCTCTGTGGTTTTCCCAATTTTACAGTACCTCATAATAACAGGAGATGAATAAAATGAAGGATGATCTAGTTTTGATAAATCAGGTTCTTGATAGAATACCTAATAAGTATATGGCAACCGCTGTTGCGTCAAAACGTGCAAAAGAAATAAACATGGGCATAAGACCCCTTGTTAATACTAATGCTGTAAAACCCACTACAATCGCACTTTACGAAATAGCCGCAGGAGCGATAGTGCCAGGACCTTTAAGGTCTGATCGTGAATTAATAGCAAGCGAAACTGATAAGAGTGAAGTCATTCTGACAAATGATTTGATAATAGATGATACAGAAGAAGAGATAAAAGAAATAATTACTGAAGCAGAAGCTATGGGCGATGACGTGGACAAAGAAATAGATGAAGTGGATTTGGCAGATGGTATAGAAGAAGAGATAGAGCCAATTCTGGATGACGAAGATATAGAAGAAGACGAAGAGGTATAAGATTGAGCGAACTTAATGATAAGACAATACTCCTCGGCGTTACAGGAGGTATTGCCGCATATAAAGCGGTTGACATTGTAAGTCGTCTAGTCAAATTAGGCGCTACGGTCAACGTTATAATGACTAAAAACGCTACGATGCTAGTGCAACCGCTAACCTTTCGCTATATATCTCGAAATCCTGTAGCCGTTGATATGTTCGACGAACCTGAAAGCTGGAAGCCTGAGCATATATCGCTTGCAGACAAAGCTGACGTATTCGTAATCGCTCCCGCAACTGCAAACATAATAGGCAAGCTTGCACATGGTATCGCTGACGACATGCTGTCCACAACAGCATTAGCTATCCGATGCCCCACGCTAATCGCCCCTGCCATGAATTGCAATATGTATGATAACCCAATTTTGCAGGCAAATATAGATATATTGAAGAAATACCACTTCGAGTTTATCGAGCCAGAATATGGTATATTGGCATGTGGGTATGAAGGAAAGGGCAGGCTTGCTGACCCGGAAAAGATAGTAGAGAGAATTCAGCAAATTCTCAATGTTCCTCGTGACTTTGAAGGAAAAACAGTGTTAGTAACTGCCGGACCCACAAGAGAAGCTTTAGACCCGGTAAGGTTTATAAGTAATAGATCAAGCGGAAAGATGGGCTATGCCATTGCAGAATCAGCATCAAAAAGAGGTGCTGACGTTATATTAATCAGTGGACCCACAACCTTAAACCCGCCGAATAACGTGAAACTCGTAAACGTAGAAAGTGCAATTCAGATGCGTGACGAAGTAATGTCCTACGCAGCACAATCACAAATAATAATCATGTCTGCGGCTGTGTCGGATTATCGCCCAAGAGATTTCAGCAATCAAAAGATCAAGAGAGATAAAGACGTTATTACACTCGTATTAGAAGAAAATCCTGATATACTTGCAGAGCTTGGGCGTAATAAGAAAGGTCAAATACTCGTGGGATTTTCTATGGAAACAGAAAATCTTCTTGAGAACTCACGTAAGAAACTCGAAAAGAAGAATGCAGACCTTATTGTTGCTAATGACTTATCAAAAGAAGGGGCTGGATTCGGAACAGATACCAATATAGTTACGCTAATTAATTCCTCTGGACAAATAAAAGAGCTTCCCCTGATGTCGAAATATGACGTTGCTAATGCCATTCTTGATGAAATCATAAACTACGTATGACCTCACTCTATCAAACCACTCAAGACCTTCTGATAAACGCAGGCATCCATCCCAAAAAAGGACTCGGACAAAATTTCCTTATTGAAAAAAATATCTTCGATTTTATCATTCAATCTTCAAATCTATCATCTGATGACATTATACTAGAGCTTGGTTCTGGTATTGGATTACTCACTCATGAGCTTGCGCTTTCGTCTGGCAAAGTGATCGCTGTCGAATTAGATTCCGGGCTTTTTCACATATTACAATCAAATTGTGGAAATCTCGATAACGTTTTATTGCTCAATACTGATATGCTTGAGCTTGATTTTACCAAGCTTTTTGATGAACATAGTCAGGGTTGTAAGATCAAAGTGATAGGTAACCTTCCATATTATATCACAACACCGATCATACTTAAGCTTCTTGAAAAACCGAATCCAACACGAATTAATAATGCACTGATTATGATGCAAAAGGAGGTTGGAGAGAGATTAGTTTCACCTCCGGGTAAAAAGGAATATGGATCAATTACTGTCGCAGTCAATTATTGGTGTGACGTCAAGATCGTGAAGGTTGTTTCTGCCGATTGTTTCTATCCCAGACCCAAAGTTGATTCTGTACTTGTTGAGTTGAGTATGCTAAATGAACCTCGCGTATCAGTCAAGGATGAAGAGCTTTTTTTTCAGATTGTGAGAGGTTCTTTCCAGCACAGACGTAAGACTTTACGAAATGCCTTGCTTTTATCCATCCATTCTGGTAAATTAAGAGTATCACCTACTTCCATAGATACAGCAATGAAATCACTTGGTCTTGACCCCAGAATAAGAGGCGAAACTCTGAGTATAGAACAGTTTGCTGATATGACAAATATAATAATTAAATCAGGAATTTAACCACGGAATAATACGGATTCACAAGGAAAAAGGAGAAGATGAAAATGCTAGAGACGGGATTATAGAACAGTTTCCTGAATCTTCAATCTTCAATTTTCAATCTTGAATTATTCTTTCCGTGTTATTCCATGAAAAAAGAACTATCAGAGATGAAATTAATGCGCATAAACACAATTATTATCACTATTTTCATAATCTTATGTGCTATGAATGATAGTAAAGCAATATCATTATCTGATCCCTCAAAAGATGCAAGGGGCTATATCCTATACGTTTTCGCAAAAAGAACCGAAGTTATGGTAGATTTCTGTAAGAAGGATGGTCTAACCAGAGGAACAAAACTTGACGTAATCAGACCTAAAGTAGAGGGAATGGACGAACCTGTGAAACTAGGGGAGATCACTGTTGAAAAAGTCGGGGATAAAATGTCAAAAGCGAAAGTGAGTCTAATCACGTCAAGTCTAAAAATGGAAAAAGGTGATAGAGTATATCCGCATCCTATCATTGTCGTAAGTGATGAATCATGGATTGCGCAAACAACACCAGAAAAAGGCTGGAAATCGGAAATTTCCTTGCCTAATCAGCGTAACTGGACGAATTGTCAGGTTGTGCGGGGCATGGAGAATAGACCCACGATCAAGCAATTAATAACAGACACAAACGCTAAACCTATCTGGCATCCCGGAGTTTCAGCCCGTACTGGAGACGTATTTTTTAGAAAAGTCTTCACGATAGACGCAAATACTGCATCAGCGACTCTCGATGTGATATGTGGAGGAAAAGCTAATATATATATTAATGATACATGGGTCGGTGAAGTTAAAGAACCAGTAAGAGAAGAAAAAGAAGATTGGCCCAAAATCACAAGCTTCAAAGTTAGAACATTCCTGCGAAAAGGGCGAAACATCGTTGCTGTTCAGACCTTTATAGAGCCAAAATCTGTTTTTCCACCCGTTTTATTGTTAGCGATCAACGTTCAGACAAGCTTTCGCTAAATTTTATATGTCATTCCTGCGCAGGCAGGAATCCAGTTTGGTTCTATTACCCAATTAATTATTTAATGCTCATTATTTGTCAGCCAATATATCCATTAACCAATAATCAAAGAAACTATCTATCCTTTATCTCTGCCCATGCCGTAACAACCTTGCCTGATGACTGAACAGCCGCTAATGATTTAGCCATTCCTGCTTTGATCTCGTCCTCAGATAGAGCTTTACTCCAGAACCTTACTTCGTCAATGATACCCATAAAGTGACGATTTTGTCCGTACGGGCATTTTAGTGTTTTTGGACCATATCCACCAATGGCTACTGGAATATCAGAGGCAAAGATGCCATTAGCTTGGGCAAGCTCTACGTCAAACTTTCCGTTAGTGTAACTGCGTAATTTCTTGCCATCATAAGTACCTGCAAGATGCGTCCACTGATTCAATGGCACCGGGATCACCCCTTCTGCACGAGGAAAATTACTTCCAGCATCCGAAACGTACCACCAGTTGCGTTCTTTATATACATTTAACTGATATTGCCTTCGGTTGCTATCATCTTGCCATTTTTGTGCGATAGAATTTAGGTCAGGATTCCAGCCTTTGGGAAATACCCATGCCTCTACTGTCAATTCGCCTTTGATATTCAGCGAATCCGCATTTGGAACAAGCACCTGATCTCCGTCTCCGTTGAAATCTAGTGCTTTACCAAATTTGCCATCAACCCATTTTGCGCCAGAGATGGTTCCATCATGACCATTACCTGAGATGTCTTTAACAGCATCACCGCTACCCTCGTCAAACGTCCACGCTGCGACCAAATCTTTTGTGGTACATATACCTGTACTTTGAAAGCATAAAAATAATACAGAACTAACAAAAATAACCAGTAGTTTCATCTCTGTTTCCTCCTTTTGCAGTAGAACAACAAAAATCTCAAGATATTATAAATTATACAACAGTCTTTACGTCTAGTCAAGACTTGATTATAATGATACAAAAGGTTATAATAACATTACTGTTTTGCTGATATATTCACTTGAGGCATGGTTATAATGCTATCCAAAAAAGCCGTTGATTCTCTGCCAGATAAACCCGGTGTCTATTTCTTCAAGGATAAGACATCACAGATACTATACATTGGCAAAGCCAAATCTTTGAAAGATAGGGTCAGATCATATACATATAAACATTATAAGCACTCAAAAAGGACAAGACAGCTAGTCAGGAAAATCAAAAGTGTTGATTATCAACTGTGCGGTTCCGAGCTTGAGGCACTGCTTGTAGAATCAAAGCTGATAAAGGAGCATTTGCCAGAATATAACGTCATGCAAAGGCGTTACAGGAACTACCCTTTTATCAAGATAACGCTGAATGAGAATTTCCCAAGAATTTTTGTTACGTGGGAAATTGAATTTGATGGTGCAAAGTACCTTGGACCATTTTCAAGATGGGATCGGGCTGAAGAAACTGTGGATGTTATACATAGGCTTTTCCCGATACGATGGTGTGATCGAGAAATAAATTCACGTTCACGGCGCATACCATGCCTGAAATACGAAGTGAAAAAATGCTCTGGTCCCTGTCAAGGCAAGATAACAAACTCAGATTATAGAAAGCTCATTGATACGATAATAACTCTTCTAAGCGGTAAAAAAGAGAAATTGATCACCGATATGGAAGATAAAATGAAGAAAGCCTCGGATAATCTGCAATATGAGAAAGCCATCGCCATAAGGGATCGAATCAGGATGATCAAAGAGGTTATTTACAGGCGACAATTTCAAGTGAATGCTGTTGATAACAATAACCTTGTTGCCATATATCCCTCAAAGGATGCGGGTTCTGCTAAATTATTCTTTATCAGGAAAGGCGGACTTGCAGGTCAGCGAACAGTACCTTTCCAGAATTACGAAGAAAATGAACTGCTAGAAATAATAGCAGATGACATAGAACGTATATTTTTTACTCCTTATGAAAACGATAGCAAATTAGTCACTAAAAATGACGTTGATGCTATGAATATAATCTCCCGATGGTTGTATAGACATAGGAAAGATCAGTCTTTTGTGCATATCAAAAAAAAGCGCAGCAAGGCTGATACAATCCAGACAACATCTAGGGAAGTTAAAAAAATAATAGAATCTTTAGATCAAAATGAAATACAACTTTCTGAAACCGTTTCTGAGATTTCGTAACTCGATAATTGCAGTTACAGAATCGCAGAGCAAATCTTATAGTGCAATAGTCTTAGTCTGTGGATTTATACTTGCTATCGGTCTATGCCTTACCTTCCGACCAAAATTTGAGTTTCATTATAGCGGAGATATTGTAAGCTGGCTTATCGTCAACAAATATCCAAAACAGCAGGAGAGTTACTATTACCTTTTATCTCTCATTCTCGTACCATCAATATCCATTGCTGTATGGCTCATCTGGCTATTGTGGTCAAAAACGGTCTCTTTTTTCACTAAACTGCCATCACACCAAGTATTGAAGAAATACGCTCTCACATATCTGCCATTTATACTGATTTTAGGAAACATATCCACGCCAACGTTCAAGAAAATGTTGTTAATTCCGTTGATACTTTTCTTCTCTGTAAATATAGTTTTTCTGGTAAGTACTCAAGCAAAATTAATTTCATATTCAGTTCCATATCCGCAAATGACCATATCAACGTATTTCACCAAATATGACCATCCCTTGTATGCCCACCATTGTATCCATTCATACTTCATGAAC
>Ga0315279_10001885_pt1 | contig 33209 bp, 12 predicted proteins | sample YL17G06_20_MG_FD_203694 | JGI IMG/M metagenome (GOLD analysis project Ga0315279, IMG submission 203694) | Sediment microbial communities from Yellowstone Lake, YNP, Wyoming, USA - YL17G06_20 | ecosystem: Environmental > Aquatic > Freshwater > Lake > Sediment | place: USA: Wyoming | collected...
ACCATTCCCAGCCGCGATGACCCAACTCAATCGGGCCAAGAAGGCGCACCGCCCAATCGCCCTCATCGGCGTAGCGAACAGCGTCAATGACTACCCCCGTATCGTCAGCAAGCTCTATCCTCTCGCCTGAGTTGCCCAGCCGACCTACCCATCCGCCGACCACGTTGCTTACGCCCGGATACTTGGCAATAAATACGTTTACGTCAGCAGCCACCACAAGATATTGCCCCGCACCCAGGATTACCTGCGGAAAAGTAAAGTCCACACCATCGCTTAATCGCCAGCCGGATAGATTTACCGCCCCCTTGCCGCGGTTAAATAGCTCGATGTACTCCTGCCCTATATTCTCCGGCGTATTTAAGGCGTGGTAGGGATGATACATAATCTCATTGATGACAACCTCAACAGGCTCAGCAGCGTTCGATGCACCCGGCGTAGGACTGGTAAAAACCTGCCAGTTATCGCTGCCGTCGGGCAAGCGACCATAAGATTCATTGCCGTTTTGTGGACCGAAGACGATGCTATCTATCAAGTTTCCGCCCGCATCGTACAAACCGATCTGCTCACCGCCGGCACTGAGCTTGAAGCTGGCATGCAGTATCCCCTCGCTGGTCTCTTCATCAGCCCAAATCAATAAGTACCCGTGTGATGGAATGGTTGTTAAGGAAGGGTTATTGTTAGGAATCCGCCATCTGCCGGCAGAGTTCAGATTATCCGCAAGGTACATCCCACCTATATCGACTGCGTCGTCCCCATAATTATAAAGTTCGATCCAGTCATCGTAGTCGCCATAGGGGTCCAGGATGCTGCCGTCATTTTTGGCCATGAACTCATTGATGACCAGCGTGATTTGGCCGGCCCTTGTCAGCCAGTTCTCAGCCAGCAGGGCGAAGTCCGTCAGGTTGACCCCGTTGATGCCGTCGAGGTTGGCGGCAGTGGGCGAGGAAACCAGCCATTGGTCGGCGAGAATCGCAAGGTCTTGCCTATCGACTTTGCAGTCCCCATTCAAATCCCCCACCGGGCAACGCCCAACACCGCCGGCGGTAACTACAGGCGCTATCAACACAAACAGCAGCAGCGTGACCTTCTTCATCATTTCCTTTAGCCGTACAAACGTTGTTATTGTAACATTTACGGGCTAACGCGGTCAACAGCTTTCGTACTTGTCCATCCCGCCGCGCCAGGCAGGTCCGTTTTGTGCATTTTCGTCCAGAGATTCTTCTTGACTTTAAGGTGGGTAATTTGATACAAATATGTGGTGTGTGAGGTGCTATCAGTATGCGTCCGCATTCCCGGATGCTGCACTTATCCGGAACGGGTGTTTTAGTGTGTGGCTAAACGACAAGTACTGTAACTTTTTTGAAGGAGGACTATTATGTGGAAATTCTCATTTGTAGTTGTGGTCGTTCTGACCCTGCTCTTGAGCGGCGCGACGCAGGCGGCCCGCGACGTCACCAAGCCGGGTGACACCATTGTCGCTGTGCCCAACAATAACGATTGGCCGGGCAATGAGGCGGTGAACCAGGCGATCGACAACCAGATTGTGACCAAGTACCTGCACTTTACGGGGGACACGGAGCCGGTGGGTCTCCGAGTGACGCCCAGTGCCGGGCCGACGGTGGTGACGGGAGTGCGGTTCTGCTCCGCCAATGACACCACGGGCTACGTGGGACGTGCGCCCGTCAAGTACGAACTATCCGGCTCCAACGTCAGCATCGATGGGCCTTACACGTTGATCGCCAGCAGCGATATCAAGGATTTCGCCGGGGCGACGGCTTGGCCCGACCAGACGTGGACCACGACGCCGATGAAGTTTGCCAATACGGTCGCGTACAAGCACTATCAGTTGATGTTAACCAGCCGCCAACTGGTGATCCCAACGGGCGACACATGTATGCAGATTGCCGAGGTCGAGCTGCTGATGGACGTGTACACGGCGACTGCCACGAACCCGCTCAACGGCGCTACCGGTGTATTATCGCCGCTGTTCCAGTGGACGGCGGGAGACACCGCTGCGCTACACGATGTGTACTTTGGGACCAATCCGACGCTGGGTACGGCTGAGTTCATGACCCGGACGAACCTTACCGTGTACTGGTACGGGCCTGGCCTTACTCCAGGGGCGACTTACTACTGGCGCGTCGATGAGGTCGAGGCTGACGGTGTTACAATTCACACGGGCGATGTCTGGAGCTTTACGGCAGCAACGTTGACCGCCCATGACCCGACGCCACGTGACGGCGACAAATGGATCGATGTTGGAGCTGACCTTAGCTGGGTTGCAGGAGCCACCGGCGTTAGGCGCGACGTGTACTTTGGAACAAGTCAAACTGACGTGGCTAATGGTACGGGCGGCACATTGAAGAGCAGCCAGCAGACAAAGCTAACCTACGATCCCGGAACGCTTGCCCTGAATACCACTTACTACTGGCGGATCGATGAGTACAACGCAGGGAGCACTAAGTTTCCAGGCAAAGTCTGGAGCTTTACAACGACCGGCGGTGGCGGCGGCCTCAAGAGCGAGTACTTCAACAACACGGACTTGAGCGGATTTCCGGTGCTGACGCGGATCGACCCGCAGGTCAACATCAATCTGGCCGCTGACGCAAGTCCGGGCGCGCCGGTCGTGGGCGACGGGTGGTCGGCCCGGTGGACGGCGGACCTCGATATCGCCATCGCCGACGCGTATATGTTCAGTGTCAACTGCCAGGACGGCACCCGGCTGTGGATCGACGGCGAGTTGATCATCGACAAGTGGGTGACCCCGACGGTCACGAGCAAGTACTTCTCCCTGCCGATCTCTCTGGCTAAGGGCATCCATTCGCTGCGACTGGAGTTCTTTGACAGCGGCGGCGACGCCGTGGAACAATTGGCCTGGTCGACACCGACGATGGCCGAGGTGATTATTCCTGCCGGTCCGCTGCAGCCGCCGGTAAGGGCTAGCACCCCGAATCCGCCTAACGGTGCCGTAGATGTCAAGCAGATGCCAGTTCTTCGCTGGGACGCCGGATTGAAAGCCGCTAAGCACAACGTGTACTTCGGCACTGACGCAACCGCCGTTGAAAATGCCACGACGGCCTCGGCAGGTATCTATCGAGGCCAGCAGGACCTCCTTGTTAAGGCATACGCGCCTACGGAGGCTCCTTTGGCCTGGAACACCGCCTACTATTGGCGGATCGATGAGGTCAACGGCGTTGATACCTGGATAGGCAACGTCTGGAGCTTTACCACCGCCGATTTCCTCGTGGTGGACGACTTTGAAGACTATACCGACGATGTTGGCAGCAGAATCTTCCAGACCTGGAAGGACGGCTGGGGATTCACAGAGCCGGCACCGGGCTATCCCGGCAACGGCACCGGTTCGGCTGTAGGCTACAGTCAGGCTCCCTTTGCTGAGCCGACCACCGTTCATGGCGGCGCCCAGTCGATGCCTTTGGGTTACGACAACAGCGGAACGACCGGCAAGGCCCGTTACTCAGAGACCTTCCGAGAGTGGGCCTCGCCACAGGATTGGACTATAAACAACGTTAAGGCATTGACGCTATACTTCTACGGCGCTTCTGCTAACGCCGCTGAGCAGGTGTATGTGGCGGTGGAAGATAATGCCGCCCACGTTAAGGTCGTGAACTATCCTGACATAGAGGCTGTTCAGACAGCCGCCTGGCAGGAATGGAACATTGACCTAACACAATTCAGCGCTGCGGGCGTGAATCTGAAGGCTATCAAGAAAATGTATATCGGCCTGGGCAACCGGAGCAGCCCCAAGGTTGGCGGCACGGGCACGATTTTTATCGATGACATCCGTGTGTATCCCAGCAGATGCGTTCCTTCGATAGGTAAGCCTGCTGCTGACTTGAGCGGCAACTGTGTTGTTGACGCGGCTGATGTGGATATTCTGGCTAATCTGTGGCTGGATAGCGGCTTCCAGGTTACGCCTGTCGATCCTGGCACTACTAACCTGGTGGCGCACTACACCTTCGATGGCAACGTGAATGACAGTGCCGGCAGCAATAACGGCACTGCGGTGGGCGTGCCGGCATACGATACTGGCAAGTTCAGCCAGGCGATTAGGCTTGATGGAGTCGATGATTACGTTGATTGTGGCAGCGGGGCAAGTTTGAACATTGCAGGGTCGGTCACGATTTCAGCGTGGATCAAACTTGCCGCGTTAGGCATCGATCAGAAGATTGCCGGCAATCAGGATAATACTACCGGCGGCTACAAGTTCGCCGTATTCAGCAACAACCGGATTGAGTTTGAGATTAGGACGTCCGCCGGCGCGGGGACACTAAATAGAGGTGTTGGCGGGGGAACAGTCTTGACGCCCGGCGTTTGGTATCACGTTGTTGGTGTCTATTCTCAAGGCAATTACATCAGGACGTACGTCAACGGTGTCTTGGACAGAGAGTTGACTACAACAGCGGTACTTGGCACTTCGACAGGTACTTTCAAGATTGGTTGCGAGCCTTACACCACCACCGCCGGCCTTTTCAACGGCCTCATAGATGAGGTCCAGATTTACAAGACGGCTTTGTCCGCCGGCCAGGTCGCGTGGCTTGCCGGCTACACCTCAGTGTTGTCGATACCGGCTGACCTGCGGCAAGACAACGTGATTGACTTCAAGGATTTTGCCGTACTGGCGGACTCCTGGCTTGAGCAGATTATGTGGCCGTAATCGGATCGTTCATTGTTCAGCGTTCACAGTTCATCGATGAACAACGAACAATCAACTATGAACTATGAACTTCGGGGCCTATGCTGACTGATTCGGCATAGGCCCCGCTTATTTGCAATGGGCAGGGGCGGAATTGAACCGCCGACACACGGATTTTCAGTCTGATTATCGCGTTTGTAAGTGTTTGTGAATAAGCAGACCAGCAGGCCCTGCAGCAGATACCGGGTGCCGTGCCCTCGCTTCCCTTGCCGGAGGGGGTTCTCCTCAGTATCTGCTGCTCACCTACGAATTTCTTAACGAACTGTTTCCTCATCACCCCCATAAGTCTTAGCGCCAGGGAATTTGGCAATGGTCTTGGCCGCGTAGCCGTCGGCGTCCACATCGCAGAGGGCGACGATGTTCTCCCCGGCACAGGCGGATAGATTGTTGGCACCCATGCCGCCGACGCCTACCGCGGCGATGTTCAGCCGCTCGTTGGCCTAAGGTTGTTACTCCATATCTGTTTGATTGTCTCTTCCTGGGAGTACCCTATGGGGCAACTCGGGCTCTTGGTATTGGCCCGGTAACTGCCCTGGCTTTCGTTCGGACAGGAGAGCATCCGGCTTACTGGCATTTGCAGATGGCCGTTCGGGTCGGTTCTTTGAAGCCAGTAGTAGGCGTAGACGAGGAACTTATTCCGGTACTCTTCTGGCTGGAGGGAGAACCACGAGATCTCGTCCCAGCCCCAGACGAAGATCGTCTTATTGTCCGCGACATTGGGCGTTCGGCTGCGGCCGAAGTTGTCGAATTCGACCAAGTAAGGCAGGCTCTGGCAACTCCAGCTGCTGGGCGAGATGCAGCCCTGGCTGCGTTTGTAGAGGCCGTCCAAGTGGCCGACTTGCAGCTCAGCTTCGTGCGGTTTCTCCGGGAGGGCCTTGATACGCATGGGGAAGGAGTTGAAATCCAGCAGGCTCACGCCGTCCACGACCATGCCCCCCGTGGGCACGTGGGCATCCAGCAGCACCAGGTGGCGGCGGGCGTGGGCCTTTGCGTAGGCACGGATTCTGGCTACGACGCGGGACCATTCCTTCAGGTCCCGATCGGCCATGCCGATCAAGCCCACTTGGCCCAAGTGCAAGGCCTCGCAGCCCAGATTGATGTAGGATCCTGCCAGGTAGTAGAACCACAGTTGCGTTTCCGGCCGGGTCACATCGGGAACACTGGCTCGGCCCCAATGGTTGACCAGCTTCCCATCTTTGTTGAGCATCGCGTCATAGGAGAACGTCCGGTCCTCGACGGGCAGGCCGAAGTCTCTGAAAACCCAGGCCGGAACCTTCACGCGTTCCACGTCCCGGCTGATCGTCTCGAACAGGCAGCCCTGGAAGATGACATCCGGGTCAAAGGCATGGACCTTCGCGATCAGCGTTTTCGCCTCCTTCCAGAAGTTGGGATCGTTCAAGCGGCTTTCGCCGTTCCAGCGGTAAATGGCCCGGCCGATGAACTTGACCCCGATATTCCGAATCAGCCGTACGTCGTCGTCGCGGTAGAGATACTCTCGATTGCCTTCGGCCTTTCCTGTGACCAAGAAATACGCCATCGTCACGGAGCGGTCAAGGTAGTTCTCCAATACCTCGCGGGAGATCGTCCCGTCGAAATGGTAGTCACGGGGGCGAGCGGGCGACATGGTCAGATCCGGATTCAAGGAAACTGTTTCGCCGGCCTTGACCGATACCGTTGCCGTTCTCTCACCGTAGCGGATGCGGCTGGAACCGCCTGCGAGCGAACGGATGGTTACGTTTACGAGCTTGCTCTCCTTCCACCGCACGTCCACCTCGAAGCCACCGCGGGCGCGAAGGCCCTGGACCGAGCCGTTGGTCCATCCCGTGGGTAGGGCGGGCAGCAGGCTGATCTCGCCGGCGTGGCTTTGGAGTAACGCCTCAGCGACGCCAGCCGTGAAGCCGAAGCTACCGTCGGACTGATTGGCACCCCGGTTGTGCAGATTCGCGGCCACGGAATTGCTGACGAACGATCGCATGCAGGCGGCGACCTTGTCGCCCCGTTCCAGACGCGACCACATGCAGATGTCCCAGGCCGTAGGCCAACCGCCCCAGCTCCGGCGTGTGTCCATCCACTTGCGCATGGCGTCCGACAATTGCGGATCGCGCCGCAACTGGATGGTGCTGCCCGGATAGAACGGGAACTGGGGCGAGAAGTTGTGGCCCTGGTCTCCAGGCTGCCAGTCCTCAATCCACTCCTGGACGAAGCCCCGGCGGTTGATCTGGTATGGCGGAAGTCTCGTGAGGGCGGCTTGAAGCTTACCGCGGAACTCCTCGTCCACGCCCAGCAGTTTGCTGGCTTCGATGCAGTGCGGGAACAGTTCGCGGATGATGGCGACGTCCATCGTCGGCGCAGGCGAGAGGAAGGCAAGCTTGCCCTCGCTGTCGAGATACCCGTGCTCCGGGGACATCGAGAACGGCGTTACCAGCCAATGATGCTTGGGCTCCTCCACCAACAGTTCCAGCAGGAACTGGGCGGAGCCTTTCATGACGGGATAGTACTCCTTGAGGAATTGCCGGTCACCTGTGAAAACGTAGTGCTCCCAGAGATGGAGCGTGAGCCAGGCGCCTCCCAGAGGCCACATGCCGAACCGGGCCGCATCGACCGGAGCCGTGCCGCGCCACAAGTCGGTGTTGTGATGTGTCACCCAGCCGTTGCAGCCGTAGTAGACTCTGGCCGTCTTGGCACCGGTGACGGAGATGTCTTTGATCATGTTGAACAGCGGCTGGTGGCACTCGGACAGGTTGCAGATTTCCGCCGGCCAGTAGTTCATCTCGGTGTTGATGTTGATGGTGTACTTGCTGCCCCAGTTCGGAACGACCGCTTCGTTCCAAATGCCCTGAAGGTTGGCGGGTTGGCCGCCAGCCCGGCTGCTGGAGGCCAGGACATAGCGCCCGAACTGGAAGCACAGGGCCTCCAAGTTGATGTCGTCCTTGCCGTCGTGCATCACCTTGATCCGCTCGTCGGTCGGCGTGTCATTCATCGACCGGTCGCCTACATCTAGATGGACCCGGCCCATCAGCCCGCGAAAATCTTCTTCATGCCGCCGGCGCAGAGTTGCGTAGTCCTTGTCCGCTACACCGGCCAGGATCCTCTCACAGACCACAGCGGGGTCACCGCTGATATCTTTGTAGTTCACGAAGCTGGTTCCGGCCGTGACGATCAATGTCACGGCGTTGGCCTTCTGGATGTGCAGCTTGTCATTCATGGCTTCGGACTGTCCCCCTTCAGCAAGAGCCCGCAACGCCGCCTGGAACCGCATTCCGTTGCCTTCGACCCTCGCAATCAGCCAGTTTTCCGGCTTCATCGGGCCTTTCCAGCATCCCTCCATGACGAGGCCATCGGGCTGGGCCGTAGTACGATCCAGATAGGGACTCTTGAACTGTGCCTGGACGGACACGCGGCCGGGCTTGTCGGCGGTGATTCGCACGACCATCACACGGTCGGGGTAGGAGAGGAAGACCTCGCGTGTGAAGACCGCGTCGCCCATACGATAACAGACCTTGGCTACGCCGGTCTCCATGTCCAGTTCCCGGCGGTAGTCCTCAACATTCTGGGCGCCGGCGAACGAGAGCAGCAGATCCCCCAACGGCTGGTACGCTTGCTGAGCCGAAGGAATGCCGTAAAAGTGCGCATCGGCCAGCTTCTCTGCTTCCTGGAACTTCCCGGCGAAGACTAGATCGCGAATCTGGACAAAGTACCGGCCCGCGTTGGGATCGTCATAGTCGTGAGGTCGCCCAGACCAGAAGCTGGATTCGTTCAGCGCGATCCGCTCTTGCGGAACGCCGCCGAAGACCATCGCTCCCATGATCCCGTTGCCGATCGGCATCGCATCGAGCCACTGCACGCCCGGCTGGCGGTACCACAGGACCATGTCGCGCTGCGGCGGGGCGACTGGGCGAATTGTCGATTCGGCTGCGGGCACGGCAGTCTGCAAGAACAGCAGCAACGATAGAGCAATACATGAAGTTCGCATTGTCTGTACCTTCCTTCGACTCGTTATGAAGGGTTGGCTAATCGACGGTCGCCTTCATTGTCGTGATCACCGGATTGCCCGTGCCATTGATGACATGATTGATGCCGCTGCCGGGCTGCCCGCCACCCAGGCGGATGGTGACCATGTGGTGCATCTTGATGCCCGGGGCGGTCGGAGTCTCGATGGCATTGTCGGCGACGACCGGCGCGCGGTTGAACACGCAATAGACGCCGAGGCCCCAAGCTTCATGGGTCGTAACGTTGTCCGCGACTTTGTACGAGGCGAATCCATTCACCGTGCCATGCCGCCAAGCCTCCTGGCTGGGCGGATCGTAGGGCATCTCAGACTGGTAGAAGTAAACGCGCCCGCAGTTACCGTTCCAAATCGTCTGGTACTCCTGGCAGTGCTCGACGAACAGGCCGTACAGGGTGACGTTGTTGCCGTTGACGATCAGACCGGTGTTGGTTTTGTTGGCCGTCCAGCCTACGCCCCGGCCATGATCGGCCCGCCAGAGCCAGAAGTTGTCGCCCACAACATCGTGGCTGTGAATGGTGACCATGCAATCGGCCATGCCCACCGATGCGCCTCCAGAGCGGCAGTAGATGTCGTAGAGAAAGATGGGATCGGTAGCGTGAGAGTTGGTGCAGCAGGGTTCGCCCACCTGCAGCAGCGTGCGGGAGTTCGTGGCCGCTGCCTCCAGCAGGAGGCCGCCAACCTTGACGCCATCGACGTCGGCAATCTCCATGGCCGGTGTTCCCTGGTCCGGCACCAGAGTCGGGTATCCCAAGCCGAGCACTACCGTACCCGGGCGAGCAACTCGAAGGCTGCTTTCCAGATGATAGATGCCCGGTGTTAACAGCAGGTGCTTGCCCCGGCCCAGAGCGGCATTGATGCTGGCGGCGGTGTCGGTCCCCGGATGGGCCAAATAGAACAAACCGATCGGCAGGGAGGTGCCCGGAGTGGTCCCCCAAGCCCAGGTGATTCCCCGCGTGCCGTCGGTCCGAAGGCCGGGGACCATAACAAAGTAGCTGCCACCCTGGTCCATGAAGAGATAGGGCTTTTCGCGCATCACCGGCGTCTTCTCAATCACCGTGTAGGGCGAAGCCGGCCAGGAACCGGAAGGCGGATTGACCGTGCCGACAAAGACCATGTTCCACGAACCGCCGACCCACCCCGCCCATTCATCGTTTCTGGAAAGCCACTGCTGCTGCGAACCCGAGTTCACCCGGCCGTCGATCTTGCAGTCGGCCAGAAATCCGCCGCTGGACCATCCGCCATCCCACAGATGGAGATCGCCTTTGATGTGCGTGCGCCGCAGGGCCACACCCTGAGAAACGGCCCAGATGTTGACATTGTTGTCTTGGGTGGGCGTGACAGAGAGATTCTCGACAGTGCGCCAGAAATTGCAGGTGGCATTGTGACGGGCCATCCAATTGGCCTTGCACCGCACCGCGCCGGTGATGGCGACATCGTCCGGGGACCGGCCCAGACCGAGCACTTGTGTGTAGAAGCCGACTTGCACGTCAAGGTTGTACGTGCCGGGCTTGAACAGATACGCATAGCGCTCGGAGCCAAACTGGTTGCGCTCCTGTTTTCTGAACACCGCGTCGATCTGCTCCTGGATGGTCGCCATGCAGGGATCGAAGATTAGTACGTTCGGTCCGAAGTCGAGAGCGGTCGCATTTCCCAGCGCCTCGGCGGCCGCCTGTTGAAAAGCCTGGCGGACGCCGCTCGCATCGCTGTTGGCGAAATTCGAGCGCTGCACCATGAGGACATACGCCACGCCGCAGGTGGGATCGATCCACGCCTGGGTGCCCCAGGCGCCGCCGTGGCCGTACGTGCCGGGCGAGAGCACGGCGGCAACGCCCTCGTGGGGCGTGCGTAGAATGCACGTACCGATGCCCCAGCCATAATTGGCTCCGTGGTTGCCCAACTCCGCCGATTGGAAGAAACCGCACGGCAGCGAACCGGTCTGGACGGTGGTGAGCAGCTCCATCGCGGCGAGGCTGAGATAGCGTTTGCCCTCCAGCACGCCCCCACCGAGCAGCATCTGGCAGAACCGGGCGTAGTCGGGGCCGGTGGAGTAGAGCCCGCCATTGCCTAGCGGCGCATGGCCGCGCACGCCAAAGTCGCTACGTGGAGGCGTGGGCTCGAGCGCGCCCGTGGTCCGATTCTTCGCATAGGCGGTTACAACGGAGTTGTCCGCGGGGTAGAACGTCGTGTTCTTCATGCCCAGCGGTTCCAGAATGCGTTGCTGTACGAACGTGTCGAAGGACAGGCCGCTGACGACCTCCACGATGCGTGCAGCCAGATTGATGCCCGATTGTGTGTATTGCCACTTGGCGCCGGGCTCGTACTGCATGGGTGCGGCCAGATAGAGCGGGACGAGATCGGAGAGCGTGTGCGCCTCACGCGCCCCGGCAGCGGGCGCTTCGCCCAGACCCGACGTGTGTGTGAGAATCCGAGCGAGACTAAGGTTGGCGGGCTTGCCCGAAGGAGTCTTTAGATCGGCGAAGGCCGTGATGTACTTTGCCACCGGATCGGCTATGTTGAGCTTGCCTTCATCCTGAAGCATCAGGACGGCCACGGCCGTGATGGGTTTGGTCATCGAGGCGATCCAGAACCGCGAGTCGGGCTGCATCGGTTTTCCCGCCGCGATGTCGGCCAGTCCCTTCGCCTGGAGATGCAGAGTCTTGTCCTTGGTCACCACCACCGTGACCGCGCCGGCGACCTCATGTGCGTCAATCGCGGCCTGCATCGCCGCGTCGATCCCCGGCAATTGCGGCATAGGTGTGATCGCGTCCCCTGCATCGGCAACGCGCGCCTTTGCTGCGGACGCCAGCACGAAGGCTGCCACGGCGGCCAGAATCAGCAAATGGCGAAAGAGTCGCTTTCGATCGATGGTGCGGTTCATAGTTTATTTTCTCTCAAAAAGACATTTCAGTAGTCATCATTCACACATACTTTCCACCTTCATAGAGTGGATTCTCGTCACCGTCAAAGTTGGTGCCGTAGGTCGAAGATGCTGCGGCCGCTCGTCGAATCCACAAGCTGGTCGCCGCGGACTGGCGACGCACTCGTCAACATACCCATGAGCATGATAGCTGTGATCAGGAGGGAGTTACTTCTCATGCTTTGTCCTCTTTGGATCGCGTGACCGGGTACTCATCAGCGACACTCTCACGGATTCGCGGCGTTCGCTTTCAGGGTGTCCACAACCGTAATCTCCTCTATCCTCATGTCTTTCTTGCCAGCCAGGTCGATGCCCTGCTCCCGCACGACGGTCTCGAAGACGTGCAGGCGCGGATCGCCGCCGGTCTTCATCGTGATGCGCTGGGCGGCCTTATCATAGCTGAAATCGCTCCACGGCTGGCTGTCACGCAGGACCTTCTTCGGCTCGGTGGCCAGAGGCGCCGACCAGCTTCCATCCACCTCGCGCCTCCAACCCTCGATGAGATCGGCCCCACTGATTGTGACTGTCTCGCCCTGCATGGCGCGGATGATCACGCCGTCGTTCTTCGGGGCCAGGACCTCGCGATATACTCCGCCCCGCAGGATGATCGTCTCGCCCGGCTGGGCAATCGCGCAGGCCTTAGTCAAGCTGGCTAGCGGCACACCAGGATAGCCCCACGCCGGGTCGTCGCAGGCGCCCGGATGCCGCGGATCCACGTAGTAAACGTTGGGATACTCCAGGGCTCCGATTGTCACCACGCCCTGGCCCGCTCTGATGGCCGGACTGCCTTGGCGCAAGCGGAAATCCCGCTTGTGGGCGTCCAAGAAGAGCGGGTCCTTACCGTTGATGTTCGTCCCGCCCACCAGGGGCGCGGTCTCGAACGTCAGGTTGTACTCCATGACCGGGTTTGCCGGAGAGAAGTCCATGCGGTCGTCGACGGCCCGCTCGGCCTCGCAGAGGATGTTGTTACGGATCAGCCCGCCGGTCGATTCCTTGCCGCGCAAGCCGATGGCGGCCCAATTCACCGTCGAGATGGTGCAGTGCTCGATCGTCACGTCGAGCGTTTGAATGATGTCCGGGCCCCAGCCCCCGCGCATCGTCGGGGAATTGGCTGAAATGATGTTGTGCCGGAAGGTCCAGCCGCGCACGCTGCCGATGTGTGGAGCGCTCTCCACCATGCACATCTGATGGAAGTCAAAGCACGTGTTGTACTCGAAGAGCAGGTCCATCGCGATCTCGCCGTTGTTTGTGAAGGTCTGAAGGCAATCGACGTGCGCGGTTTTGATCTCCTGCCGGGTGCTGCCATGATAGTAGTTGTACCGCTGGATGCAGCCCTTGCCGAAGAACCGCGAGTAATCACAGTCATCGTTCTTGTTCCCCGGGGCATACATGAAGAGACGGCTGACTTCGTTGTTCTCCACCAGCCAGTCTTCTCCACCCAGGATGAAGCCATACTCGCAGCGGTAGACCTTGTTGTAGGCGATGCGGTTGTGCGCCACCGCAGAGTAGTCGCGCGTATTGCCATCGGCGCTCGGCTTACCCACCGTCCCGCTGACCGCCGCCATCATATCGTGGATGTAGTTGTCCACGATCTCGCAGTGGCTGGCGTGTAGTTGGACGGCCGTGGCCGGCTTGTCGGCCGTGATCTCGAAACCCTCCACGCAGACGTAACTGGCCTCCAGGTCGAAGCCGCCCACGGTCGCCGAGCGCCGGGGCCTTGCCACGAAGGCGATGAGCTTGCCCTCCGTGCCGCCTGCTTTCACCTTGACTCGTTCGTCATACTTGCCCGCCATGACGTAGACGGTGTCGCCCGGCCTGGCCACATCGGCGGCGTGCCGCACGGTCTTAAAGGGTTTGGCCTCGGTTCCTGGATTCGTGTCGGCCGCGCCGGGTGCCGCCTGGTCAACCACGTACGTGGCCGTCCGACCCTGTCCTAGTGTGTCTTCATCAATGGCGCCGGCTTCTCCGCCGTCGGCCGGACGCTCGTGGCCGATGAAGTCGTACAGGAATGGACCACGGAACTCCCACGCGTAGAGTTCCTCGATAGTCGTTTTCGAGTCGACCAGCGTGCCGCGGGCGAGACGCAGGAAGTCGATCGCGCCATTCAAGCTGTGGCCCTGCGGCGTGCCACCAACGTAGAGGTTGGCGTCGTTGCCCAGCGAGCCATCCGCGCCGAGGCCGGGGCCACCGGCGTCCTGCCGGCCATCAATGTAGATCGTGAAGGTCCGCGCCCTGCGGTCGGCCTCGGCGATGACGTGATGCCACTGGCCGTCGTTGACGGCGCCACGGCTGGCCAGGCTGGCCTTGACGCCAGCCGCCTGCGCTGCAAGAGTCACGCCTCCCGCCTCGTTGACGCGCAGAGCATATCCGGCATCATCCATCTTCTGGATCAGGGCCGCACCTTTCTGTCCCGGCGCCGTTTTGAAGTATGCCTCAATCAGAAAGTTCGAGGTGTAAATCTGCGGGTTGCTCAGATCCGCGCCGACGACGATGCGCTGCTGGGTGCCCCTCTGGCCGCCCATAACGACCGTGTGGTTGACGTCTTCGTTGGCAAGGACAGCGTACTGGTCGCGCCCATTGAAGTGCAGGGCACCCGTGGTCCAGTTTTCCAGCGGGCCATTCTGGTAGTCCTTCAGGGTGATGTTGACGCCCGTGAGCGGATACGTGGGGAGCTTGTAGTAGTTGTCCCGGCCGGTGTAGTACGCGGACATACACCAGTGCTCATCCAGGATACGCGTCGGATCGCCTTGGATAGGACAGAAGTTCCATTCGCCGACCGTCTCGTAGAGGCTCCACGGCACGAAGATTCTGGCTCCCTGGCCGCGGGCCGCCGAGTTGTCCGAGGGCCGGAAGTCGTGAGCGGCCGGATCTCGCAGGGGCGATTGTTGGGCTGCGGTGCCCACCTCAGCCGCCAGCGGCTGGTAATTCTCCAGGGCGTTCCGGAACGATTCGAGCGTTTTGTGCCACCGCCCGGACGGCTCGAACACACCGAAGCTCTCTCCTGAGTCGTAGAAGACGTTGCGAGCGTAGGCGTCGGTGTCGATTGCGTACTGGTTGCGGCGGGCTCCGGCGGCAGCCTCATTGCCGGCGTCCTTGGTCTTCGCCGGGTCGGCATCGCGGAAGACTTTTATGCCCATGCTCTGCCAGATGTTGCCCAGGAACTTGACCCGGCCGGCCTGGGGCTCCTGCCGGCGCGAGCCCCGCACAAAGTTGTAGACGGTGTTGTTGAAGAAGGTGTTCTGGTAGCTGATGATCTCCTGGAAGGCCGACGTGTTGGCCAGCTTGCCAGCAGGGCCTTTGGACTTGCCCCAGGCAATGTTGTTGAAGTAGTAGTTCTTGAACGCCCCGTCTAAGTAATAGGCGTGGCCGAAGCAGTCCTCCGTATCCGGGCTCAGTATGTGGTCCCAGTTGCGGTAGCCGCCGGGGTTGCCCGAGATGTTGTCATAGACGTAGGCGGGACCTCCTTGCCAGGTTTCGATGCCGCCAAAATCATCGTTGTTCAGCAGCGAATCGACCACTTTGTTGTGGTGGATGAGAATGCGAGTGAAGGGACGGTCCGTGGCCGCGCCGCTCGGTTTGGCCCCGTGAACGTCGATCCCCTGGGCGCAGACCCGACCGAACATGTTCCCTGCCACCTCCACGGTCTGGGCGTACTGAACCACCAGCGCCCCGCCCTGGCCGAAGAGGTCGGGACGGATGCCAATGTGCTCGAACTTATTTCGCATCACGCGGACATCGTAGAGGCGGCCCATCGGCGGGGCCACGTCTCCATAGGTTGTGCTGTCCGCCAGTTCCACACCGCCGGCGTCTGCATCGGAGAACACGTTGTCCTCCACCACGACCTGGTCGATGGCATCCTGCCGGCCCACGGCCTTGAGGCGGACGCCCCTGTGGACGTGCTCGAAGGTACAGTGGGTCACCTCGATATCCGTGCCGCTGCCCAACAGGCGCACGCAGCCGGGTTCCACATCGATGCTCTCATGGGAGACCCAGTAGGGCGCGGCAGTCAGGTTCCAGTAGATGTTGGTGAAGCGGAAGGCGAGCCCGCGGATGTGCACGTGACTCATGCCCGAGCTTTCAATCATATGGATGCGTTTGGCCACTTCGATCCGGGTGGTGTTCGGATCCTGGTCGCCGGGCAGGCGGATGTAGAGCCGGCCACCGTCGCCCTTCTTGTCGAACCAGAACTCGCCGGGGCTGTCGAGGTACTGGGGCTTATCTTCCAGGTAGAATCGGCAGCCACGGATGATCTTGTAGGATGGCGCCCCGCCCCACTGACAGGGAAAGACCAGCGAGCCATTCTTGCGGTCCACGGCCAAGACGCGGGCCTGGAACGGGCTGCCCATCACCCAGCCCTTAGTGGTCCAGACGATAGCGCCCTCGTAGTAGTCCTGCGGCTTGCTCTCATTGATGTCCTCCTTGTCGAACGCCAGATGCCGCTGCTGACCGTTGATCGTGGCGTAGTTGTCGAACGGCTTGTCGGGGTTCTTCCACATCCACCACTCGCTCTGGATGTCGTCCAGGTCGGTAATCGTCCAGTTCGGCGTGCGGGCCAGAGCGATTCGTGTCACGGTGCCATCCTTGCTGACCATCCAGACATTGCGTGGCGCCCAGGGGAGGTCCACATACCAGACCTTCTGGGGCTCCGGGATAAGGTTGTTATCGGCGCCCTGTCTCCAGCCCGTCACCGCCTCCGCCCCGCAGATGACCGCCGGCCCTTCGCCCCAGGACGGGTCCCGAGTCAGAGTGATGGGGCCATCCGCCGTGCCGGACTCATTCGCGTTCATCTGGCCGCGATAGATGACGCCCTGCTTGAAGACGTAGGTGTGCGCGCCCCTGCAGGCTTTCGCCTGGCCGGTGGCGTCGGGGTCCCACGGGTGATGCTTCCAGGGCGTTTGCTTTGAGAGGCCGTCGTTGGCGTCGTTGCCGGAGTCGAAGTCGATATAGCGGACCGACGCGCCCACCTTGAACTGGAAGGCCGTCGGCGCCCACTCCAGATCACCGGTCGGCAGCACTTTCGCCTGCGGCTCCTGCCAGGACCACCGAGCCACGTTCTGAGCATGCGCTACGCCCTGCGCTGCAACCAGCAGGGCCAGCATCGCCATACGCCGTTCTATTTGGTTGAGAACCCTCACATTCACCCAGGGATTCGCATTTGACTTCATAGACTGTTTCCTTGCACGACACGCGTCCCATGATATCAATTCGCCGTCTCCGATTCCAGGGCAGGATCGCGTAAAGCGTGTTACCCTTGACGGTCAAGAATGCCTCGACGACAGCGCGGCCCTCGCGAGGCTTGCCCGCGATGGCGCCAACGTCGTACTTGATCCGCCACTCTTGGTCATACTGGATCTTTGGCCGCTCGCCGGCACTCCATTGGCAACTCCTAACCCAGGGACGAGTGCCGAAGATCGCTTCCCCGTTGACCTTCAGCCAGTCCCCGATCTGGGTCAGCCGCTCCTCCTCGACCACGCGAAGCCTCCCGTCTGGCGTCGGCCCGACGTTCAGAAGCAAGTTCCCGCCGCGGCTAACGATATCCACGAGCGTCAGCACCAGTTCGCGGGCGGAGTAATAGTTCTCCAAGGTCAGTTGCCGATTGAAGACCCAATCATACCAAAGCGGACGGTCCTGGGCATCGTAAGCTCGCGGCCGAGTCGTGGTCCGATTCTCCTCCCAGGGATGACTACCATCTTTCATCCCCGGCGTGAATTCGGTGGTGTAGAAGCCCCCATGCTTGTGGCGGCACTGCTGGCCCCAGCGATCGTTGACGACAATCTCCGGCACGGGCGATTCATTGAATAGCCACGTGAGGAGCTCGCGACTGTGCCACAGGCTCTCCGGACCATCCCATTCTCCGTCGGCCCAGAGTATATCCGGCTTGTAGCGAGTAATCAGGTCACGCAGTTGCGGCTGCATGTGCTCGCGAACAAACCGTGCCCGGTCCGCCAGCCACAGCGGGTTGTACCACTCGAAGAAGGAGTAGTAGACTCCCATCTTGAGGCCGCGTCGGCGTACGGCCTCGGTCAGCTTGCCGACCAGGTCCTGCCTGGGCCCCACCTCCATCGCGTTCCACGCGCGGCCCAAACTGCGACTAGCCTCGGCGCTGGGCCAGAGACAGAAGCCATCGTGGTGTTTGGCCATCAGGACAACGTACTTCGCCCGCGAGCGGGCGAAGACCTCGGCCCACCGGTCGGCGTCGAACGCCTCGGCCCGAAACATGGGGGCGAAGTCCTGGAACTGGAAATCCGGTCCATAGGTGCGGACGTGAAATTGCCAGAGGCCCACATACTCCTCGGCGATGTCGTTCTTCGCCGGGCGCGGCCCGTTTGCTTCCATCTGGCGGCTCTTCAGCGAATTGGGCCAATAAAACGAAGAATGATTGCCCCAGCCTGGCACCGACGCCAGTGTCCAGTGAATGTAGATGCCGAACTTGGCGTCCAGCCACCACGGGGCCACGGGCCGCTGGTCTAACGATTCCCACGTGGGTTCGTACGCGTGGCGTTGTGGGACTTGCTCATCGGCCTTTACCACGAGTGCGATTCTTTTCAACTGTGCCAGGGCGAAGTCTTTGAGCAGCCCCGTTTGTGGATCGAAGGGCCAGTCGAGGGTGCAGACGCCGCCCTGGCGGTTGCAGGTGTTGATCCAGTCGATCAACTCTTGATCGCTGAACTGGTTGGCGTCGCCCTGGCCGTGATAGATGTTGCCACAATAGATCTTGCCGTGCCACAAGATGCCTTCCTGCGACGGCAACCGTTGCGGCGTCAACTGCTTTAGATCCTGCTTGCTCCACGTGTCGCCGCCGGTGTAGTCATCGACCCCTTTACAGAGGCAGGCTTGTTCGTTGGCACCGTAGCTGAAGGCGATGATCGCCTTGGGATTGGCCGCATGGACGACGGATTCGATCGTCCACCAGTCATCGGGCTGGGCTTGGTACGTGTCAAGTCCCATGCCGTCAAACCACCAGCCGGCGATCTTGTCTTTGTAGCGGTCCGCGTACTCCTTGAGAATCGTGAGCCTTCGCTTGCGGCACTCGTCCGAGGGTGGCGATGTGTCGTTGAACTGCCCACGTGACGTGGCACCACTCAACCCGGCCAGAACCTTTGGCTCTTTCATGTAGCCGTTCAAGCCGGCAAAGTAGCAGATCATCTTCACGCCCTTGGCGTTGAGCGCGTCCGCCAAATCCAGGATCAGATCTCTGCGAGAGCACTTTTCCCCGGGCGCGTATCCGGTGTACTCGCTGAATGCCTTGTTGGGAGCACAGGGCCACGCGAAGTAATGATCGTCGATGCAGAAGATGACCCAGCCGACTTTCGCCTCGGCCATCTGGCGGGCAAAGCCCTTGACATCGAACCCGTCCACAAACCGGTTCCACTGCTCGGCGGTCATCTGCGATGGGTCCGGGAACTGGGGCGCGGTCTTGATCGAGTAGCCCAGAAGAACTCGGTACTGATAGTGCAGGAAGATCCCGTACTTGCCTTGGCTCATCCACCTCGTATCGCCAGCGCCCGCAAGAACCTGAATCGGGAACATGAACGCTGCCACCAAGGCCACAAGAGGAATACGTATGACGTTTAGCACCCGGGACTTTCCAGTCGAGTTCATAGATGGCACTCCTGCACACTCACGGCTGCAAAACAGCTTGCTCGGTTTCCCAGTCAAGGACCAGCTTCTTACCCGCAATGGAAAACGTCCAGGTGCGATCGTCCTTGGAGAAGCCGATGCGTTTGGCTGCTGCGCCGGCAGTCGCCCACGATAGGGCAAGGGCGTTTTGCCAGCGCGCATCATGGTTTCTGAACCGTATCGTGAAGAGGTTGGCGCCTTTGCCATGGCTACCGGGAGCCGGCAGGTTTGTGGCATGTACCTTAACGTTAATGTGCCTTTCTCCAAGGCGATCCAGCACGCGACCGCCCCAGCCGGGGCGCGGAATTCTCCGGTCAGATGCTGCCACTGCCCCAGACGTGCGGCATCGAATGCACCGGTAGCCGCCCTGCCTATCTCACGATTGCGGTCTGCGGCCACGAACTCACACTTGAGAAATGGCATCGGCGTTTTGGAACCTGCCGAAGTCACCTTCACCCACGCCGAGAGTCGATAGAGCCGGCCCGCCTGCAGAGGGACAGTCTCCGACAGGGCATAGTTCCAGTTCTCCGGCAGTGGGAATACCAGACAGATAAGACAGAACCTCATCCATATACCCGTTTCTCTCATGGCGCATCGTCTCCGGACCATCCGGCACGTCGGTCGCAACCTGACGCCACTCTGTGCTGCGAATCATCATATCAGGTCACTACTATCCGGTTGAGCTAAATTGATTTTAACATAACTCCGTCACACTTAATATATTGCGAGAAAAAATGGTTGTCTTCGATTCCAAGTCGATTATAGCCAACGGCCTTTTTCCATGCATCTGCAAGCATGAAGTCAAACACCGCGCAACTACGTGGTGCCTGCGGCACTGGTCAAGGCCGGCAAGAACATCATCACGGTGGGGCTCTTCAATTGCTACATGGTAGGTATGTAGGTGTTCCTTGCAAAGCCATCGAGTGCCTCCAGAAGCAGGTCAGAATCCTGGAGGAACAGGAGAAAAAGGATGTTTGAAAGCGATCAGCGTGACTATTCTGAAGAACTATTCAAGTGTCCCGATATTCTCAGTGCCGATGCAGTAGATGTTCTTCATTCCGACTAGGAAAAGTCTACCTCTTGCCGCCGCAGGTGATGGGTGATTGCCGTCTCCAAGATCGTTGACGGCGAGGATACGACACTCAGGCCCTGCCTGAACGACGTAGCTCTTACCGGCATTGGCGAAGAATAGACGTCCTTTGGGGTCCGCAATAGGACTGGACCAGGCAGTGGATATGTCCTGGAGACGTTCGGAATAAAGCTCTTTGCCGGTGGCCATTTCCCAACACTGAAGGAAACCCGGAGTGCGCAAGCGATACAGGTATTCACCGACAGCGATGGGCGAACTCAGTGCTTCGCCTCTCTGCGTTGTGGTCCAGCGAACGTGCGTGTCGGAGACATCGCCCGAACCGGTCGGGTCCACCGCTACACCAGTGCCTCCCCGGCCATCATCAAAGTAGACGAGACCCTGCCCGTAGGCCGGTGAGGAGGCGTCTCCTTCGCCCCGGCACCACCACAGAAGTCTCCCACTGGCCGGATCGAGACTTTGCAGGGCATCGCCTGCCTTCTCCATGCCCGAGGCCACCAAAAGCATCTGAGGTCTGTTATTCACCTGAATAATCACAGGCGTGCTGTGCCCGAACTGCATCTGAGGGAGTTTCCTCTCCCATCGTATATCGCCGTTGGTCTTGTCGAAGGCGACGACGCGCGAATCTTCCTTCTTTGCCATTGCGCAGAAGAGGATGACGGTGTCGCCATAGAGGATCGGGCTGCTGCCCAGAGTAACGTCGAAGGAGTAGGGAACAACGGGCTTTCGCCACGCGATGTTGCCCTGGAAATCAATTGCGGCCAGGACCGATGAGGCGAAGGCACAGTAAATGAGCTTGCCATCGGTGACAGGTGTGGCGGCGGCGTAGCCTCCGCCCGGCCCGCTGCGGAAATCGTCTCGCAACCAGGGTCCGGGGGGTACCAGTGTATCCCAGAGTAGCTTTCCATCGGACGTGCGATAGCAGGTGACATGATGCTCCGGGATGACCTTTTTGCGGTCTTCAACGTTCGCCGGCCAGTTGACGGTGCAGACGACGACCGCCTGATCCCAGACGATGGGACTGGCGTGCCCCTGGCCCATAAGCTGCGAAACCCAACGCACGTTTTCCTTGGCAGGGCCGCCCCATCTGATGGGCAGATTCTCCTCTGTCGTGTAGCCAAGACCGGTCGGGCCGCGGAAACCGGGCCAGTTCGCTTGGACGAGGGCTTGGGGCGTTAGAAGAATGCCTGCTAACACAATGCCAAATATGGCTGACTGATCTTCGAAGAACTTGATTCTCATCTTGAGACATCCTCGGAAGCGTAAAGTTCAAAGCCTAAAAGTAAATACTGCGGAATTCCAGAGTTTTGAGTTTTGCACTTGAAATTTTACACTTTCAATGTAATCACCATCCGAAAAAGCGATAAGGGTCATCCCACTCGGTTGGCCGGGTCAGGTAGAGGCCTTCAAGACACCGGCCGGCCGTTGGATCCTGGACCGGCTCAAGGCGCACATCAGCCAGCCATAGCTTGCCGGTGCCGGTGAACCATATTTGGAACTTGGTGCCCCTGGCCACCGTATTTTTGGCTTGGACGATGAAGCTGAGCGACTGCCATTCGGCTTTGGGGACGAAGTTGTTATAGTCGAAGAGGGCTTGCCAATTGGCTGTGTCTTGTACAGTCCAGGTGACGTTATTCGCGCTCAGACCCTCGGCTCTCGTCCGCAATGACAATTGGTACCATTGGGCGTCACAGATTGGGAAACCATGTTGGGCAATCATAACTTCGGGTGGCTTGTCACCGGCCGTAACGGGCGGCACGTTGATGACCTGGGCCCAACCGGAGCCCGGCCCCGCCACGGCTTCCCGCGTACACGACCCGCTCTTGACGCTGCACTCCCATCCGTCGGCCAGCCCATCCCCGTTTGCATCGATGCTGAAATCACCATTCTTCAAAACGGAGGGTCCCTCGGAAGCGCCCACAGGATTGCCGAACCGCTCCAGCAGCGGCGTCGAGCCGGAGACGCCGAGGTTGGCCAGCAGACGGCTCACAGCAAACGAGGTGCGGCCAAATGTGCGGCGCAGGTTGAATTGCTCCGGGCCGTGGGTGAAGAACCACGATGCCAAGCCCGCCTCGAAGTTCGCGTTCTTAAACATATTGCGGTCCGTGGTCTGGGTTGGGGTGCCGTCTTCGTTGTCATTCGAAATGTAAGCCCCCTCGTAGAGGCGCATCCGGTCCACCTGAAACAGGGCGCCTTCACCCGAGGCGTTCAGGTAAGCTTGCCAGCCTTCGGGATACTCTTTATCCACGGCGAATGTAAGGTGCAGGTCAGTCCAGGCGCCAGGGTCGACGGTGCTGTCCGGTCCGCGTGCCGCCCGATCCCAGGGACGGCCCGCACGCTCTACCTCGAGGCGCAAAACAGCCGGGCCGCCGACGGCCTTCAGGCGGGCGTCAAATGTGTAGGTCTTGCCGGCTGAGCCCGCCGTGAGCTTCTGCCCAAACTGGGCATTGACCAGGCTGCCCATCGAGACGAGAGCGCTCTTCTTGCCCTTGCCCGTGTGGTCATCGACCAGCTCGATCGAGCTCAGCGCCCCCATTGCCTTGCTCACCTGGAACGGCGGGAGCTGGCAAAAGACGACATTGCCAGTAGATGCCAACACTCCGTCCCCGTAGACCGTTGCGCCTCCGCCTACCAGCGGCAGCGTGCGTGGGTCTCGGTTGTGCACGTCGGCCGGCGCCACCCCGGCCAACAGCGATTGGGCGCTGAAAGGTGCGAAGGTTGCGGCAATATGTTCTGCCGGCTGCATCGTGACCTGCGCGGGCAGGAAGGAGTTAGCCTCCGATTGATCCAGGCCGAGGGCCAAAACTCGGCCGCCTGCCTTGACCCATTCCGTTGTGGCTGCAACGTGCGCCGCCAATTCCCGGCCCCCGCCAAGTCCCACCACCAGCACCTGATCTGCCTTCAGCGGCTCGCCTTTGAACGATGCAGTTTCAACTCCACAGGCTCTCAGCCAGGCGAGGCCGGTAGGTTCGCCGGCGTAAACCGCGATCCGCCGGGGAACCGGACGCCACGCTTCGACATACCGCAGGATGTTGTCGGCCAAAGTCTCGGCCGCCGGGTCCTGTTCGGTCCTTCCCGTCACATCCATTTGACAGAAAAGGACCAGGCCGCGGCCTTCGCGGTATTCGAGCAGAGGGCTATACTGGAGGGCGTAGCCGCCATCAAGGATCGGCAGGAAATCGCCCCGGAGCGGCTTCTCGATCAATACGGAGGCAACGTTGCCCCAATTGCCGCAGCGCCACAGCCGGGTGACTTCCAGTCCGCACCAGCGCACAGTGGGCGCGCCGTTGTAGCGCGGGTTCAAGACATAGTCCAGGGTAGGCGGCAGCAGGGTAGAAGCTCCGCGCCAGTCACGTAGGTTTTCGGCCTTGAGGCCAGACAGCAGCGGGCTGTCCGGCACGCGCGGCCAAACCTGTCGCAGGCCGTATTCCTCGATCCTAAAGCCGAGCCGCCTTTCGAGCACCTCGCCTGTCTGTTCGAACACGACCACTTTCAAACCGTCGCGCACCCACTTCAGCGCGGGTGCCGCGCCACCCACCGTCAAGGCCTTTTTGCCGATCAGCAGCACATCGAAGTCTGAAAGGTCCGCATCCGCATCAACCGGTTGGGAAACGACGCCCCGGCCTGCCAGCCATTTGGTCGTCTCGCCCGGCGGATCAAAGAGGGCGATCTTCAAGGCGGGGCGGGGCGGGGTGGAGCGCGGAATCACCTGCAATGTGAAGGAGTCTTCCTGGCTTTGCCCGGTGCTGGACTTGAAGCTCGCGCTGATTCGGTAGTTACCCGGCGCAAGATCGCTCGGCAGCTTAACGTCCAGCGGGACGCGGACCTGGTCGCCGGTCGGTATGACCACCCGTTTGTTCCCCTTGACCGCTGGCCGGATGTCGCACGTCCATGATGCATCGCCGGTGACTGTCAGGCGTGTGTTGTTGATCACAATGAGCTGCTTCTGGACGGTTTCGCCAGAATAGAAGGTGTGGTCCTTGGTGGTGAAATGCTCCGGCTTGCCGGCGATCCAGGCCAGCAGCGGCAGATTATTGCGAACCAGCGATTGGGCCGTCGGCGACGCAATCCAGTCGGACCGCTCGTAAGCCAGGTCAAATCGGGCGTAGGTGTGGTCAATGAAATCCGGGCTGTAACCAGGCTGCTGGATGCTATCCCAATCCACCGGAAAGTCCCGGCGCCGAGGCTGGAAACCGTCGCGCAACTTCCAAAAGCGGTCATGCTCCCAGGGCGAGTTGCCCGAGAGGCCCCAAGTGCGAAAGGCGCGCCAGTTATCAGCCGTGTAGGCGGCTTGGACCGGCTGCATTTCGTCCAACCGCCCATCGCCGACGGGATAGGGGTAATCCCAGCGCTTCCACGGTTGGCCTTTGCGAAACTGCTGCGCTTCCCAGCGCACATTGCGTTTTTCCCGGTCGCTGATCTGGTAAGCCGCATCGCCCAGGAACTGCGCGTTCCATTCCGCCAGGCAATATTCCCACGGCACCGCGGCGCTGCCGAACTCGCGCTGGCCATTATACCAACCGCGATACATGGCCCAGTCCCAGCCAAATGGCGCGCCGTATGCGACCAGAAGCAATGGTTTGATCCCAACGCTCGACCAGTGCTCGAACCAGTCGTCCAGCTCTTGAATGGGGACAAAGTTTGGATAGAAGTTGAGGGTGTACATGGCGCTGAGATTGCCGGAGGAGTGGTGATAGACGATTCGCGCGGGGTCCAGGCGCTTGACGATGGCTTCACAGCGCAACGCGAGCGCGGCATTGCGGGCCGCCCATTGGTCCCGCGGATCGCTAAGCCCGTCGATCATCAGCGGGTTTACGTCCTCGTTGTAGCCGGTGGCATTATGGCTCATGGCGTAGCACACCACGGACGGATGATTGCCTGCCACCCCCACGTAGAACGCCGCATGGGTGACGTAGCCGTTGGTTTGATCCGCGTTCGGGCTTTTCCAGTCATAGGCGCTGAAGTGCGGCTGCGACAAAGCGACCAGCATCCCCGTGTCATCGGCGGCGCGCAGAATTTCTGCAAAGCTCAGATGCGCGCCGGGTTCGCAGTCGTAATTGTGGGTGTAAACGAAGTTGATCCCAAAACTCTTCAGGCGCAGCAAACTCTCCCTGGCTCCGGCGTAAGTCGCTAGCGCCGCTCCCACCTGGGCGTTGTCCAGCGGCACGAGTGACAGGAACAATCGAGTTCCGTTGAGATAGAAATCACGGCCTTGGATCCAAAACTCCCGGAACCCGAAGCGAATCGGTGCAGCGGTGTCCACCGCCCGGCCTGCCGCGCCGAGAAGTGACACCTGGGCATCGTATTGGTTCTCGGGCGTGTGGATGTCCCAGAGCTTCGGCGGCTTCCAGGATGCCGTGAACGTCGCATAACCATTCGTTACCTCGACGCCCGCGAAGGTGGGGCCGGTGAACTCCGTGATTTGCCGGCCCTGCTCCATGATGCGGGCCTGCAGCTTATAGCGGCTCCCAGCAGCCAGTCCCTTGACCCCGGCCCAGAACGTAACCTCGCTCCGGCGAAACGAGGTGTCGATCTTCACCGTCCCAAGCCGCGCCCCTTCCGGTTCGCTGATTAACCAGACGTCGCCGCAGAGACCACGGCGTTCGACTTTGCCCTGCCGCTCTCTGGCGGTGTTGGTGTCGTTGTATGACTCCATGACGGCTTTGAGCGGCATGGCCACAACCAGCAGGCTCAGAATATGCGTCGCTCCCGGACGAACCACCCCCGAGAGGTCCACCTGACCAGCCGGGAAGCGGAGCTGACCTGCCTGGCGTCCATCCACATACACGATCGCGTAGGAATTAAGGTACTCGACTTCCAAGGAGATCCGCCGCCCCGTCCAATCCTGCGGGACAGTGATCGTGCGTTCGTACCATGCGCTTTTGACATCGCTGAGCTTCGTGTCCTTCCAACTCGGATGGGTGTAGAGCGTCTGGCAGTCGCTCTGCAAATAATCCTGGATCCCGGGCCAGCAGGCGGGCACCTTATAGTAACCCCAAGCCCCAGCCGGCACTTCGCGGGCATTCTCCGCCGCCGGTTGCCAGCGCCACAGCCCATTGATGCAGAGCCGTTCCCGAGTGGGCGTGGTCTCGCGATAAGCCTTGGCCAGGTCCCATACCGCTTTGACTCCCGGCGGCAACACCGCGCTCATTTGGCCCTGCGCCAATGACGAACCAGGCACGGCGAGGCAGAATGTTGCCAGCAGCACAGCCAAAGAAAGCTGCGAGGCAGGGCTGTCCGGCGTCCAGAAGTTTACAGGACTCCACAGTTTGATCTGACGTTTCACAGGATGCCTTTCTAAATTAACGATGCAGGATGTTCTGCGCCTCGGGCATTCTGAATGACCGCCCCGGCGGCTACAAATCTTACCCGGCCTCAATGGAAAGTCAACACCGTGACAGTTCAATGTTGATCGAAGGAGCATCTGGACTTTGCACAGCTTTTCTTCTAAAGTAGTCCAATTATGCTGAAAGCGTTTAGACTGGTCGCGTGCATGGCGGTTTTTTCGGCTGTTTGTCCTATCCCTCAGTCGAAGGGGGCGTTCGAGCCATGGGCGTCCGACACTGACCCCACGGACATTCCTAAACGCCACGTCCAGGACGTCACCACCTCGCCTTTCACCTACAACATCACGCAAGGCGGCACGATGGACGGAAAGATGTGCACTACGATTCCCGGCGTCTGGGAGCCGTACGAGCAGACCTGGGAGTCGAACCGTTCGATACGCATGGAGAACGTAGGCGAGGCAAAGGTGATAAACCCATGGCTGAAAATAGGCCCCATTGACTTTTTCTCCCAGCAGACTATAGCGGACTCGGTTGTGGAGGGACTATCAACCGAAAGGGCAAAGGCCCTCGCGATTTTCTATTTCTACATCACCCATCGTTATCACAAAGGCAATGGGGACAACACGGCGCAGGGCGACGTTTCGCAGGCGCTCAGCGTATTTGGTTTCAACACCTGCGGAAACAGCACGCTGTGCATATCGGACCTGCTCGACAAAGTCGGAATGCGTGATTGCATATTCAGTCATTGCCCCGGCCATGTCGTCCCACAGGTTTTCTTCGACGGCAAGTACAACACGCTCGACGGAGACATGGCCACCTTCATGCTCATGAGGGACAATCGCACGCTTGCGAGCGAGCTGGATTTGGTGCGGGACCACGACCTGATAAAACGCGTGCATCAGTATGGAATCATGAGTCCCATGAATCCCCTCAAGAACAATGAGGATTATGCGCAGTATTACACGTGGGAAGGGAACACGACAGTGCAGCTCGACGGCTGGGCCTGGTGGAATATGGGCATGGTCCTGCGTCCGCACGAAGCCATTGAATGGAGGTGGGGGCACGAGACTCCGGTGAAATATCACGGCGACATGGCGGGATATCCCCCGATAGTTCCAGACACGATCTATAACGGCCTCTGGGAATACGCTCCGGATTTCAAGAACGATTCGCAGTGGCGGGCCGGAGCGACCGTGACGAACATTACGAACAAAGGCGGCGTACTGACGGCCACGGAAGGAGGTACGGGCACCATCCTTTGGCATATGAAAGCGCCTTATCAATTCGTCGGAGGCACACTTTCCGCATCGGGCGACGGATATACTTTCGAAATTGGCTTTTTAGATCCGAAAGATTGGAGGAAGACCGTTTACACGCCGCTGGCGACGTTGGCCGAGTTTGACGGCAAGTTCAAAGGCCGTACAGCCGACGCGTACGAGTACTGGCTCAGATGCGCCTTGATGGGCAAGGCTTCCTTGAGCACCATCAACATCAAGAACGACATCCAGATGGCGCCTCTGGCCATGCCGTCCATGACCGTGGGAAACAACAGTTTCACATACTTGGAGCACACGGACGACAAGACCGGCGCAGACGCCGCCAGGAATCTGAGGATCACGCATACCTGGGTCGAAAGGTCGAAGACACGCCCTCCGAAAGCGCCCGAATCTCCCGTCTATCCGGCCAACGGTGGCGAGAGCGACGGCACAGATGTGGTGTTCCGGTGGAACGCCGCCACGGACCCGGATGGCGACGCCATCACGGATTATCATTTCCAGCTTTCGGACCGTCCCGACATAAGATGGCCCGTGTCTCCCAATTTCGACAAATACATTTCCAAGACGCCGGACAAAGGCGAGGCCTGCGACACGCTTCCGCGCCCCGGCCTCTTGACGCACGGCAAGACCTATTACTGGCGCGTGAAGGCAAAGGATTCAAACGGCGTGTGGGGGCCGTGGAGCGGTACCTGGAGTTTCACGGCGCAGGGGCCAGCCTATCCCCTGGACGTAGCGATCAAGCACAACCCTGACACCGGAATAGGTACATTGACATGGAGCGCAAATCCGGTGGGAAGGCCACCCGCCAAGTACAGAGTATATGGCAGCGATGAGAAGGGCTTCACGGTCCATGACACTCCCTACGAGGTCAAGCTGGGCGACACAAAAGAGCTCGCCAACCCTTTTCCGGCCAATTTCGTGGCCGAAGTCACAGGCATTTCACTGGATGTGGTCGGAGTCGGCAACGCTCTTGCGAACGCCAACAAGGCCTATTACCGCGTCGTGGCGGTGGACGCCAGGGATAAAAGAAGCGGGGATTCGGATTATGCCGAAGCGCCCCGGCCGTTCATCTACAGCGCACCCGTAACGAGCGCGCCTGCGGGCCAGCCTTATAGCTATCAAGTCAAGGTCATCCGTTCCCTAGGCGATCTCACGAGAAGGGATGCCGCCAAGCCGAAACCCGGACCCAGATTCTGGAAGATCGAACCGCTGAAGTTTTCGCTCGCGCAAAAACCGAGCTGGATGAGCATCAACGCCGACACCGGGCTGATAACAGGCACGTCAGACGGGACAGGCGGGACGGTGACCGTTAGCGTGACTCTCACGAAAGAGCACCGGCTGGTGCATGACAAAGATAATATCGTGTGGGGGAACGAATATGAACAAAGCAAAACCTATGAGAGCGTGGGGCCCGTGATACAGCAGTTTGTCGTGAACGGCACGACGGATAGATGAGCCCACAAGCTAATCAAACCGCTTCGTGGGCTTCAAGGGACCGGGCTTGACAGGCACAGGCAGTCTCTGTGGCACCACAGGGTACTGGGCTTGAACGCTGTCTCTCAGCGTAGCCGATGTCCACTGAGTCCGACACACGGATTTTCAGTCCGCTGCTCGAAAAACACAAGCTCTGAAAAATCAAAGACTTGCGAAATCTCAGAAACCCAGTTGACACCTCAGTTGACACCAAAATCCCCAAAACAGGGTCAAATTGACACCTCAGAACTACCCCCCGATTTAGCGGAAATAGTAACTGTCTGGCCGCAACTGCGGGAGCATATCAAGGCCGCAATCAGAGCGTTAGTCCAGACGAATACCAGCGGCAACGCCACGCAATAATATCCTCCGCAGTTTGCCGGACCTGTAACTCGGACAACTGGCCCCTTTGCGACTCAAGCGGGTGCTTCGATTTACAATTTACGATTTTCGACTTACGATTTTCAATCGGCAATCGCCAATCGCCAATCCTCAATTCGCGGTTGAGGGTGTTTATGATTGAGTATCTATCGACAAGGCGATTGACGGGCGAAAGCCGAATGGTTCTTTGGGTTTGCTTTCGGGCGGGGGCATTATGGTTGAACCCCGCCATAGTGATGGCGGGGTTAACCGGTTAGCCCCGCAATTAATTGCGGGGTTTTTGCAGCCTGTTGCAAATAGGTCGTTTTGACTGTACACTTACCAATTTACGAGGACGCTCACTTTTCGTAGTCGCTATGAGCACAGAAAACATACGTAATTTTTCGATTGTGGCGCACATCGACCACGGCAAGAGCACGCTGGCGGACCGGATGCTGGAGCTGACGGGCACGATCGACCCGCGTCGAAAGGTTGACCAGGTGCTGGACACCATGGACCTCGAGCGGGAGCGGGGGATCACAATCAAGGCGTCGGCGGTGACGATGCGGTACGAGCACGGTGGGCGGGAGTATATGCTGAATCTGATCGACACGCCGGGGCACGTGGATTTTCATTATGAGGTGTCTCGTGCACTGGCGGCGTGCGAAGGTGCGCTGCTGGTAGTAGACGCCAGCCAGGGGGTGCAGGCACAGACGGTGGCCAATGCATATCTCGCGGCCAACAGCGGGGTGGAGATGCTGATGGTTATCAACAAGATTGATATGGCGGCGGCGCAGCCGGAACTGGTGGCGGAGGAGATCGAGCACGTCTTCGGTACTCGTAAGAACGAGTGTTTTCGGATCAGCGCCAAGACGGGTCTGGGAGTGCAGGAGCTTCTGAATGCGGTGGTGACGCTTTTGCCTGCGCCGCCCGATCACAGCGATGAGCCGACGGCGGCGCTGATATTCGACAGCCAGTACGATGAGTACCGAGGCGTGGTCTGTTACGTGCGGGTCTTTGCGGGCGAGCTGCACATGCGGCAGAAGATACGGTTCATGGGCAGTTCCCAAACATATATGGTGACTGAGCTGGGCAAGTTTACGCCGGAGATGACGCCGGTGGAACGTCTGGGCACAGGCGAGGTGGGATACGTCATCGCCAACATCCGCGAGCTGCACGACGTGCGGGTCGGGGACACGATCACAGATGATACGGCGCCCGCGGAAAAGGCGCTGCCGGGGTACATAGCGCCGATGCAGATGGTGTTTTCGGATTTCTATCCGGGGGCGGACACGGACTATCCGAGGCTGCGTGTGGCGTTTGAGAAGCTGGCGCTAAACGATTCGAGCTTTACGTTTACGCCGCAGAACAGCCCGGCTCTGGGGTTTGGGTTCCGCTGCGGTTTTTTAGGGCTTTTGCACATGGAGATTGTGCAGGAGCGGCTCGAGCGTGAAAGCGACGTGGACGTGGTACAGACGGCGCCGACGGTGAGCTATGAAGTGGTGATGACCGATGACAAGGTCAACCGCATTGAGTCGCCGGCGGAAATGCCCGACCGCAGCAAGATTAAGGAGATGCGCGAGCCGATGGTGAAGCTGGAGATCATCACCAACACCGACACCATCGGCGGCATCATGAAACTTGCGGAGGCCCGGCGGTGTCGGCTGCTGCAGACCGGCTACATCAGCACGACGCGAGTTATGCTGGAGTACAAGGCGCCGCTGGCGGAGATCGTGTACGATTTCTACGACCATCTCAAGGGAATTAGCCACGGTTATGCGACGATGGATTACGATTTCCTCGGGTTCGAGGCGGCTGACCTTGTAAAGATCGACATCCTGGTCAACAGGATACAGGTCGATGCGCTGAGCCTTATCATGCACCGCTCGGTGGCGGAGGTGCGAGGCCGCCGGCTGCTGGTTAAACTCCGTAAGACCATCCCGCGGCATCAGTTTGAAATTCCGCTGCAGGTGGCAATCGGCAGTAAGATCATCGCGCGGGAGTCCATCAAGCCGTTCCGCAAAGACGTGACGGCCAGGCTGTCCGGCGGCGATGTCTCGCGCAAAATCAAGGTTCTGAACAGGCAAAAAAGAGGCAAGAGACGCATGAAGTCCGTCGGCCAGGTGCAGATTCCGCAAGAGGCCTTCATGAGCATTCTTGATACGCAAGAAAATTAAGATAGAATACCGCGTCCGGAGACGCGACCTTTTTTTTCACGAATTGTAGGGTTTTAGAAAACTGTGGCTAAACGAGGGCGTAAGCCGAGACCATCCATCAGGTGCGGATGCGAGTCGAAATCTCTGGAACCCGGCAGTTCAAGACCGCGCGCGCAAGCACGCGCTCTTTCTCAGGGTTTTCAGAGCGGGTATATCTGGGACAAGCAGCGCCGGTTTGCGAGCTACGCCACAGACGCATAAACTTGCGTTACCATACAAAGATGCAAAAACCAGAAGTTGTATGGTAATCCCGTTTGACCCGTGTTACCATACAACATATAATTTTCTTGGTAATGTATGGTAACTTGCTTGCAGTGCTGTAGGGCTGAAGAAAATGAAGGTACTAAAGGGTGTTCTAAAAAAAGAGGAGCTGGACAATTCTCTGCGAATGAAAAAGAGTTACGAGCGAGAATTGGCCAGCTCCGCTTCTTGGCAACCTGTTCTTCAGTCTCCCAACTCAACTTGTGCCAGTTATGGATTAAGACCTTACCTTGACGGAGCTTCTCTATGAGTCCGGCAGGAACCAAGCCGAACTCATCGTAGTAATTGCCCGCGCCAAACGGTTCCAAGACCTTGAGGCGCTCCTTAACCGTCAGGCCCGGAGCGATAGCGACAATATACTTTGAGAATCTGGGGTCGTGCGGATACGTGACTTTGTTCAATACCTGCCAGGCAATCAGCATTGCCATAACAACGGTCTTGCCTGAACCGGTGGCCATCTTCGAGCACAATCGGGTGAAATCCCCATCCTTCGGAATGTCGATTCCGGTCTTTTCGGCAGCCGGGGCCTCGGTGAGCCAGATAAGGGTTTCTATCGCTTCGAGCTGACAGAAGAACAGCGGATACTGCCTTTGCTCTCTGTCGTGCCAGTGCTCCAACAGGCGCTTTGTGATACCTGTCACGCCGGGATAATTTTCTCGCCATGTCTTAACGCGGGAGCGAATCTGGTTTACCAGCGGCAAGTCTATGAAGATACTAGGGTCGTCAAAAGACTGCGAATCTGGTGTCGCAACAACGTAACCAGCGGGACGGCGGCCATCGCGTTGGTCGAAGGTCCTGCTTTGTCGGTCATAGTGCCAGTGAGACTTCGGCTCTTCAAACGGAGAATTGATAATCAAATGGTCTCACTACTGTCCCGTTAAGGTTTTAGAAAATCGCTGTAAGGCAAATAGATTCAATAGGTTGTGAGAAAAAATGGTTGGGATCGACTTCAACTCATCCGTAGACTTTGGCCAAAATTCCTTATTTG